>Ga0326597_10008474_pt1 | contig 13864 bp, 8 predicted proteins | sample RVTome_12_FD_203789 | JGI IMG/M metagenome (GOLD analysis project Ga0326597, IMG submission 203789) | Soil microbial communities from uranium-contaminated site in the Upper Colorado River Basin, Wyoming, United States - RVT100D185 | ecosystem: Environmental > Terrestrial > Soil > Contaminated >... | reverse complement strand
GCAGCGGCAACGGCTCGTCCCAGACCGCGTAGCGGATCTCCTCATCCACCGTGCTCTCGAAGTGTTGCTCGCCGTCGGTCCAGCCCGACTGGTTTCCCAGGTGCGGCCGAAAGCGCAGGTAGGCTCCGAAGAACCCGGTGGCCAGCAGGGCCAGCGCAATGACGGCGTTTTTCAGCAGGTGGCGCTTCATGCGGAGGCTACCCGCCGCGGTTCTCGAGCGTGCCCACGGCCAGGTTGGTCAGCCCCGCCAGCCCGCAGGCGTCCATGACTCCCACGACCTGCTCGTGAGCGACCTGCCGGTCTCCGCGAATGGTCACGGGCGTGTCCGGGTCGAGCCGTGCCGCCCGCTCGAGCGCCGATCGCAATCCGGTCCGGTCGACCTCGGTGCCCGACACGATCAGCCGCCCGTCCCTCAGCACGTTGATGATGATCTCATCGGGCATCTGCTCGGCGGCCACGCCCGACTGCGCCTCCGGCAGTTCGATGCCGATCTCCTTTTCCGGATCGAGGAACGAAGTGGCCACCATGAAGAAGATCAGCAGCAGGAAGACCACGTCGATCAGCGAGGTCAGGTTGATCTGGAAGTTCTCGTGTTCGTCGGTGTCACGAATGTGCATGGACCTGCTCCGACACCTCGACGTAAAGGTCTTCCGTCCGGCGCACGAAGCGGTCGATCTTTCCCTTGAAGAAGAAGTAGGCGGCCTGGGTCGGGATCGCGATCGCCAGGCCGGCGGCGGTCGTGATCAGCGCCTGCGAGATTCCGGAGGCGAGCATCTCCGGCTTGCCGAGCGCATCCTGGCCGGCGATGTTCGAGAACGCCAGGATCATGCCCCAGACCGTGCCGAGCAGCCCCAGCAGCGGTGAGATCATCGCGACCACCACCAGCGGCTTGAGGTTGGCGGAGAGCCTCTGGACTTCCCGGGCGCCGGCGTCTTCGACCGCCTTCTCGACCTCCAGCACCGGCGCCCCGTTGCGTTTCAGGCCGGCGAGCAGGATGCGCGCCAGCGGATGCCCTCCGTTCGCGCAGAGCTCCTCTGCCTTGCCCGGGCCGCCGCTTCGCAACGCCTCGAGCAGCTCGCGCCCGAAGCGCCTGGGACCCAGCCGACCACTCCGCAGCCGGATCGAACGCTCGACGATGTACGCCAGAGCGATCACCGAGCACAGCGCGATCGGCACCATCAGCGGCCCCCCGTTCATGAGCATGTCGTAAAGCGACTGCAGACCGACGCCGTTGTCCGGCTGCAGTACGAGCAGGGTCGGTGGCATGGACTCCTCCGTGTTTCCTTAGAACGCTTTCAATTCCTCGAGCCGCTCCCTGGCCGGTTCGGCGAAAACGGAGCGGGGATACTTCTGGACGAGTTCCTGGTACTGGCCGCGGGCCCGGCCGTGGTCGCCGATCTTCTCCAGGCACAGGCCGGCCAGGTACAGGCTCTCGGAAACCTCGGCCTCGCTGCCGTAGAGCACGGCCACCTTCAGGAATTCGGACAGCGCCTTTTCCGGCTCGCCGGCGGTGTAGTGCAGCCGTCCCAGTTCGATGCGCGCCCGGGCGGCGAGCACGCCCCGGTCCAGGGCGATCACCCGATCGAAGGCCTGCCGCGCCGACCGCGCGTTCTGCCGGGCGGCGAGCGCGCGCCCGCGCCAGAGTTCGGCCTCGGCCAGGTTCTCGAACTGCGGCGACCGGCGCACCAGCTCGGTGAGCGCTTCCTCGGCGGCCTGCCACTCTTCGGTCTGACCGCGGGCCAGCCCCAGCCGGAACAGCGCCTTGGGCAGGACCTCATGGCCGGGAACTTCCCGGCGCAGGCGTTCGAGCGGCGAAACGGCCTCCGCGAACCGTCCCAGGCGGTAGAGCATCTCGCCTTCCAGGAACAGACTCTCGCCGAACAGCGGGCTGTCGGAATGATCCGCGGCCAGCGCGCCGAAGGAACGGGCGGCGCCTTCCAGGTCCTCGAGCCGTAGCAGCGTGAAGCCCAGTTTGTATTGGGCCCGATCGACCAGCTCGGCGCCCGCGGCGCCGGCCGCGAGCTCATACAGCGGCGCGGCCCGCCGGTAGTCGGCCGATTCGAACAGCGCTTCGGCGACGTAGAACGCGGCCTCGGCCAGCTCCGGCGAGGCAGCGACATCGCGCGCGGCGGCCCGAACGGCCTGGACCTGGCGGACCGCCTCCTCGAGGTCGCCGAGCTCGAGCTGCAGATAGGCGCGCTCGATGCGCGCCGTGTTGGCCAGCGTTCCCCGGTCCTCTGACTGTCCCAACCGTTTCCAGAGCGCGTCCGCATCCGGCTTCCGTCCGGCGGCGGAAAGCGCCTCCGCGGCCGCGCGTCCGGCCAGGAGCAGCCGCTGTTCATCTCGGCAGACCTTCTGGAGGCTCTCGAACGCGCGCGCGGCGCCTGACCCGTCGCCGGCCTTCTGCTCGGCGAAGACCAGCAGCTCGAGGCCGGCCAGCCTGAGATCGGCCTCGAGCGACTTGCGCGCGGCGAGCGCGCGCAGCTGCAGAGCGGCCGGTTCGAACTGCTCGTCCTCGTAGAGGCACCAGGCCAGTCCGTACTGCGCCGATCCGGCCAGCTCGTGCTCGGGAAAACGCTCCAGCAGTTCACGATAGCGCTGCATGGCCTGTTCCCTCTGTCCGGGCTGGCCGGAGCGGACCTGTCGCTCCGCCAGGCTGAACAGCGCCTCCGGCGCGGCGGTGTGGTCGCCATGCTGCTCGAGCAATTCTTCCAGCCGCGCGATGCCTTGCCGATCCGGTTCGAGGCGCGCGAGCCCGACCAGCACCTCGGCGCGATCGGCCCCGCCGGAATACTCGCTCAGGTAGCGCCGCCAGGCCGACACCGCCTCTTTGGTCTGGCCGAGCGATTCCAGCGAGCGGCCCAGCATGAACAGCGCCTCGGGGCGGTCTTCGGGCGCGCCGTCTTTTGCGACCTGCGCAAAGCCCTCGGCGGCCTGCTGCATGTCGCCGTCCAGGAACCGGCACCAGGCCAGCCGGGACAGCGCCCGGAGCTTCGCCTCCTTTGGCTCTGGGCCGCTCTCGGTCTGCATCGCCTGTTCGAAGTGCAGGGCGGCCTGCCGGTAGCGCTTCGCGAACAGCTCGCACTCGCCCAGCACGAGGTGGGTCTTCGACCGGTAGGTCGACTCCGGGTACTGCTTCAGGAAGCGGGTCGCCAGCGTGCGGGCCTCGTCATGACGCCGTTCGTTCAGGCTGGCCACCGCGGCCGCGTGCAGCGCGTAGTCCGAGTTCGACCGGCCGTAGGCCGCCGCGGCGTCTTCGGCGCGGCCCAGATCGAAGAGCAGGTCGCCCCGCGCGATCTGGCAGCGCTCCGCCAGATCGTCCGCCGGCTTCTGCCGGAGCGCTTGATCGAGGTCGGCGAGCGCGCCTTCCGGGTCGCCCGACTCCTTGCGCGCCCGGGACCGAAAGTAGAGCCATTCCGCGTCCGGCTTTCCGTCCTGGCCCGAAAGCGCCTGGACCGCCGCCTCGGCGTTGCCCGCCTTCAAGTGTTGGATCCCGCACTGCAAGCCGGCTTCCTCGAGGAAGCGGCTCTCCGGACAGCGGCGGATCAAGCTCTCGAAGGCCTGGGCCGCGGCGGCGTGTTGTTCGAGCTCTGCCAGGGCGAAGCCCGCGCCGCGCAGCGCGGCGTCCAGAAACGGGGGGTACGGGCCCTCGGCCACTTGCTGGTAGGCGATGAGCGCCTCGCGCGGGCGGCCCGCCTCGAGCTGGCTCTCGCCCCTCAGGAACAGCAGCTCGCCCAATAGCGCGTCGCCGGGGTGGCGGCGGCGGAACTCATCGATCGTCTCGATCGCCTGGTCATACTGCGCGAGCCGGAAGGCGCACCAGGCCAGGCCGTAACGGGCCTCCCGGGCGTACTCGCTCGACCTGTCCTGCTCGAGCACCTGCCGGTAGGCCGCCTGGGCCTGGGCGAAGTCGCCTTGACGGAAGATGGACTCCGCCAGGAGGAAGCGCGCCGGCAGCCGGAGGTAGTCGCGGTTCAACGCCAGCGCGCGCCGGAAGCTCTCGGCGGCCCGCTCGAAACGCTTCAGCTCCAACTCGCTCTGTCCCAGCCGGAACGCGACCTCGGCCTCGAATTCGAATCCCGGCGCAGACAGCAGTTTCTGAAGGTGGGGGACCGCCTGTTCGAACTGTCCCAGCTCGAACTGCGCCGTGGCCAGCCGGTAGCGCGCGTGATCCGCGCGCGCGTGCCGCGGATGCTTGCGCAGGAACGACTCCGCCTCGGAGGCGGCCAGTTCATACATCTTCTTGTCGCACAGGCCGACGATGAACTGGTAGTCGTCGTCGGCCTGGTCGGGAGTCACGCAGAGTGCGAGCGAGAGAAACGCGGCCGTGGCGAACGACATACAGGCTCCCCGGGGCTCAAGGGTCACGCGGCGGACGGGACCGTCATCGAGGTCCCGGCAAAATCCACTCCTATACGTTTAGGAGTTCAGGTGTGAGAGCGAATCGACTTTTTTTGAGGTCGACGAGAGATCCGGACCATCCAGTCTTCGAGGGCGGCGCCCGGGAACGGAGGGAGCGGAGGGAATTCAGTAGCCGAGCTCCTCGAGGCGTCTCAGGAGTTCGGGGCTGATCTCCGCCCGGCTGCCCTTCTGCGCTCGCGCCTCCAGGAAGGACTCGTACCGGAGCAGGTCCTCCCTGAGCTGCTGGAATCGATCCGGGAACTTCTCCGTCAGATCGTGAGCCTCCCCGGGATCCTGTTCCAGATCGAAGAGCTGCCAGCGGGCCGGCGCCGGACGGAGCACGGCCGAAGACGTGTCGCCGTGGATTACTTTCAAGGGACCCACGCGCAGGCTGGAGCGCCGCGATTGGGACGTGTTCACCTCGGCATAGAGCGGCGTCATCGGGCCGGGCCCGGACGCTCCCCGGACCATTCCGGCGCGCGAGTGGCCGTCCGTCGATTCCAGCGGCGGCAGCCCGAGCAAGTCCAGTAGGGTCGGCGTGAGGTCGGCCTGGGAAACCGGTTCTTCGATCACCCGCCCCGCCTGGCCGCCTTGCAGGCGGATGATCAGCGGGACGTTCAACATCTCCTCGTAGAGCGTCGTCGAGTGCATCAGGTTGCCGTGCTCGAAGAACTCCTCGCCGTGATCGCTGGTGATCACGACCACGGTGTTGTCGAGCGACCCGCTGGCGTCAAGCCGTTCGAACAGCCGCCGCAGCATCCGATCGGCGAAGTGAATCGTCGCGTCGTAGCGATCGCGCAGGTGGGCGATGGTCTCGGGCGGCGGCGGGTCGTCGATCCAGCCCTCGCGCTTCAGATACTTCGTGGGATCGGCTCCCACGACCTCGTCGGAGGCGACCCGGAACAGCGCCAGGTCCTCCTCCGGCGCCAGGTACTCGTGAATCACGAAGCTGTGCAGGAACAGGAACCAGCGTTCACGCGCGTGCGCCTCGATCCACGCGGCGGCGGCGTCGATATTGTGCAGCGAGCGTTCGCGCCGGATACCGCGGCTCGCGGAGGAGAGCGCGTCGTCCACGGAGAGGATTGGATCGACCATGCTGAAGCGATCGAAGCCCGCGCTGAAGCCGAAGTCGTGCGACAGGAATCCGCCTGAGGCGAACGCGGCGGTCACGTAGCCGGCGCCGGCCAGGAGTTCCGCCAGGACCGGCGTGCGCGAGGCATCCAGCCGATCGGAGCTCCAGGTGGCGCCGTGCCGCTTGGGCATCAGGCCGGTGAACATGGTCGCGTGGGTCGGCAGCGTGTAGGGAGCGACGCCCCGGTGGTCCAAGAAGACCGCCGCGGACCTGGACCACTGGTCGATGAACGGACTGGTGGGGCGCTCGTAGCCGTAGCATCCGAGGTGATCGGCCCGCAGCGTGTCCAGCGAGATCAGCAGCAGGTTGGGCCGCGCGTCGCGCGCCGGTCCGCGCACCATCGGTTGTCCCAGGAAGAGGCCCGCGCCGCCATTGACCCGGAAGCGGACCTGCGGCCGGTCGAGGCCCCGGACTTCTGGCCAGGGCACGGCGAAATCCTCGAAGGCCACCCGCACATGGCGCCGTCGCGCGGTCAGCGTTCCGCCGCCGGCCTGCTCGAACCGGCCGCTTCGCGTCTCCACCTCCGCGGTCCAGACGACCTCGGTTCCGGGTTCCGCTTCGGGGTCGAGCCCCAGATGGAAGCTGAGCTGTTCGGCGGTCGCGGGGATCCGTTCCTGCAGTGTCACCGACTCTCCGGCCGGAATGAACACCGACGGATGCAGCACGCCGAACAGCACCGTGGCGGAGGTCTCGGGGCTCCGGTCCATCTGCACCATGTAGGTCTTGGTGTCGGGCCGGTGCCCGCAGCGGATCGAGCCGACCCGCGCGGGAACCTGGTCGGCGATGAAGGCCAGGGCCCAGAGCTCACCAGGGCCGGTCGTTTCGAAGTCGGCCTGGGCGCCCGCCAGGCCATCCGCATCGGGCGCGCTGTACCAGCGCTGGAGCGGCTGTTCCAGCTGCTCGGAGATCGCCCGTTCGAGGCGAGCGGCGAGCGGCTTCCCCCGGCCGAGCAGCTCGGCCGGCGACTGACCTTTGGAGAGTCGATCCAGGGGGACCAACGCGAACCGACCGCAGTTCCCGCCGGTCAGATCCTCGCCTCCCGGATCGAGTTCGACGCGCAGTTGCAGGCGGCGTTGGGCGGGCATGACGATCAGGCGCACCAGCACGCCTTCCGGATGACGGAGCTGGAGCTGGCCAGAGGAGACGATCGCCCGCTCGTCCGCGGCCGCATCCAACAAGACCGGACCATCTTCGTCCCGCGAGAGGATCAGCCAGTCGGCCAGATCTCCGGTCTGGAAGTCCTTCCATTCGAACAGCGGCTGCGCCTGGCCGGACTCACGCGGCGGCAGCAGTCGCACCGGAAAGAGCGGTGTCTCGCCGGAGTGTGAGTCGCAACCCCCCGCCACGATCGTGTCGAGCGCAAGGACCAGGAATGCGGTGCGATGGCTGATCATCCGATCAGTCTACAGACTGGCATTCCCCGCGCGAGTTGGTTTTGTCCGCGTCGAGATCGGGGAGATCGCAGCCCGCCAAGTCGCACTGGAAGGATGCGACCGCCACGACGCTCCAGAATTGCCACCGCGATCTTCCTTCCACCGCCTCGCGGCCGCCCTCTGGATCGTGTGACGGGCGCGCGGCGATTCTAGTCAACGCCTGCGCGCAGTGGGGGAGAATTTCGTGAGCTGCTACTGAAGCGCTTACTTTTTTCTCCGCGAGATGATCTCCACCATCTTGAAGCCGTCCTCGAACGTGTTCGGGCCCAGCTGCGTGAAGATGATCGAGGTGACGTATTCGTTCGCGCTGCGAATGTCGAGTTCGAAGCGATAGATCTGTTTGCCGAGGAGATCCTGATCTTCACCTTTCATGACGATCAGTCCGGTATCGGGGTCGCGTTGTCCCTCGGCGGAGACCGAATACGTCCCGAGGTTGTCAAAGCCAACGGTCGTGAATCGGCCGTGCCGTCGATCGAACCCGGTGACACTGAGATTCTGCACCGTTTGCGGGCCCATCGTCCCCTCGGCGCGCTGCTCCAGGAAGCGACCGCCGAGGATCATCCGGTTCCGCGTGGTTCCCTGGTACTCCATCTCCGGAGCGCCCGGCATCATCGTCATCAGATAGGTCTGTTCCCACTCCCCCTCGAGGCTCTTCAGCAATTCGTGCTCCTCGCCCGGCTGTGCCGCCTCCATCATCTGCTGCATCAACTCCGGGCCGGGCTGGCCTTCCTGGGAGATCAGCGTGCCTGCACTCAGTCCGAGGGCGGTCAAAGCCGCCGCGACCATCCAGTTCTTCATCTTCATGGCAAGTTCTCCAGTGGTGGGCGCGGGTCGAGACGGAAGCCGCCCGCGCGCGAGCGGCCATGGAATAGCATCGTTTCTCGCCGATCCGGGGCCGGAATCGGTTCGGCCGGCCGATAGAATCGCCGGGTCCAGCGGAGGAGCAAGATGACCGATCCGATCTCAGAACTGCGCCGTCGCAACCAGGAAGCCGAACGGGGCGGGGGCGAGGCGCGCATCGAGAAACAGCACGCCCAGGGGAAGTTGACCGCCCGGGAGCGGATTGCGCTGCTGCTGGACGAGGGGTCGTTCGCCGAGCTCGACCGGTTCATGGTGCACCGCACCGAGGACTTCGGCATGGGCGACAAGAAGATCCCGGGCGACGGGGTGGTCACCGGGTCGGGTCTGGTCGACGGGCGGCCGATCTTCGTCTTCTCCCAGGACTTCACCGTCTTCGGCGGATCGCTGGGCGAGGCGCACGCCGCCAAGATCTGCAAGATCATGGACCTGGCCATGAAAGTCGGCGTGCCGGTGGTGGGATTGAACGACTCGGGCGGCGCGCGCATCCAGGAGGGCGTCGTCTCGCTGGGCGGTTACGCCGACATCTTCCTGCGCAACACGCTGGCCTCCGGAGTCGTGCCGCAGATCTCGGCGATCCTCGGGCCCTGCGCGGGCGGGGCGGTCTACTCGCCGGCGATCACCGACTTCGTGTTCATGGTCGAGCAGACCTCCTACATGTTCGTGACCGGTCCGAACGTGGTCCGGACGGTGACGCACGAGGAGGTTTCGTCCGAGGAGCTGGGCGGCGCGAAGACGCACGCCACGCGCTCGGGCGTGGCGCACTTCACCGCCCGCGACGACGCCGAGTGCATCGCGCGGGTGCGCCGGCTGTTGTCGTACCTGCCCGCCAACAACATGGAGGATCCGCCGCGCGTCGAGCCGGGCGACTCGCCCACCCGGGCCGATCCGGAGCTCGACCAGCTGGTGCCGCTCGATCCCCAGAAACCATACGACGTGAAGGAAGTGATCCGCCGGGTGGCCGACCGGGGCGAGTTCTTCGAGGTGCACGAGAAGTTCGCCCGCAACATCGTGGTCGGTTTCGCGCGGCTGGACGGCGGCGTCGTCGGGGTGGTCGGCAATCAGCCGGCGCAGCTCGCCGGCTGTCTGGACATCGACGCCTCGCGCAAGGGCGCGCGCTTCGTTCGCTTCTGCGACGCGTTCAACATTCCGCTGGTGACGCTGGAAGACGTCCCCGGATTCCTGCCGGGCACGGCGCAGGAGTTCGGCGGGATCATCGATCACGGCGCCCAGCTCCTGTACGCCTACTGCGAGGCGACCGTGCCCAAGTTGACCGTGATCCTGCGCAAGGCCTACGGCGGCGCCTACGACGTCATGGCGAGCAAGCACATCCGCGCCGACCTGAATCTGGCCTGGCCCACCGGCGAGATCGCCGTGATGGGCCCGAAGGGCGCCGTGGAGATCATCTTCAAGCGGGAGATCGCCAAGGCCAAGGACCCCGAGGCGGCCCAGGCGAAGTTCGAGAGCGAGTATCGAGAGCGCTTCGCCAACCCCTACAAGGCGGCCGAGTACGGCTACGTCGACGAGGTCATCGAACCCCGCCAGACCCGCGCCCGCCTGATCAACGCCCTCCGCCTGCTGAAGAACAAGCGCGAGAAGCTGCCCCCCAAGAAGCACGGCAACATCCCCCTCTGACTAGGTGATGAAACAGACCCGGTTCATTTCATCACCTAGTGATGTGATGTGCCACGTTGCCCGCGGCTTGACAAGGCCGGCGCCACGGCGTGTACTCCCTGCCATGAAAATCAAGTTCATCTGTCCGACCTGGCAGAGACTCCAATACCAGACGCACTATGTCCTGCCTCCGCTGGGACTGACCGTGGTCGCGGCGCTGACGCCGGAGGGGTACGAGGTCTCGCTCGAAGACGAGAACGTCGAGCCGATCGACTTCGACGCGGAGGTCGACCTGGTCGGCATCTCGACCATGCTGGTCAGTCAGGCGCCGCGGGCGTTCGAGGTGGCCGATCGATTCCGGGCGCGCGGTGTCCCGGTGGTGATCGGCGGGTTGACCGCGAGCTGCATTCCGGATCAGGCCAAGGAGCACGCCGACGCGGTGGTGATCGGCGAGGCCGAGGGCCTCTGGCCGGAGGTGATCCGGGACGCGGAGCGGGGCGCGCTCCAGCCGCTGTACCGGCGTGAGAGCTTCGTCGACGCGAAGGAGATTCCCAGGGCGAGGCGCGACCTCCTGAACCCCGACCACTACACCTACCGCGGCGTCCGCATGATGGACCTGATCGAGACCAGCCGGGGCTGCCGCTTCGGCTGCTTCCCCTGCCAGGTTCCGCACGTGTCGGGCAAGGAGCATCGGCTGCGCGACATCGAGGAGGTGGTCGACGAGATGGCGGGCGTCGAGTGCGACCGGGTGTTCATCGTGGACAACGCCCTCGAGCAGAACGAGGAGCACCAGAAGGCGCTCTTTCGCGCGATGAAGCGGGCCGGCAAGAGCTGGGTCAGCCATCCGATCTCGGCCAAGCCGGAGATCCTGAAGCTGGCCGCGGACTCGGGCTGCTGGTTCGTCTACCAGGCGATCTTCGGCGAGTCGGAGATGATCCGCGAGAAGATCAAGCTGTTCCACGACTTTGGGATTGGCGTCCAGGGGACGATCCTGCTCGGCCTGGACCGTCACGGGCCGGACATCTTCGAGCGCATGGTCGAGTTCCTGCTCGACTGCGATCTCGACCTGGCCGAGTTCACCGTGTTGACGCCTTTCCCGGGCACGCCCTTCTTCGATCAGATGAAGCGGGCCGGGCGGCTTCTGCATGAGGACTGGGGCCGGTACAACGCGGAGAACGTGGTCTTCAAGCCGGCCCGGATGACGCCCGAGCAGTTGCAGGAGGGGTATCAATACATGTGGGACGCCTTCTACCGGGAGGAGTCGCAGCCGGCCAAGATGTTCGGCTTGTACAAGCGGCTGGCCACGCGCCGGCGCTTCTCGCCCTCGCTCGGCCGCCGCGAACAGCGCGCGGTTCCGAACCAGACGGCGGGTTCGAGCGCGTTGTGGGGGGGTGTGGTTCCGCTGGAGAGCCGGCGGGACCACTGATCCTCTGCCCTTGATCCCGTCCCTTAGGGTCCGCGCAGGAATAACTCCCTGTCTTGGGCGAGCAATCGTCGTTCCTGGCAAGGCGCGACGACGACCGTGTATTCGAGATACTCCAAGGAGGAGCAACACAGCCAGGGGCGGCGAGGGCCGGCCAAAACAGGGAGTTATTCCTGCGCGGGCCCTTAGGACGCGAGCGCCTTACGCTCCCGGCACCGTCCAGGTGTCCCCGCCATGCAGCAGGTTCTCGAGCGTGCCCTCGCCGAGCTGCACCGTGGCCTCGCGGATCTGTTCGTGGATCTGATCCTCGAGCACCGGGCGCGTGACGCGCCGGAAGATGCCCACCGGAACCGGCAGATCGCCCGTTTCGGAGCCCAGGCACATCCGGTAGGCGCTCGCGCCGGTCGACCCGTCCTCGCGCCAGACCGTGGCCTCCTCCGGCAGGCAGAACTCGATGCTGTCGGCCGTGATGCGCAGCCCCTTCTCCTGGTCTTGTCCGAAGACCAGCGGCTCGCCCGGCCGCAGATCCACCTGCCGGTCCTTCACCACCGACCGCTCGGTGAAGTGCTCGAAGGCGCCGTTGTTGAAGATCAGGCAGTTCTGCAGGATCTCCACGAAGGCGAAGCCGCGGTGGTGATGGGCGGCCTCGATCACGCTCTTCAAGTGCGGCAGTTGCGTGTCGACCGTGCGGGCCACGAAGCTCGCGCCCGCGCCGAGCGCCACCGCGATCGGGTTGAACGGCGTGTCGAGCAGACCGAACGGCGTCGAGGGCGTCGACTTGCCCGGCACCGTGGTGGGCGAAGCCTGCCCCTTGGTCAGTCCGTAGATGCGGTTGTTGAACAGCAGCACCTTCAGGTTGAGGTTGCGCCGCATGGCATGGATCAGATGGTTGCCGCCGATCGACAGCGCGTCGCCGTCTCCCGTGACGACCCAGACATGCAGGGCGGGGTTCGCGATCTTGACACCGGTCGCCACCGCCAGCGAGCGGCCGTGGATCGTGTGGAACCCGAACGTGTTCATGTAGTAGGGGAAGCGGCTCGAGCAGCCGATGCCGGATACGACCACGAACTGCTCCCTGGGGACGCCCAGCGTGGCGAACACCTGCTGCACTCCGTTCAGGATCGAGTAGTCACCGCAGCCGGGACACCAGCGGACCTCCTGGTCCGATGAGAAGTCCTTGCGGGTGTAGGTGGTCGTCGTCGTGCTGCTGGACATGGCCTGTTCGCCTTCAGTTGGTTCCGCTCTCGTTGAGCAGTTGTTTGACGCGGTGCGCGATTTCCGTCGCCGTGAACGGCTTGCCCTGGACCTTGGGCATCGAGATCGCGTCGACCAGGTACTCGGCGCGGATCAGCCGGACGAGCTGGCCGCGGTTCAGCTCCGGAATCAGGATCTTGTCGAAGCGCTCCAGGATCCCCTCGAGATCGAGCGGCAGCGGCCACAAGTTGCGCAGGTGCACCTGCGCCACGGACTTTCCCTCCGTCAGCAGACGTTCCACCGCGGTCCGGATCGCGCCGTAGGTCGATCCCCACCCCAGGACCAGCACTCGCGCGTCCTCATCGCCGTGCACCACGGTGCGGCCGTACCCCTTGGCCACGCCCTGGACCTTCTGCTCGCGCAGTTCGACCATGCGCTGGTGATTCGCGGGATCGTACGACACGTTGCCGGTCACGTCCTCCTTCTCGAGGCCGCCGATCCGGTGCTCGAGCCCGGGCGTGCCCGGAATCGCCCACCCTCTCGCCAGCGTCTCCTGGTCCCGGGAGTAGGGCTGGAAGTTCTCCGAGGTCTCCTGATGCCGGACCGGGAACGGCTTGAGCGAATCGATCTCCGGCACCCGGAACGGCTCGGCCCCGTTGCCGATGTAGCCGTCCGACAGCACCATCACCGGCGTCATGTAGGTCGTCGCCATGCGGACCGCCTCGATTCCGATCGTGAAGCAGTCGGCCGGGGAACGGGGCGCCAGGACCGGCAGCGGCGCTTCGGAGTTGCGTCCGAAGATCGCCTGCAGCAGGTCGGCCTGCTCGGTCTTGGTCGGCAGGCCGGTGGAGGGGCCCGCGCGCTGGACGTCCACGACCACCAGCGGAATCTCGACCATTACGGCGAGCCCGAGCGCCTCTGATTTGAGCGCCAGGCCCGGACCGGACGTTCCGGTGGCGCCCATCGCGCCGGCGTAGCTCGCCCCGATCGCCGACGTGATCGCCGCGATCTCATCCTCCGCCTGGAACGTCATCACGCCGTGGTTCTTGTAGCGCGACAGCGCGTGCAGCACGTCCGAGGCGGGGGTGATCGGATAGGACGCATAGTACAGCGGCAGGCTGGCCAGCTTCGAACCGGCGAGCAGGCCCATGGCCAGCGCCTGATTGCCCATGATGTTGCGGTAGGTGCCGGGCACCAGGAGCGCCGGCGCGATCCGGTACGGCTCCTTGAACAGTTCGGAGTTCTCGGCGATCTGGACACCGGCGTGCAGTGCCTTCAGATTGGCGTCCTGGATCTCCGGCTGGGCGGCGAACTTCTTCTTCAGCCACTGCTCGGTCGGCGCGGTGGGCCGCGAATAGGCGTAATACAGCATCCCCAGCGCCAACAGGTTCTTGCAGCGCAGCGCCTGCTTCGGCTTCAAGCCCGTGCCTTCCACCGCCTTCATCGTGGCCTCGTTCATGTCGAGCGCGATCACGTGGTAGCGCTCCGACAGGTCGGGGTCGTCGAGCGGGTTGGACGCGTAGCCGGCCTTCTTCAGGTCGCGCTCGCCGAAGTTCCCGGAGTTGACCAGCAGCAGCCCGCCCTCCTTCAGGTCGGCCAGGTTCATCTTCAGGGCGGCCGCGTTCATGGCCACCAGAACGTCCGGCTGGTCGCCGGGAGTGTGGATGTCGGAAGACGCGAAGCGCACCTGGAAGCCGGAGACCCCGAACAGGGTGCCGACCGGCGCCCGGATCTCGGCCGGATAGTCCGGGAAGGTGGCCAGATCGTTCCCCACCAGGGCGGAGGTGTTGGTCAGTTGGCTTCCCGAGA
>Ga0326597_10008473_pt1 | contig 13867 bp, 9 predicted proteins | sample RVTome_12_FD_203789 | JGI IMG/M metagenome (GOLD analysis project Ga0326597, IMG submission 203789) | Soil microbial communities from uranium-contaminated site in the Upper Colorado River Basin, Wyoming, United States - RVT100D185 | ecosystem: Environmental > Terrestrial > Soil > Contaminated >... | reverse complement strand
GCATGGGAAACAACCTCTATTCTGCAAGGGCGCTTTTCGGCCCTGCATCGTGCGGGCGCGATCCGCCGCGCTTACCAGGGCAACCAGGCGGTTCGGGATCACGTTCACGGACTTCTCATGAGGCGCTTCAACTCCTCGAGGAAATTGAACACGACGACCACGTGCCTCGAGGCTTCCTTCTCGCCGCGGATCATCAGGAACGTCCGTCCGTCGGGCAGCAGATCATATTGTTGAGTGTTCGGACTGAACATGAAATCCGTGGCCGCAAAGAGGACCTGTGCAGTGCCGCGCTGGAATCCCGGTCCCGGCGCGACGGGTACCGCAATCATCCGCCGTTGTGCATCGACATAAAAGAGTTCGCGGCCGGTGGGGCTCCAGACAGGCATGGCCCCACCTTCCAGCGACACCTGGTACTTCCCCGTGTTCGTTGCCGGGAAGGGGCTGACCCAGACCTCGACCTCGCCGCTCTCGTTCGACGCGTACGCCAGCCAGCGCCCATCCGGGGAGACGGCGGGACTCACTTCCGTCGCTTCCGTCGCAACGAGCGGCGTTGGTGCGCTGTCGACGCCGGGGCGAATGCCCATGATGTCTCCGTTCCCAGCCGTCTGATCATCGGTGCGGTACACGAGCCAGCGACCGTCGGGCGACCAGGTATGCCCCATGACCGGACGGGGATCGTGCGTGTCGATCCGGTTGGCACGTCCTGAACCATCAGCGGCCCGCTCGTGCACTTGGCCGGAGGTCGTCGTCGACCCAAGGAAGATGTACGAAATCGTTCCGGTTCCCGGGCGCCAGGCTGGCCTGAAATTATTGCTCCCTTCGGTCGTGAGACGGGAATTGGTGCCACCGTCGATCGTCCTGACCCACACGTCGAGCCTGCCGTCTGCACCCCCAATTGTCAGCGCCACCCGGCGACCATCGTCGGAAAGCGCCGGCTCCATTTCTACGTCGGACCCGACTTCCTCGGCAACCGGGCGCCACGCCCCGGTGCGATCGACCCAAACGGGTTGGTACGACTGCTCCACGCTCCGGGTGTAGGCAAGGGTGCCGCTGGTCGAGAGCGCGAGATCACCCGAGCCAAGCGTGAACGTCGCAGTGTCCGGCAGGGCGCGTTCGCTTCCTTCGACGCGAAGAGCACTCGCGTCGAAGGGGACCGCCCACAACGATCCATCGTGCTTCGCGACGACCAGGTGTCCCGTCGGTGCGTAGAGCGCCCGCACGCCCTGGACCAAGACGCGGACACGCCGCGTCGAAAGGTCGACGACCCCGATCGAGGAACGTGTCATGTCGGCCAGTCCCTGGAGTGGCAGGACGGTGACGAGTACACCCCGCGCACCTGGCAGCACGCTCGGCCAGGCGAACATCCCATCGCCACGGCTCGTGTCGAGCGGTGCCACGAGTTCCGTCGGCCCCCCATCCGGCGAGACACGCACCAGGCCGCCGATGGCGCTTGCGTAGAGCCATCCATCGTCGCCCCAGTCCACGCCGCCCCCGATGTAGGTGATCTGCGTCAGGCCTGTGTCGGCCACTGCCCGTGGGATTCCCCCGGCAACGGGCGCCACCAGCAGGCGGGTTGACGGCGTGAGGTAAGCGAGCGAGTCACCGCGAGGTGAGAAGACCACGCAGCACGGATATTCGGCCTGGTGACGGAGCGGCGTGGCCGGGATCCGGTCCCACGAGCGGAACATCAGCTGAAACCGGGTCGCGGTCTCCGGTCTCCAGTACAGAAACCCGTCATCCTTCGGCGACAGTGCGATGATCGGCATCCTCTCCGAAGCGCGCAGGTCCTGATCTGCCGGAAGCTGGAGCACCAGGCGCGATGTCATTGGGGGCGTGGCCCGGAACGGCAACGCGAGGGTCGTCGCGAAGATCCCGAGCCCGAGCGCCGCCACCGCAACCGTCGCCAGGATCCGCCGGTCGGCGCGGCGCCACGCGGAACCCGAGCCGGCCGCACGTCCGGCGACGCCCAGGCCGGCCCCGAAAGTCGCGCTGCCTAACGCTTCGGCGAACGCCCTCGCACTGGCGAAACGGTCCGCGGGCAGCTTCTCGAGCGCCATCGCGAGGGCCGCGGCGACGTTTGTCGGCACCGCCTTGCGCAACGTCGTCACCGGCGGCACCGGCTCAGCGATGATCTTCATGATGATCTGCTGCGCACTCCCACCCAGGTGCGGCGGCTGCCCCGCGAGCATCTCGTACAACACACTCGCCAGCGAGTAGATGTCGGACCGGCCGGTGATCTCCTTCTCGGCGGTCGCCTGCTCGGGACTCATATAATGCGGCGTCCCCAACGACAGTCCCGTCTCCGTCATCCGTCCGCCCGCCGCCGCACTCACCGCCAGCGCGATCCCGAAGTCCGCCACCATCGGCCGCCCGTTCGCCAGCAGGACGTTCTCCGGCTTGATGTCCCGATGGATCACCCCCTGCTCGTGCGCATACTGCAGCGCGTCCGCCACCTCCACGGCGATCTTCACTGCTTCATCGACACCGAGCTGCGTCTCGCGATTGAGCTTGTCGCGCACGGTCTCGCCCTGGATGAAGGGCATGACGTAGTAGAGGAACCCGTCGGCAGTGCCGGAATCGAAGAGCGCGAGGATGTGGGGATGCTGCAGGCTCGCGGTGGTAGTGATCTCCTGGACGAAGCGCTCGGCGCCCAGCACGGCGGCGAGTTCGGGCTTGAGGACCTTGAGCGCGACCTTGCGCTTGTGCTTGAGGTCCTCGGCTAGGTAGACGGTGGCCATGCCGCCCGTACCGAGTTCGCGCTCGATGCGGTAGCGGCCCTCGAGGGCGGCGTTCAAGCGGTCGGTACGGTCATTCATTGGCGCACGGTCTCGCCGGCCCGGGAGCCGGTCCCGGGCAGGGAGTCGCAGGCGGCATCATCGCGTGTGCGCACGGCGTTCCCATCAGCCCACGACCGCCGTGCACTCGATCTCGACGCGAGCCCCGAGAACGAGCCCGTTCGCGCCCATCGCGCTTCGGGCAGGACGGTTGCGCGGGAAGAAAGTAAGGTAGACCTCGTTCATGCGTTGCCACTCCCCGATGTCCGCCATCATGACGAGGCAGCGTACGACGCGATCGAGCGACGAGCCGCGCAGTTCGAGCTCGTCGCGAATGTTCTCCAGGGCCTGGCGCGTCTCGCCCTCGATGCCGCCAGGCGCCAGCGCGCCGTTGTCGTCGTCGCCGATCTGACCGGCCAGATAGAGCATGTCGCCAACCCGCACAGCAACCGAGAAGGGGAAGTCCGGCGGGAGCACCCGGGGGAAGTACTCGACCCGAGTATCCTGCGCACACGCCGCGAAGGTGCACGCGAAAGCGAGCGGGACCAACCAATACCGGTTCATGGCGTTTCTCCCATCGATTGGTGAACGATTGCGAACCCGCACGCAGCCGTCGCGCGTCCCGGTGATCATTCGATTCCGGCCAGGCGCCGGTCGATCTCCGCACGCATGCGGATCGAGCCGAGACGGGCGCGCTTCACGATCGATTGGAACTCGGGCTCATCCCGCAGATCCGCGAGGAACGGGTTGTACCGGCCAAGGAAGTCGGGCATGCAGCATCCCATCTCGAGGGCGCGTCGCAGCCAGTGCAGCGCCATCGGCCGGTCACCGAGGATGGCGTAGACGTCTGCCAGGTACATTGCGCCGACGAAGTCGTTATCCGATGCGGCCAGCGCGCCGGATGCGACGGAAGCTGCGACATCATCGACGCGGCGCTCGAGACCGGCGCGAAGAACGTCCGCCAGTGCACCGGCGCTGCCACTCTCTCCTTCCGGTGTTTCGGCGAGAGATGAAAGGGCTGCCTGTACGTTACCGGCTGCGGCTTCGGACCAGCCGCGCAGAATGACCTTGAACCAGGTGTCGGACAGCTTCCGGGCGACTTCGGCCGCTTCGACAAAACGGCCGCGATACAGGGCGAGGCTGTGGGCCGTCGTGATAGCCAGGGTTCCCCGCGGATCGATCGCGTCGAGCTCCTCGGCGAACCGGTCGGCGGCTTCATGATGTTCGACCCAGGCGCAGCCGAGCGCGAGCCAGCCCAGCACGTCGGTGTCATCCCGGATTCCGCCCCGGTAGGCATCGAGAAGATTCATGAGCGATGGTTCGAGATCACTGAACAGCCGCCTGATCCCGTTCATGGCGGCGGCCCAGGGCGTACCCGGTTCGATTGCCTCCATGCGACGCACGCATTCGTGCATCCTCTGAAGATGGATCGGGTCGGTGGAGATCCCGGCGTTGACCATCTGCCAGCGCAGGTACGCGACGCCGCGCAGAAGCTGGATGTGATCACCCCGGTCGGCGAGCACCTGCTCGAGTTCGGTGAGGGCCTCCATCAACGGGCCCGCGCTCCAGCTCCAGACGGCGTGCTGTGCCTTCATGTACAATTGCAGCGCCTCGGCGTCCGGCAGCCGCCTGTCCAGGATCGCCTGCCTTTCCTCGGGCGTCAGCACGATGGCCAACGCGTTCGCGATGGCCGATGACACCCGGTCCTGTATGTCGAAGACGTCTTCGATGACACCGTCGTACTTGTCCGACCACAAGTGCTCCTCGGACTGCGTATCGATGAGCTGAGCCGAGACACGGAGCCGGTTGCCGGCTTTCCGGACGCCTCCCTCGAGTGCGTACCGGACGTTCAGTTCGTCGGCGATCCGGGAGAGCGACAGGCTCGTGGTCCGGTACTGCATGGCCGTCGTGCGGCTGATGACTCGAAGTCCGCGGATGCGGGACAGGTCCGCAATGACTTCCTCGGTCAGGCCGTCACTGAAGTACGCATCGTCCGGATCCGGGCTCATGTTGGTGAAGGGCAGGACCACGATGCCGCGTCTGGGCGAGCCGTCCGGTGCAGGCGCGGGCGCCAGTACGCGATCGATGGCGTCCGCGAACGCAGTCATCGTGGGAAAGCGATCGTCGGGATCCTTCGCGAGAGCCCGCTGCACGATGTCGTCGAAGGCCGCCGCCTCCCGCCCGGACGACGTCAGGTGCGGCGGCGCCTGTGCCAGGTGCGCCACCAGTGTCGCGTGCGCGGAGTGTTTCGGAAACGGAGGCTGGCCCGCCAGCATCTCGAACAGCACACAACCGAGCGAATACTGGTCCGAGCGCCCGTCCGGTTCGAGCGTCTCGTCCAGTTGCTCCGGACTCATGTAATGCGGCGTGCCGACCGAGATTCCGGTGGCGGTCAGACGCTGGTCCGCACCCGTCACGAGCGCGATTCCAAAATCCGCCACGAGCGTCTGGCCCAGGTGCAGCAGCAGATTCGCGGGCTTGATGTCGCGGTGGATCACGCCGTGCTCGTGCGCGTACGCCAGCGCGCGCGCCGTGGCGACGGCAACGCGACCGGACTCCAGAGAGGACAGTTCGCCTTCCCGCTCGAGCCGCTGCTTCAGGGATTCGCCCGCCACCAGCGGCATCACGTAGAAGAGAGATCCATCCACTTCGCCGGAATCGAACAGCGGCAGGATGTTCGGATGATTGAGCTGCGCGGTCGTCCGGATTTCGGCGCGGAAAACGCGTCAGCACGTCCGGGTCGAACCGATCGGGTCGGACGACCTTGAGCGCGACCTCCCGATCGTGCCTGAGATCCCGGGCGAGCCAGACGGTGGCCATTCCGCCCGCGCCGAGCTCGCGCTCAATGCGGTAGTGGCCCTCGAGGGCGGCGTTCAGTCGCTCAGTGCGGTCGTCTGGCACGCACTACCTTTCGATCCGGTCAAGATAGTCATTGATGATCCGCGCGACGACATCGGGATTCTCGACCATGTAGTTGTGGTTGAGGTCATCCAGGACGACGACCTTCGCATCCGGCGCGGCTGCGCGCAGCGCTTCCACCCCAAGGTCAAGCGAAACGTCGTAGTATTCGCGAACCCATCGGAGCGCGACGTCGATCGTGTCCTGCGGGATTCCGCGTGATTCGTAATCGGCGACAAGCGCACTGCCCTGCTTCACCTGGATGGCGAGGACCGGCCCGTCCAAACCGTCGTAGACTGCAGCCGAATCGTACCAGGCGAGGAACCGCGCTTCGGCGCGCGTGCCGTCCGGCGGGAGCCAGGCGTACATGCCGTCCGCCCGCTGATGGAGATTGCCTGCAAGGACTCCGATCACCGCCTCGGTGGACGTGATGTTCATCGACGGCTGCATGTGCTCCGCTGCCGCCTCGAGGCTGGGATAGACGGAGTCAATGGGCGTCCCACCGGGCGGCCAGCGGGGAACCCCCGGAGGCAACGGCACCGACGCCCACACGGCGTTGGCGAACACGAGCGCCTTGATGCGATCGGGTCGCTGCCGGGCCAGCCTCGGCAGCACGAGGCCTGCGGTCGCCCACCCGACGACGACCGCGGGGTCCTCCGTGAAGTGATCGATGAACCCCGCAACGTCACTCGCGAGTGTGTCGAGATCGAAGTCGAGCCCGGTCGTGTCCGACGTGCCGTGCCACCGGTACGTCAGGGCGAGGACGCGATGGCGGTCGGTGAAGTGCTGCGCCAGCCGGTCGTAGACGTGCGCCGTCATGTAGAAGCCGGGCAAGAAGACCAGCAGGTCACCGGTTCCGCCGTAGTCGCGATAGTGGAGGTTGATGCCGCCCACGTCGACGTAGCCGTCGACGGGCTGCGGCTCCATGCGCGTGTCGCCATCGGACTCCGTGGCGCACGCGCCGGCCAGCAGCGCGAGCAGGACGCCAGGGGCTCTCATCGCTGGTCCGCTCCCAGTCTGTTGATCTTCCGCCGGAGCCGGGGCTCGTAGCCGTTCCGCGCGAGCGCCTGCTCGTAGTAGCCGCGGGCCTTCGCCGCATCGCCCTTCGCGGCCCAGACGTCCCCCAGCGCCTCGTACGGGCGGGGATGGTCGGGAGAGCGCGCGACGCGCATCCCGGCGAAGACCACGTCCTTCGTGGTGTCCACCTGCGACGCGTTCTGCGCGAGGAGGCGGAGGAAGTTGTCTGATGGCTCGAACGTGGCGCCGAGCTTTTCCGAGACGGCCCGGAAGTGCCGGTCGAGGAGGGACGGGTCAGCGATGACCTGGAGCAACGGCGGTTCGAAGTCCTCGAAGATGAAGCGGAGCGCGTCGTACTCCGAGATCAGCGGAACCGACCCGTGCGTGTCCTTCGGGTAGTATCGGTAGCCGTAGCGGATCCCGCTCCGATCGAACGTATTCAGGATCGCGTCGAACGCGGGGATCGCCTCGAAGGGAATGTTCCGCGCGGTGTCGCCCGGGGTGATCGTGTTTGCCTGCGTGACGTAGAGCGCCTTTCCCTCCAGCCTGGTGGACTCGAAGAAGGCCCTCGCCTTCTTGAGCAGCACCCGGTCGTCCCACCACAGGCTCGGGTCGATCGCGACGTACGCGTTGAACGTCTCCGGCATGGTATAGAGCGCGTTGAGCGTCGTGACGCCGCCGAACGAGTGACCGACAAGGACGCGGTACGCCATGGTGCGGTACCCGGAGTCGATGTGCGGGATCAGCTCGCGCCGGATGAAGTCGAGGAATGCGGACCCTCCGCCGCTCGACGCCAGGTATGGCGCTTCGGAGCCGTCGAAGCCCCGGGTCGACTTCGTCGGTGTCAGGTCCCGCGTCCGGTTCCCGCCAATGTTCGGAACGGCGACCACGATCATCTCCGGCACGACGAACGTGCCGTTGACGCCTGTTCCCAGGATCTGGACCAGCGCGCTGACCGAGTGGAAATGGGCGTCCCCATCGAGCAGATACAGGACGGGATAGCGGCCCGGCACGAGCGTGGTGTCGGAATAAGACGGCGGTGTGTAGATGAGGAACGGGCGGTGCTCGTCCAGGATCGCGGATCGGATCGAGTCCACCCGCCCGATGTTCGTGGCCCGCTCGTAGCGATTCTGCGCGTGCCCGGGAAGGGCAAGCACGGCGGTCAGGATCAGCGGGATCGCGAGTCTCATTGAACGTCTCCGTTCGGTTGGTGTGGATCAGCCCTGTCCGCGGTGCATCCGCAGAAAGTCGCGCATCAGTCGCTCGACCTCGTCGGGCGCGGCCAGGAAGAGGTAGTGCGGGACGCCGTTCAGCACCTCGACGCGGGCTTGCGGAGCAGACCGCTGGAAGGCGGCTCGCTGGTCGGAAAGTGCGCGCCGCCAGCGTTCGAAGGCCCGCCTCGCCGTCGCTGCGTTCGCGCTGTCGGCGGCGGTCGCAAACGGGAACATCTGCTCGACCGAGTCCGGGTTGCCGTAGATTGCCAGGACCGGCGTCCGCAGTGCGCCGAAGGCGGCCGGCACGAGCCCCTGGAGCAGTTTCCCGGCTGTCGAGTCAACGGGCGACCGCGTTGCATCAAGCTTCCCGCCCGGACCAAAGCGGAACGTTGCCAGCACTTCGTCACAGGGGATGACCTGGCCCATGGTGCGTCGCATGTACGACTGCACGGCAGCGACGGAACCGGAGTCACGAGCGGTCATGGCCGGCGACTCCGGCCAGTCGGCGAACCAGTCAGGCGTGGCATAGAGCGACGGGAAGTCGATGGCGGCATCGAGGTAGATCGCGGCGTTGATTCGGGCGGGGTGATTCGCAGCGATGTACGTCAGCTCGTTGCCGCCGAACGAGTGGGCGACGATCGTGGCCGTGTCGAGCGACAGGGCGTCGAGAACGGCCAGCGTCATGGCGGCCAGGGACGGCACGTCGTAGCCGGACGAGGGTCGGCTGGAAACGCCGAATCCGAGCCGGGTGATGGCCAGGACGCGGAACGTGTCGGTGAATCGCGGCGCGAACTCGGCGTAGACATGCGCGGTGTTTCCGAACCCGGGCAGGAACACCATTGGTGGGCCGTTGCCGCCCCAGTCCAGGACCTCCAGCTGCACGCCCGGCGCGACCTCGATCATCCGCACGGCCGCGCGCGGCCCGGTGGTGCATTGCGCCGGGCCACGCGCCGCCTCCGGTAATGGCAGCCGAAATGCCACAGCCATCGGCTCCCGCGACGGCTCCACCGGTTCGAACGAGGGACTGACGACCGCGATCGCGGGAATAAAGAGACTGGGCAGCAGGAACCTGTTCATTGAGGGACCCATGCTGAGTCGTCGTGAGTTGCAGCCTGGGGGCGATACCAGTCCGCCGGCGCGACAGAAAGGCGATCCACTGTCGCTACCTCTCCATCATCTGCTTCAGTGCCGCGGAGAGGTTCTCGACGACGAAGAATCGGCGCCGCGTCACCGGCGACTCGGTAACCCTGTCGAGCAGGAATCGCTTGCCGTCGGGCGTTACCGTGAGTGGCCACGGCGACGACAACGCGAAGAGCGCCCGTTCCTCACCGACCGAGAACGAGGGACCCGGCTTCACGTCAATCGCCATCATGCTGTCCGCAGTGGACAGGTAGTAGATCTCGCGACCATCGCGCGACCAGCGGGGCTGGTAACCGCGCGAGGCGGTGGCCTGATGCAGTCCGTTCGTGGTCGCAGGAAATGGCCGGACCAAGATCTGATCACCGGCGTCTTCACCACTCGACGATGCGTACAGGAGCCAGTGCCCGTCGGGCGACACGGACGGAGATGATCGGGACCCCGGTTCGGGCACCAGGCGATGCGCCGTACGGTCGATGCCAGGTCGAAGGCCGAAGATGTCGGAGTTGCCCTGGCCGCCCTCGAAGACGGTGACGAGCAACCAGGATCCGTCTGGCGACCACCGTGCATCCGTGACGTTCGGGGGAGCCCCGCCACCTTGCCGAGACGGCTGCTCGCGTCGACCGCGCCCGTGTCCACCGTACCGTCGACCGACACTGCGACGATCCTGCGATTATCCGGATGCCACGAGAGGTACGTGAAGAACCGGTTGAACGTGAGTCGCTGCGGTCGCCCCGTGCCAACCCGAGTCACCCACAGATCACTGCCCGGTCGGTCCCACTTGAGATAGGCGACTTGCGCACCGTCTGCTGACAGCGCGAACCACTCCAGCTGACCTGACACCTCGGGAGCAAATGTCATGGGTGCGCCGTCCCCCGCCCGCCAGATGAGTTCCTGGCGTCCACCGCTGCTCTCAGCCCGCGAATACCACAGCGTGCCCGTCTCCGAAATCGAGATGTTCGAGACGTCCTGCTCAATTCCGATGGGCGACCCCGTCACCGTTAGGCGGCCAGCATCGAACGGGACCGCCATCAGGTTCCCGTCGGCGGTCAGGTACAGCAGGTGACCATGTCCGTCATAACGGGCATGGACACCCGCGAACAGGGAGCGATGTCGGCCGGTTCGCAGGTCCAGCACCGCGATGGAATCGCTCTTCGCGCCCTGCCGGCCAGGTCCAGTCCGGTTCACGACCATGATGGCCCCCCGGCCTCCCGGGAGCAGGTCGGGCCAGATGTGCTGCAATTCCCCGGACAGCGTGTCGAGCGTGGAAATCGCCTCCGGTTGGCCACCTCCTTCCGGGACGCGCATCAGCGGCCCCACGCCGTAGCGATCGAAGTAGATGTAGCCGTCCGGGCCCCAGTCCAGTCCGGGTGAGCCGACCAGTGTGTCCATCACCGGAACCGGTACGCCCCCACTGACGTCGACCGTCATGATATTCGAGGACACCATGAACGCGATCCGACGGCCATCGGGAGAAAAGGCGGTATTGTAAGCTCCATCCGTGCCCGGGATCGGTGTCGCGTCCAGCGCATCGCGATGCTTGAGCAGCAGCGGCCCGAGAGTGGAGTCCGGCCGACTTCTGATGACCAGGAGCGATCCGTCGGGCGATACGTTGACGGTCAGGGGCGCGGTTCCCGGCCACGTGACTTCGTATCGAGACACGGGTGCGGGGCCGGGGCGGCTCGCCGACATCCAGATCACCAGTCCCGCCAGAATGATCGAGAGTCCAGTTGCAGGAAGCGCGACTCTCGAGCGCCAGTCTTGCGACGGACGAGTACCTGCTTGCGCAGCAACCGCTGGCGTGGAGAACGCGCTATTGCCCAAAGCCTCGGCGAATGCGCGGGCGGTCTCGAAGCGATCCGCCGGCAGTTTCTCCAGGGCCTTCACCAGCGCCGCCGCCACGTTCGGCGGTACTGCCTTCCGCAGCGTCGTCACCGCCGGCACCGGCTCCGCGATGATCTTCATGATGATCTGTTGCGCACTGCCCCCCAGGTGCGGCGGCTGCCCCGCCAGCATCTCATAGAGCACCGAGGCGAGCGAGTACACGTCGCTCCGCGCCGTGATCTCCTTCTCCGCCGTCGCCTGCTCGGGGCTCATGTAGTGCGGCGTCCCTAACGACAGTCCCGTCTCCGTCATCCGGCCACCGCCGCCGCCGAGACCGCCAGCGCGATCCCGAAGTCCGCCACCATCGGCCGCCCGTTCGCCAGCAGGATGTTCTCCGGCTTGATGTCCCGGTGGATCACCCCCTGCTCGTGGGCATACTGCAGCGCGTCCGCCACCTCCACCGCGATCTTCACTGCTTCATCGACACCGAGCTGCGTCTCGCGACTGAGCTTGTCGCGCAAGGTCTCGCCCTGGATGAAGGGCATGACGTAGTAGAGGAAGCCGTCGGCGGTGCCCGAATCGAACAGCGGCAGGATGTGGGGATGCTGCAGCGATGCGGTGGTGGTGATCTCCTGGACGAAGCGCTCGGCGCCGAGGACGGCAGCGAGTTCGGGCTTGAGGACCTTCAGCGCAACCTTGCGCTTGTGCTTGAGGTCCTCGGCGAGGTAGACGGTGGCCATCCCGCCCGCGCCGAGCTCCCGCTCGATGCGGTACCGATCGGCGAGAGCCGCGCTGAGTCGATCGGTTGCGCTCACGGTCGCGTCACCTGCGAATGCGCTCCACGGGCGTGAGCGCTTCGAGCCGGCGACGCGCCTCCGACACGCGAGGCTGGAGCTCGGGGTCCGCGTTCTTCCAGCGCTCCACAAAATCGCGGTACGCCTCCACGGCCTTCGCGGTATCGCCGCGCAGCTCGTACATCTTCCCTACCGCCTCGAGCGCCAGTGCCCTGATCGTGAGGTCGGGCCCGACCCGCGGCCGCGATCCCCAGGGCGTTCGCCGGTAGGCCTCGTACTGCGCCAGGGCGGAGTCGGCCATGCCGGCAGCGGCGAAGACATCGAGGAGATCCAACGGGAGGCAGAAGTCGCACGAGCCAGCGGGTCCATCGGGCAGTGAGTCTGCTGCGCGGAAGTGTCGCAAGGCATCCGACCAACGCTCCTCGGCCACTGCGATGCGACCGAGGACGCGGTCGAGTCGCGGTTGCAGACGGCGCAGCAGGGCTGAATCCGTGACGGCCGCTCGATACTGGTCCAGCACCTCGCGCGCCCGCCGCACTTGCCCAGCCCCGGCCAGGACGCCGGCAGCGCCCAGGTAGGGCGCGTCCTGTGGTGGATGTGACGAGAGCGGAACCCGCTCCAGGTGCTCCTCGAAGGCGCGAAGCTCGTCGTCGAATGGCAGGCCCGCCTGGATCCGTTGGAGGAGCGCGATTCCGCTCGAGGTCGACGAAGGTGTACTCCGCCCGACGGCGGAGTCGACCCTCCACACTTCGCGGAGCAGCCGGTTCATATCGCGTCCCCTGCCTTCGCGCTCGGCGAGTTCGGCAGCCCTGCCGATCGCCCATGTCGGATTCTCGGGATTGCGCACCTGCATGGCGCTGTCCACGCCGCGACGCCAGGCCTCGAGGTCGCCGCTGTCCTCGAGTTTCGCGAGCCGATCTTCTCGAACTTGCAGGCTCATGGGGAACCGAGCCTCGATCTCGGCACGAATGGAATCAGTTGCCTGCCACTTCCCCTGTGCCTCCAGGACGGACCTGAGCCTCGCGAGCCTCAGGAGCGAGGGGCCTCGCTTCACTGACGCACGCATCAGCACCTCCGCCCTCGCGAACTCACGCCGGCTGCCGAGCAGTCCGCCAAGGTTGTTCAGGGGAAAGCTGTCTCCACGCGCCAGCATCCGTTCATACGCCTCGATGGCTTTGGCCCGGTCATTGCCAGTTCCCGCGTAGTAGGTACCGACGATGCGATCACGAGCGTTGTCGGGGAGCCGGTCGCGCAATGCGTAGGCTCGTGTGATGGCCGAGTCGATGCTGGATGGGGGCATGCCATAGTTGCCAAGCGTCTGCGCGAGCAGCCGCCATGCCTCGGCGAATGTGGAATCGACGGCGACCGCCTCCCGCAGGTATCGCATCGCGCTGACGCGGTCGAAAGCATCGTTGGCACGTTGCCCCGCGGAGTACAACTTGAGGGCTGCCAGTGAAGATGTCGTCACCCGCGCCAGTGACGGCGCGGCGTTGACGGCACGCAACGATTCACCGCTCTTCGCGCGGAGCTTGCGCGCGAGCTCGTCCGCCGCGTCGATGATCCCGTCCGGAGCGGCCGCCGTCGCCCGGAACGAGGTGAGTTCACGGCCCGAATCGGCGGTGACCAGCGAGACCGAGACGATGTAGCTCGTGCCGACCTGCGTGACCGTCCCGTGGACCACCCCCTTGGCATTCTCGCGCTGCGCCACCTCGCGTGCCGTTTCGAGGTCCAGGTCGGCATCACGTGGTCGCTGCATGCGAGCCAGCGCACCCGAGATCTCGGTGGGCGACAGGATGGTCAGCACGGCAGACTGCGACAAACCGGCGCGCACCGCGTCGCTGACCACGCGCCCGAGCGCCGAGTCCAGGCCGTTGACAGTGAAGTCAGCCATCACCAGTCGGTCGTCCTGCTCGAGCGAGCCCGCGGCGAACAGCGACGCGGCGGGCCCGATGCCCAGTGCCCGCAGCACCATGAACCCGCCCACCAGCACGACGAAGGCGGCCATGGCGATGACGCCGCCGCGCGCGGTGCGCCGCCAGCTCAGGTGCGGGCTCGCCTTGAGGGCCATGGTGGCCATGGTGCCCTGCGCGAGCGACGGCGTCCCGCCGGGCGTGTACGTCGGCGTAGTCTCCATCGCCCGCTGCGTGACGCGCTGCACGTACCCCGTGACGAGGATGACCGGGAGCCCGAGGGCCATCACGATCAGTGC
>Ga0326597_10008472_pt1 | contig 13867 bp, 14 predicted proteins | sample RVTome_12_FD_203789 | JGI IMG/M metagenome (GOLD analysis project Ga0326597, IMG submission 203789) | Soil microbial communities from uranium-contaminated site in the Upper Colorado River Basin, Wyoming, United States - RVT100D185 | ecosystem: Environmental > Terrestrial > Soil > Contaminated >... | reverse complement strand
TGAGCTGGTCCGACCGACCTCGAACCCGGCGTTCGCCGATGTGTTAACGCGCACGGGCTTTGAGCGGCGTGCCGTGCGTGGCTCGCCGCTCGTTCGGCGCCCGTCATCGCAACGCCACGCCCGATGAGCCGTCTCCTGGTGGTGTCGTCAGGCGGCGGACCTCCGGGCTCGACGGCTGCGGAACGTCGACCAACCTCGAGCGTCGCGCCCGCATCACATCTCTCAAGGAGGGATCGCCGTGAATGGTCATCCCGAACGAGCAGTGTCGTCGGTCCGAGTAGTCCGTCGGACACGGCCTGGCGCGGCCCGTGCCCACGCGCTGCCGCTCGGCGTCGCGATCGTCGTCGTCATGTTCTCGATCACGGCGCCGTTCACGCGCTCGACCGAGTCCGGCGCCGCGCCGATCGGTCCAGGAGATCCCCCTGTGGCGTCACTGGGAGCGAGCGTCGGCGGCTCCCCGACGCCACCGGACGCCCCTTCCGGTTCGGCCAGTCTGTCCGGGGGACCGGTCTGGTCGCCACGGCCGTCGCCACGCCCGGCGCTATCCGCGACCCCGCCGCTCCCCGCCTGCCGGTACGCCGACGAGCCGGCCGCCCACACGGACTACGACGACTGGCAGCACACGATCGTCGATACGATCAGCCGATTGCCGAAGGGGTATGTTCCGCCCGACCTCGTGCCGGTGTCGCGGGCCGGTCTGTCGGGCGGAGGCTCAATCCGGCTCATCGCGATCGCGGATCTCAAGGCCCTCGCCAAGGCCGCGCGGAAGGCCGGGGTCCGACTCGCGGTCAAATCGGCCTACCGGAGCGAGGCTCGCCAACGAGCGACATTCGCTGGTTGGGTCCGCACCTCCGGAGTAGCCGAGGCGCGGCGCTTCAGCGCGCGGGCCGGGCACTCGGAGCACCAGCTCGGGACCGCCATCGATTTCATGGCGGCGGGTGGCGGGTCCCCGTGGACGCCGGCGTTCGCCCGCTCGCGGCACCCCCGATGGCTGGCGGCCAATGCCTGGCGGTTCGGCTGGATCCTGAGCTATCCGGCCGGCGCGCAGGCCGAGACGTGCTACGGCGGCGAAGCCTGGCACTACCGGTACGTCGGACGGGACGTCACCGCCGAGGTCCACGTATCGGGGATGACGCTTCGTGCCTGGCTGTGGCTCCACGCGACGGCGGAATGAACGACTCGACGCGACGACGGGAACGATTCGGATGCGGAATTCGCCCGATGGGCGGAGACCCCTGGCCGCTGGCGGCTCATGGTCGCGAATGCCGACGGCACGGACGTGCGGCCGCTGACGGACCCGATCGCCCCGAGCTGGCTCGACGCTTCATCGGACGGCTGGATCGATTGGTCGCCCGACGGGACACGACTCGCGGTGATCGACTCGTCTCAGACCACGTTCTCGATCGTGAACGTCGACGGCAGCCCCACCCATATCGTGGACCTGGACATGAGGGCCGACTCGATCACCTGGCGGCCGAATGGTCAGGGAGCTGATCTTCAGAGGCGTGACGTCCGGTCCGGGCGTCGAGACCTACGGCCTGTACATCGTCCGCGCCGACGGCACCGGGCTCCGGGCGATCCTTCCGCCGACAGAGGAACCCGAGGTGCCGCAGGAGCCGGCCCTGTCGCCGGACGGGACCCGGATCATCTACACGCTGCGGGAGCGGGACGCCTATCGCGGCGGCCAGCTCTACGTCGTCGACGTGGACAGCGGCGACAAGCACGTGTTGGTGTTCCACGGGAGCATCGAGAGCGACTGCTACGCCGAGTGGTCACCGGATGGCAGCCAGATCGTCTTCAACCGAGGGACCGCGCAGGAGAAGTACTACCTTGCCGTCGGGCCGGTCGGTGGGGGCACTGCCGTCGACATCGGTCCAGAGCTGCCCTGGGACGCTGCAGCCGCCACGGCATTCTCGCCGGATGGCTCGAAAGTCATCGCCCGATACTGACCTGTCTCGATGCACCCTCTGCGGCCGGCTCCCCTCGGGGAAGTCGGCCGTCAGGCGCCCGGCGAGCGCGCAGCCGGCCGCCACTCGTCCGGCGAGCGGGGTCGCAACGCGGCTACAATCGGGACCTATGGCCCACCGTGTCACCCTCATCCCCGGCGACGGCATCGGTCCGGAGCTGGCGGAGGCGACCTGCCGCGTGCTCGACGCCTCCGGCGTGGCGTTCGAGTGGGAGTCCGTCGAGGCCGGCGAGTCGGCGATCGCCCAGTACGGCACACCCCTCCCGGAGCACGTCCTCGAATCGGTCAGGCGCAACAAGATCGCGCTCAAGGGCCCGATCACGACCCCGGTCGGTTCCGGCTTCCGGAGCGTGAACGTCGCGCTTCGACAGGCCCTCGACCTGTACGCGAACCTGCGGCCGGCCCGCTCGATGAAGGGGCTCGACACCCGCTACGAGAACGTCGATCTCATCATCGTTCGCGAGAACACCGAGGACCTCTACGCCGGCATCGAGCACATGGTCGGCCGCGACGCCGCCGAGAGCATCAAGATCATCACCCGCGCCGCGTCCGAGCGGATCGCCCGCTTCGCCTTCGAGTACGCGGTCGCCAACGGCCGGCGCAAGGTCACGGCCGTCCACAAGGCCAACATCATGAAGCTGTCGGACGGCCTGTTCCTCGAGAGCTGTCGGACGGTGGCAGCCGACTACGACGGTCGGGTCGAGTTCGAGGACCGCATCGTCGACAACATGTGCATGCAACTCGTCCAGAAGCCGGAGCTGTACGACGTCCTCGTCCTGCCGAACCTGTACGGCGACATCGTGAGCGACCTGTGTGCCGGGCTGGTCGGTGGCCTGGGCGTCGCACCGGGCGCCAACATCGGCATGGAATGCGCGGTGTTCGAGCCGGTCCACGGTTCCGCGCCCAAATACGCCGGGATGGACAAGGCCAACCCGACCGCGATGATCCTGTCCGGGGCACTGATGCTCCGGCACATGGGGTACTCCGATCAGGCGACGCGCGTCGAGACGGCTGTCCGCGAGATCATCGCCGAGGGGACGTCGACGACGTACGACCTGGGCGGCACGGCCGGCACGGCCGGCTTCGCCGACGCGGTGATCGCCCGCCTCGGCGTCGCGCCCTCGATCCGATGACCGGACTCCCGGCCAGCCTTCGCGCCGCTCGACCGCCGCGCAAGCCCGCCGGGACCGCGGCTCAAGGTTTCGGAGCGACGAGCCGGCTGGACGATTGGTGGGTGTCGCCGCTGGGCGTCGGGTTCTGGCTGGGGTTCCTCGTCGTCTACTCGTTCTTCAGCGCCATGCTCTGGAAACAGCTGTTCGGCGGCGCGTACGAGGTCGACGGCTACACCTCGCCGTTCATCGCCCCGTTCTTCCGTGATGCGCCCCTTCCCTCGTGGCTGTCGCCGGCGATCCTGACCCTCTGGATCCCGATCGGGTTCCGGGCCACCTGCTACTACTTCAGGCGCACGTACTACCGGGCGTATCTCGCCGATCCACCCGCCTGCGCGGTCGGTGAGCCGACGATCCACCGTCGTTACCGGATGGAGGCCGCCCTCCCGTTCATCCTCCAGAACCTCCACCGGTTCTTCCTGTACGTCGCGGTCGCACTCCTGGCGATCCACTGGTTCGAGGTCGCCGGTTCGTTCGTCCCGGACGGTCGGCTGCGCCTCGGCCTCGGCAGCCTGATCCTGCTGACCGACATCCTCCTGCTCACCGGGTACGTCTCGTCGTGCCACTCCCTGCGGCACATCGTCGGCGGACGGCTTGACTGCTTCTCGTGCACCCGCGCCAACCGGACGCGCTACTCCGCGTGGAAGCGCCTGAGCGGCCTGAACGCGCGTCACATGGTCTGGGCATGGGCCAGCCTCGTCTCGGTCGTCGTCGCCGACTTCTACATCCACCTGCTCGCCCACGGGGTCCTGTCCGACCCGGCGATCTGGTTCTAGGCGCGAAGGGATCGAGCCTGCATGGCCGCATTCGAGACGCACGCGCACGACGTGCTCGTCATCGGTGCCGGTGGGGCGGGCCTGCGCGCCGCGATCGAGGCGAAGACCGCCGGGGCCGACGTCGGCCTGGTCTGCAAGTCGCTCCTCGGCAAGGCGCATACCGTGATGGCCGAGGGTGGGGTCGCGGCCGCGATGGGCCACGTGGCCAGGGCCGATTCGTGGCAGGTCCATTTCCGCGACACGATGGTCGGTGGCAAGTACCTGAACAACCCGCGGATGGCGCAGCTCCACGCGACGGAGGCCCCCGACCGGGTGCGCGAGCTCGAGCTGTGGGGCGCGGTCTTCGACCGGACGGCGGACGGGCGGATCCTCCAGCGCCCGTTCGGCGGGCACACCCACCCGCGCCTGGCGCACGTCGGGGACCGGACCGGTCTGGAGATGATCCGGACCCTCCAGGACCGGGCGGTCTCGCTCGGGATCGGGGTCTACATGGAGTGCACGGTCACGCGGCTCGTCACCGGTCCCGGCGGGGCGACCGGCGCCTTCGGCTACCGGCGGACGACCGGGCGACCGATCGTCTTTCCGGCCCGGGCCATCGTGCTCGCGACGGGCGGGTTCGGGCGGGCCTACGAGGTCACGTCCAACTCCTGGGAGTACAGCGGTGACGGTCAGGCCCTCGCCTACGACGCCGGCGCCGACCTCATCGACATGGAGTTCGTCCAGTTCCACCCGACCGGGATGGTCTGGCCACCGGGCGTCCGCGGTCTGCTGGTCACCGAGGCCGTCCGTGGCGAGGGCGGGATCCTGCGCAACAAGGACGGCGAGCGGTTCATGTGGAAGTACCTGCCTGAAGAACGGCGGGCCGAGTACGCCGCCACGGACGAGGAGGCCGCCCGCTGGGTGACCGCCCTGTCACAGGGGAAGGAGACCGACGCCCGCCGACCACCCGAACTGTCCACCCGCGACAACGTCGCCCGCGCGATCTACACGGAGGTCAGGGAGGGTCGGGGATCGCCACACGGCGGCGTCTACCTCGACATCAGCTATCTTCCGCCGGAACACGTGCGGCGCAAGCTTCCCTCGATGTACGAGCAGTTCAAGGAGCTCGCCGACCTCGATATCACGGCGGGCCCGATGGAGGTCGGTCCGACGACCCACTACGCGATGGGTGGGATCCGCGTCGAGGCCGAGACCGGCCAGACGACCGTGCCCGGGCTGTTCGCAGCGGGTGAGGTCGCGGGCGGGATGCACGGCGCCAACCGACTCGGCGGCAATTCGCTGTCGGATCTGCTCGTCTTCGGCGCACGGACCGGGGGCGCGGCGGCGACGCACGCGCGCGCGACTGACGCCGAGCCGTACCTCGATCCGATCCAGGTGAACGATGCGAGCCGCGCCCTGGACGCTCCTCTGGTGCGCGACGAGGGGGAGGACCCCTACGCGATCCAGCGCGACCTCCAGGCGCTGATGGGGACCCTGGTCGGCATCTTCCGGATCGAGGCCGATCTCAGCGAGGCGATCCGCGGATTGGCCGACCTGCGTCGCCGCTGGGAGAACGCCAAGGTCGCGGGGGGCCGCGTCTACAACCCCGGCTGGAACCTCGTCTTCGAACTCGGCAACCTGCTGACCGTCTCCGAGGCGATCGCCCGGAGCGCACGGCAACGGACCGAGAGCCGAGGCGCGCACAGCCGGCTCGACCATCCAGAGACCGACGAGACGCGCTGGAACGGCGTCAACAGCGTCATCTACCGCGGTCGCGACGGGGCCATGTCCGTCGGGACGACCCCGCTGCCCACCATGCCGGATGAGCTGCGAAGCTTGCTTGGCAGTGGCCAATGACCGGGGAGGGACGGATGCCGGACGCCCACCTGCGAGTCTTCCGCGGCAGCCCCGACGAGGAGGGTCGATTCGACGAGTTCGACGTCCCGGTGGAGGAGGGGATGGTGGTCCTCGACGCCCTCCACTGGATCCAGGGCCACGAGGCGCCGGATCTCGCGGTGCGCTGGAACTGCAAGGCCGCCAAATGCGGTTCGTGCAGCGCCGAGGTGGATGGCCGCCCGTGTCTGACCTGCAAGACGCGGCTGTCCGACTTCGACCTGGAGCAGCCGATCACCGTCGAGCCGATGCGCGCCTTCCCGCTCGTGCGCGACCTCGTCACCGACGTGTCGTGGAACTACGAGGTCAACAAGACGATCCAGCCGTTCACGCCGCCGGCCGATGTCCCGCAGGAGGACTGGCGCTGGCAGCAGGAGGACATCGAGCGGGTCCAGGAATACCGCAAGTGCATCGAGTGCTTCCTGTGCCAGGACGTGTGCCACGTCCTGCGCAATCACGAGACCGAGCGGCCGTTCATGGGCCCACGCTTCCTCGTTCGCTCAGCCGGTTTGGAGATGCATCCGATCGATGTGGCCGACCGGCGCGAGTACCTGCGCGAGAGCGGCGGGATCGGTTACTGCAACATCACGAAGTGCTGCACGGACGTCTGCCCTGAGCACATCAGGATCACGGACAACGCGATCATCCCGCTCAAGGAGCGCGTCGCCGACGCGTACTACGACCCGCTCCAGTGGGTCTGGCGCAAGCTCCGGGGAGGTGGGTCGGGGTCCGGCTCGCGGGTCGAGTTGCCGGTCCTCCAGGGATCCGCGCCGCCCCCCGATCCCGCGCCGCCCCGCGATCAGGGCCCGGATTGAGCGACACGCTCTTCCCGGACCTCGATGGGGATGCCGGGGAGCGCCCGCCGGACCGGGCCGTCAGGCGGGGTTTCGTCATCCGCACCGACGGCGCTGCGCGAGGCAATCCCGGTCCCGCATCGCTGGGTGCCGCGCTCTACGACCTGGCACGACCGGACGCACGGGACGACCGCGCCGCGCCCGACGCCTCGATCTCCGACTACCTCGGGGTCCAGACGAACAATGTCGCCGAGTACACGGGGGTGGTGCGCGCGCTCGAGCTCGCTGCTGATCTGGGCGCCCGCGAGGTCCACCTGTTGCTCGACTCGAAGCTCATCGTGGAGCAGCTTGCCGGCCGCTGGCGGGTCAAGGACGCCAAGCTCATCCCGCTCTGGACGGCCGCCCGGAAGACCCTCGCCGGCTTCGACCGATGGTCCGCGGTGCACGTGCCGCGCGCCCTCAACCACGTCGCCGACGCGCTGGCCAACGAGGCCATCGATCGTGCCTCGAGCGGGGGTCCCGCGTCAGTCGTGCGGCGCCCGGGTGGCTGACGCGACCCTTGCCCCTGCCGGGTGTAGCATCGAACGAGTCAGCGAGGCGGTCGGATGGTCGCGCGCCGGCGATGGGGCGACCCGTCGGTGGCGTGAGGAAAGTCCGAGCTCCGCAGCGCAGGGTGGCGGGTAACGCCCGCCCGCCGTGAGGCGAGGACCAGTGCCACAGTGACGATGCCGATCGGCGGCGCAAGCCGGCGGCCGGAGTGAAACGGGCAAACTCCACCCGGAGCAAGGCCAAATAGGAGGGCGCAACCCGCGGACGGGCGACCGTCGGCGGGGGAGAGGTGCGCTGCCCAGCCCTCGGGTCGGCCGCAAGAGCCGTCGGGCGACCGGCGGCCTCAGACGGATGGCCATCCCCGTTCCGCCGAAAGGCGGGACGGGACAGAACTCGGCTTACAGACCGCCTCGCTGACATTCGCCGACCACATCCGACCGACCACGGTCGACATGCCGACGCCCGGCTCTCCGAGGCGAACCTGCGTGCATCGGGCGCCCGCATGGATGGCATGACCGCCCCGCGCCCGACGAAAAGGGCTCCGACCCCGGCTGCCGGTCGATCGCTCTCGTGGGGGGGAACGAGAGCGGGACCTGCGTCAGCCCGGAAGTCGGAGCTTGACGCGGAGCGTACCCGGTAGGACGGAGCGCCCCGACAGTGCCAAATGGCCCCAATCGGTCCAGATCGCGCGTGCGACCGTGACGCTTCGCGTCACGAAGTCAGTCCTCGTCGGGGCGGAAGATGTGCGTCGCGATGCAGGAGTTGCAGATCGGCGTGGCCGTCTCGAGGTCGCCGAGCGGGATCGGGAGCTTGCGGTCCGGGAAGAGGCACTCCACGTCGTAGACCCGGTCGGCGCTCGCCTCGACGTTGATCAGGCGGCGGAACGTGCAGCGCTTGATGCGGTGCGGCGCCAGGTGGAAGGCGTCGGGCTGCGGCGGGATGACGGGGAGCGGGAGGGCCATGTCTCGGTCGTGCGTCCTGTCCATCGACGAGCCGTTCGGACGGTCCGCCCGACTCTGGCGCCGGAGCCTAGCACCCCCCTGTGCGCCACGGCAACACGCGAAAGGTACTAGACTCCGCGCCGTTCCACCCACGGCGCACAGGGAGGGCGCGTGCACGACGATCCTGCGGCGGTCCCGCAGCCGCACGTTCCGGTCGGACCCGACGATCGGGCCGCCCCCGATCCGTTGACCGTGGCGCGCCCGTCGGTGATCGACACCGGTCGGTCTCCGAACGCCTGGGTCTGCCCGTTCCTGCGCGCCGTCGACGAGGACGAACGGCTCGGGCTGCCTGTCGAAGCGCCCGATCCGGACAATCGCTGCGCGGCCATGCGCGATGCGGTCCCGCAGTCGCTCCGCCAGCAGGAGCTCGTCTGCCTGACGAGCGGGCACGTCAACTGCCCGCGCTACCTCCGCGGGTCGCTTGGCATGACCGAGCCACCCGTCCGCGTCCGGGCCGAGCGGGCCGTGACGGTGACGCCCGCCACCGCCGGCGCGCTGGTCGTCTTCGCGGTCGCGTTCGTGGTCTCGCTCGGGTTCGTCGTCGCCAACGGCGGCCTGGCGCTGAGCGCCGCAGCACCGACGCCGGTCGCCTCGGGTGACGTCCTCGGGTCGATCGAGACGGAGGTACCGACGCCCGTGCCGACGTCCGAGCCGACGCCGCTCCCGACGTCCACCCCGACCGCCTCTCCGACGCCGACGTCCACCCCGACCGCCTCTCCGTCGCCGACCCCGAGGCCGTCCCCGACCCCGACCGCCACACCGACCGCGAAACCCACCCCGAAACCGACCTCGAACCGGTACGCCTTGCTGAAGCCGTGCCCGGACAAGTCCGGTTGCTGGATCTACCTGATCCGCTCCGGCGACAACCTGTACAGCATCGCCAACTACTTCGGCGTGTCGCTCAAGACGGTCCAGGCCTGGAACCCGTGGACCCAGAGCGGTCTGCAGATCGGGCGCGAGTTGCGGATCCCCACACCGACCCGCTAGGTCGCGCCCGCCCGGTCGGAGCGCCGGGTGTTCCAACGAGCGGTCGAGGCGCGCGCCGCCGGTCACGTCGGGCGGTCCGGCCTTCGATCGGCGCTCGTGCCGCGCCAAAGCGTGGTCGGAAGCAGTCGGAGGGCCCTTTCGCCGTCGCCGAGTCGCGGATTGGAACACGAGGCGACCCAGGCCGCCGCGTGTGCGCAGGTTCGCCAGGCGGTTTCCGCCTTGACGTGGCCCGTTTGGTCGCTATCATGCAGCGAAGTGGCGCAAAGTGGTGAGAAGTGGGGAACCCCAGACCCCCACCCCCCAGGCCCACGCGACGCAGGGGTAGGCCCGACAGGTGTTCACCGGCGAGTACCGGCACACGGTGGACGACAAGGGACGGATCGCCGTCCCTGTGAAGTTCCGCGCCCAGCTCGATCCCGGGTCGATGGTCTCGGGCTGGCTTGACGACTGTCTGGCGATCCATCCCAAGGCCGTCTGGGACGACCTGGCCGCGAAGGTGGCCGCCCTGCCGATCACCGATCAGAAGTCGCGCCTCTTCCAGCGGTTCGTGTTCTCGCACGCGGTCGAGGCCGAGTTGGACAAACAGGGTCGGGTGCTGCTCCCGGCCTATCTGCGCGATTCGGTCGGTCTTGGCGGCGACGCCGTGATCGTCGGGTCGCGCGATCACGCGGAGATCTGGGCACCTGACCGGTGGGACGCCTACCGGCGCGCGCTCGACGACCCGCAGGAGCTGGCCGCGGCCTTCGAAGGGCTGGGGATCTAGCTCCACCACATGCGCTTCCGGGATCCGCTCGGGATCCGATTCGTTCGGGATGGAGGAGAGATGGACGAAGGGCACCTGCCGGTGCTGGTGGACGAGGTCATCGAGATGCTCGCACCCGCGCCCGGCAGCCTTCACATCGATGCCACCCTGGGCGGCGGTGGGCACACCGAGCGGATCCTGGAGGCGGCCAGCCCAGATGGCCGGCTGCTCGGCCTCGACGCCGATCCGGCGGCCATCGCCCGGGTCGAGTCGCGGCTCCGGGGTCGCTTCGGCGATCGGCTGGTCCTCCGCCAGGCCGATTTCCGTGACCTCGCCGCGGTCGCGCCGGCGGCGGGCTTCGGGGCGGTCGACGGCTGCCTCTTCGATCTCGGCCTGTCGAGCTTCCAGCTGGCCGACCGCGAGCGCGGTTTCGGCTTTCGAACTGGCGGACCGCTCGACATGCGCTTCGATCCGTCGCGCGGCGTCCCCGCCTCGGAGCTGCTCGCGTCGCTGGATGCCGCCGAACTGACCGCGCTCTTCCGGCGCTACGGCGAGGAGCCGAAGGCACCGCGCATCGCGCGAGCCATCGTCGACGCCCGGCGGGTCGCCCCGGTCGCCACGGCGGAGGAGCTCGCCGCCCTCGTCGAGCGCGTCGTCCCGCCGAATCCGCGCCTGCGACGCCGGATCCACCCCGCGACCCGCGTCTTCCAGGCGCTGCGCATCGCGGTCAACGAGGAGCTGGACGCACTCATCGCCGGCCTCGCGGCGGCCCTCGACCTGCTCCGGCCGGGCGGGCGGCTCGTCGTCCTGAGCTACCACTCGCTCGAGGACCGGATCGTCAAGCGGTTCTTCCAGGCAGAACGACGCGGCTGCGTGTGTCCCCCGGAACTGCCGGTGTGCGTCTGCGGCCGGAGCCCCCGCCTGCGTCTCGTGACGAACCCGTCGCTCACCCCCAGCGCGACCGAGATCGCCGCCAACCCTCGCGCCCGGAGCGCCCGCCTGCGGGCCGCCGAACGACTCGCCGCCTAGTCCCCGGATCGAAAGGAGGAGCCCCAGATGAGCAAGCGCCACACGTCCAGTCGCCGCAAGACCTATGGGCGCCGCCAGCACGAGGTTCGTGAACGCCACGATCGTGGCCAGCACGCCGAGGGCTTCGAGTTCGAGCTCGGCGACTGGGGCCCGGCCGCCCAGGCCGACCCGCTCGGGTTCCTCGATCCGCGCAGCCCGCGCATCCGCTTCGCGATCGGCGACTGATCGATGGCCGTCTACGAGGGAGCCCGCCCTCGCACCATCGCGTTGCCGCGCGGCCCGCGCGAGGAGGTCCCGACACTCGAGCGCCGGCGCGTTCGTGGCGCGTTCCGCGCCGGACGCCGGACGAATCGCGTCGGTCTCGTGCTCGGCGCGATCGTCGTCGCGTTCATGCTCGCCTTCTTCTCGCTGGCGCAGCAGGTCCGCGTCTCGGCGACGGGCCTGGACATCGGGCGGCTGGAGCTCGAGCGGCAGCGGCTCGACGACGCGGGTGCCGACGTTCGCTCCGATCTCAACCGGCTCGGTCGCGAGCCGGCGATCCGCAAGCAGGGCATCGACGCCGGCCTCGGCCAGCTTGCCGAACCGCTCATCCTGCCGTCGCGTTAGGCGATCGACCGACCGATGCTGGGCCGAACCGATTCGCGCCGCCGACTCCTCGTCCTGCTCGTCGTCTTCGTCACCGGCTCGCTGGCGCTCACCGCCCGGCTGGCGTACTGGCAGGTCGTCGACCGCGAGCGTCTCGCGTCGGAGGCGATGGCCCAGACCACGGTCACGCTCGAGACCCCGAGCAAACGCGGCGACGTCTACGATCGGACGGGGACCGTGGTGCTGGCCACGACCGTCCCGCGCGAGCGTCTCGTCGCCGCCCCCGACCAGCTGACGCCGGAACGCCGACGGGCGACGGTCGCCGAACTCACCAGCATCCTGGGGCTCGACGAGGCGGCCGCGGTGGCCCTTCGCGACCGGCTCGCCGGCGACGCCAAGTACCTCATCCTTCGGTATGGACTCGAGCGCGCCGTGGCCGACCAGATCCGGGCCGCCATCGACGGCGGGCGTGTCTTCGCGCTGTCACTCGAGCCTGAACCCGAGCGCGTCTATCCGCAGGTCGGCGGCGGACCGGATTCGACACTCGCGGCGCACCTGCTCGGCTTCGTCAATCGCGAAGGCACCGGCCAGTACGGGATCGAGCAGTCATATCAGGCGACGCTCGCGGGTGAGCCGCGGATCGTCGTGACGCAGCGCGACGCGAGCGGACAGCCGATCCTCGACGAAGCGACCGCCTCGCAGGCCGGCGTGCCCGGGACGGACCTGCGCCTGACGATCGACGCCGGGCTCCAGCTCCGCGTCGAGCAGGAGCTCCTGGCCGCGTGGGTCGCCGACCGGGCCAAGCGGACGTCCGCCGTCGTCATGGACCCGTACACCGGTGAGATCTACGCGATGGCGACGTATCCGTCGTATGACGGGAACGATTACAGGTCGATCGCGACGGAGGATCCCGGGCGTTTCATCGACCCGATCGTCGCGACCGTCTACGAGCCGGGGTCGGTCTTCAAGATGATGACCGCGGCCGCCGCGCTCGAGGCCGGTACGGTCACCCCCTCGACCCGGATCAAGGACGTCGGGACCCTCCGCCTCGACAAGGGCAAGACCAAGATCGACGACGCCGACCGCAAGGGGATGGGCTGGATGTCGTTCGAGGACGGCATCGCGTATTCGCGCAACGTCGTCGCCGCCAAGGTCGCCCTCGGGCTCGGCAAGACCACCCGCCAATCGTCGACGATCCTGTACGACATGTGGCTCCGGCTCGGCTACGGCGCGCCGACCGGGATCGACCTCGCCGGGGAGGTCGGCGGGATCGTCCGCGACCCGGGGCTGACGCCGTGGCGTGAGATCGACCTCGCGAACGGGGCGTTCGGACAGGGCGTGGCGGTCACCCCGATCCAGCTGGCGATGGCCTACGCCGCGCTGATGAACGGTGGGACGGTCGTCCAGCCGCACGTGGTCAAGGCGATCGGCGACCGCGACGTCGTCGTGGCGCCACGTGGTCAGGTCGTCGAGCCGGCGCTGTCCGCGACGCTCATCAAGATGATGCAGCACGTCATCACGGAGGTCCCGTTCTACCGGGATCGGACGCTCGTGCCCGGCTACGACGTCGGTGGCAAGACCGGCACGGCGCAGATCTGGGACCCGAAGGCCGATGGCGGCCGTGGAGCCTGGAAGAACAACCTGTTCAACTACTCGTTCGTCGGGTTCATCGGACGTGAGTCGGGCGTCCCGGATCTCGTCGTGGCCATCCGGATCGAGGAAGCCAAGCCGACCGTCGTCAAGGTCGGTCGGCTCGAGATGCCGGTCATGTCGTTCGAGCTGTTCCGACGCATCGCGACCGATGCCATCACGACACCCGACCTGCTCAAGGACCGACCGATCGTGCCGAAACCGAACACGGACCGGTGACAGCGGGCTGTGCGACACTGGCGACCGTGACCGACGTCGATCCGTCGCCCCCGGTTCCTGGTCGACCCGCGGTACCCGCCCTCACGGCCGACGACCTGGTCCGCCTGACCGGCGGCCGGCTCCTCGCCCGGTCCGACCGACCCATCCGCGGCGCCGCGGTCGACTCCCGGCTGGTGGCCGCCGGCGAGGTCTTCGTGGCACTCCCGGGCGAACGGACGGATGGCCACGCCTACGTGGGCCAGGCGGTCGCTCGCGGAGCCGCCGCGCTCATCGTCGCCCGCCCGCCCGCCGATGCTGCGGCCCTCGGCGACGTGACGGTCGTCCGGGTCGCCGACCCGCTCACCGCCCTGGGGGCGATCGCCGCCGGCTGGCGACGACGGTTCGAGCCACTCGTCGTCGGCGTGACCGGGAGCATCGCCAAGACGTTGACGAAGGAGGCTGTGGCGACCGTTCTGTCCGCCCGCTTCCGGACGCTGCGCAACGAGGGCAATCTCAACAACGAGATCGGCCTTCCGCTGACGCTCATGC
>Ga0326597_10008471_pt1 | contig 13868 bp, 13 predicted proteins | sample RVTome_12_FD_203789 | JGI IMG/M metagenome (GOLD analysis project Ga0326597, IMG submission 203789) | Soil microbial communities from uranium-contaminated site in the Upper Colorado River Basin, Wyoming, United States - RVT100D185 | ecosystem: Environmental > Terrestrial > Soil > Contaminated >... | reverse complement strand
GCCGAGTAACTGGTCTGGTCGGCGTAATCCGCCCACTGGGTCCCGTGCGCCGGCAGGTGCAGACCCTCCACCGTTCGACGCAGATGGTCGAGCAGGGCCTTGCGGCGGCTGTCGCTCATGGTCACGCTCTTCGGGGCGGTACGCGTCGAAGCGTCGGTGTCGCCCGCGTGTCGTCGCTGCGCCCGCGCGTGGAGATGGACGTGCGCGGCCAACCCCGGCGAGAACCTCGTCCGCCGCGGCAGCAGTTCCGAGGCGAGATCGAGCGGGATGCCGTCGAACCAGGTCCGCAGCAACTGGCCCATCCGACCGTCGCGGTGAGCCATCAGCGCCAGTGGGGCCAGGAAGTGCTCGCAGAACTGGCGGTACGGCTTCCACGGCTCGCCGGCGCGTTCGCGCTCGAAGGAGAGCGTGTCGATCAGGATCGGCCGCGCTCGGTGAAATTGCACGTTGTAGGCGCTCGCATCACGCAGTGTCATGCCGTGCTCCTCGGCCATCGCCTGCGCGCGCAGGGTGAGCAGGGCGGCATCCTTCAACTGCGAGAAGGACCACTCAAACGGATGCGAGATGAACTCGATCTCATCGGGCCGAATGACGGTCACCGCACCCGCCTCGGAGGCCAGGTCGACGGGAACCGGGTGATCGGCGATCAGGACGCCCGCAGCCACCAGCGCCGCGTGCAGGCCGGACGACTCGAATGCAGCCCAGTCATCGGCGAAGACCGCGTTGACCTGGCGATAGAGGACGCCGTCGCGACGGAAGACGAAGCCGCTGGGGTCGCGATAGGAGCCTGGCTCGCGCTCCGCGGCCGGGCGGTCGATCACTCGGCATCGGTGGGCGTGGCGCCCGAATCCTCGGGGGTGATGCTCCCACTCGCGCCGCCGGGCCCACCTGAGGGCCTGCGCCGCAGCCGCCCGATGGTCGAACGGATGGCGTTGCGGAAGAAGAACGGCACCGACACGACGGCGGCGATGAGGGCCTGGATGATCAGGCTCCCCGCGCCGGGGTCGATGTATGCGAAGACCAGCCTCACGACGACTCCCTGACCGATGTCCCGCCCGGCGACGCCGAGCGGGCTGTTCCGCTGAGTGTACGACTCGCGATTCGATCACGCGTTCCGTGCAGGCCAACCAGAACGTACGCTGCATCCGGGAGCCAGACCCGCGGCACGGACAACGGGATGGCTGCCCCGGCTGCCAGCCAGGTCCACGGCGAGCGACGCACGGCAAGGACGATCACGACGCCGGCGCAGGCAACGGCGATGGGCAACCAGAGGAGGGGCGACACACTGAACAGTGACACTCCGCCAACGTAGAACGACGGGCCGCCGATCTGTGTGTAGAGCAGCACGTCGAAGGCGAGGATGTTCAGCCAGAGCATGGAGGCCGTACCGATGGCCACCGCCGCGTGTAGCCAGCGCCGCTCGGCCACATAGCCTGCCACCAGCAGCAGCGGAAAGAGCTTCAGCGATCCTGCCAGGCCAAGCAAGATCGGGCCGACGCGGGACTGCAGTCCGACCACGAGGATGCCGACCATCAGCGGCGTCGCGTTGGCTGCCGGCAGCCCGCTGATCAGTAGTCCGCCCATCAGCACTGCCAGCGTCAACGACGCCGGGGTCGGCCGGCGCACCAGCGGCCAGACCGAGGCGAGCATGGCCGCAAGCAGGGTGGCCCGCCACAGTGCGAACGCCGTGTCGTGACCGAAGTAGGTGAGCGGGACCCAGGCGAACGCGAACCAGGGGGCATAGCGGTAGATCTCGGTCTCGTCCCCTTGCGGTCCACCGTACAGCGCGAGCCCGTCGCGCAGCCGATTGGCGGCAAGCCAGTAGGCCTCAGCATCGGGATGAACATCGACGCTCCACGCGGCCCCGATGAGCAGGACCGCGCCCATGACCGCCGCCGCGAGCGCGATCAGTCGGGCCACGCGCTCAATCCTGGCGAGCATCGCCGCCAATCCGGTCGAGACCGCCGTTGAGCAGCCCCACCACGAGGTAGGTGGCGTAGGTGACATGGGTCCGCGGCGCCAGGAGCATCACCGCGATCGCGCAGGCCACGTAGACGTAGGAGGAGCGGCGCACCGCCAGCAGCAGCGCGACCAGGGTCGCGGTGCCAGCGGCCGCCGCCCAGGCCATTGGTGAAACGTAGTAGTAGAGGGAGAAGGACCGACCGGGGTCAGTCTGGTACCCGGACAGGTCGTAGAGGAGGAGCGGGGCCAGGAGGATGGCCGCAGCTACGACCATCAGCCCGATCCGCATCCATTCACGACGCGCCAGGTAGACCAGGCCGAAGAGCAGCGGCACGCCCTTCAGGGATGCTGCGATCCCGATCCAGAGCGGTCCGCTCCGCCGTGAGATGCCGAAGGCAAGCATGGCCACGACCAGCGGTTGGATGTTCCCCACTTGGACGAGTGAGAGCAGCCACGGCGTCAGCACGAAGGCGAGTGCCCAGGCGGCCGGCTGTCGCAGCTGCGCCAGGCGGAGGAGGATAACGGCCGAGGCACCCGCCAGGATGGCACCCCAGCCCCACGTGACGAGTGCCTTTGGCAGGTAGCTGAGTGGGACCCATATCCAGGCGAACCAAGGTGCATACCGGAAGACGCGGTAGCTGTCGGGATCGATGTTGCCGGCATACAGGGGTTCGCCGTCGCGCAAGCGGTGCGCCGCACCCAGGTATGCGTTGACATCCTCGAAGCCCCACTCGTTCCAGATGAGCACCACCCGGATCAGCATGGTGGCAAACAGCAGGCCGATCAGAAAGCGCTCGATCGCCCGCTGGCGGCTCCGGGCGGCGCTCGCTGCTGGATCGACGGGATGGCTCTTGGGCAGCACGATCGACAGAGTATCGTCTCCGGCGGCATGAGCAGAACGCAGCAGCTCCCGTCATCGGTCCCCGGCTGGATCTTCTTCGTCGCCGCTACGCTGCTCTTCGCGCTGATGTGCTACGCCCTTTCGACCTATGCGCTCTCCCGCGAGGTCGGCGCCGACGTCGCAGCCTACTGGGAGGCAGCGGAGCGCATCCGCGCCGGTGAGCCGCTGTACGTTGCCGGGGCTGCCAACGCGTCGGACCTGTACCGATACGCCCCGTGGTTCGCGTTCGCCTGGGTGCCGCTCACCTTCCTCCCCCGGGAGGCGGTGACCGCGGCGTGGGTGGGGCTGATGATCGCCGCGGCAATCGTGTCGACCGCTCCCCTCGTCCGCCACGGCCTGGCCGGGACGGCCGCCTTCTCGCTCTTCGCGCCGATCCAGCTCGAGGCCGCCGTCTTCGGGAACGTCCAGCCGCTCTTGGTCCTGATGCTGATGTGGAGCGTCGAACGCCGCTCCGGCCCGCTCTGGATCGCACTGGGCGCTTCACTCAAGGCCGTTCCCCTCCTGCTGGCCGTGGTCTACGCGGGTCGCGGCGAGTGGCGCCGCGCCGGCCTGGCGGTGCTCTTCACCGCGGTGCTGGTCGCTCCTGCGCTGCTCTACGACCTCTCGGCCTACTCCACGGATCCGGGGCCGGGGCAGATCAGCCTGACCGCAGTGGCGGGCCAGCTCTACCTGGCGGTGGCCATCGCCCTGGTGGGGCTGACCTTCGCCGCCGCGCGGGCACGGTCGCGCTTCGCCTGGCTCGCCGGGGCGGGGGCCATGATGGCCGCGCTGCCACGGCTGCTCCCATACGAGATCGGCCTTCTGCTGGTGGGTCTCGCGGAACCGCGCCGGGCCGACGATCCGGTCGAGCGCACCGCGGAACCCCGTCCGGCTCATTAGTGCCAGCGACGCCGCCTCGCCGCGGCCCACAATCCGCGAAGTGGCCCTCATCATTGTCCTGACCCTGCTGGCCGGAGCCCTGCTGGCTCCGGGGCTGCCGATCGGTCCGTCGCTCGACGCGGCGGTCTTCAGCCACGTGGGCGGCCGTATCCTGGACGGCGTCGCTCCGTACGTCGGTGCCTGGGATCACAAGCCGCCGGGGATCTATCTCGCCACCGCGGCAGCGCAGGCGCTCCTGGGCTGGCTGGGACCGTGGACCGCGGACTGGCTGCTCTCCCTCGCGGCGACGGTGGGCCTCGGCGCTGCGGTCGCGGCGGTGCTCGCGCGCCTGCAAGTGACCGGGTGGCCGCGCACGCTTGGTGCGGTCGGAGCGACGATCCTGGCGAGCCATTACCTCCTGGCGCTGGGTGGCGGCCTCACCGAACCGCCCGCCACCGCCCTGGTCGCGTGGGCACTCGTACTGGCGCTGGGCGCCGGACCATCTACCGGCCCTCGCCTGGCCGGGATCGGCGTGCTCGTGGGCCTGTCAGTCCTGCTCTCCATTCAACTGCTGCCCGCCGGGCTGGTGGTCCTCGCGCTCGCCTTCTTCCTGCAACCGTCCGGCGGGCGCTCAGCAAGCGCACTCGCCGTGGCGCTCGGTTTCGCGGCGCCGCTGGCGCTCGTCGCTGCCTGGCTGGCGGTGATCGGGGTGCTGCCGGAGGCGGCCGAGGCCATCGTCAGCTACTCGGCGGCGTATCGGACCTCCAGCGGCGAGTACGGCCCCACCCTGGCGGCACCCGTCGCCGCCTGGTCCGTGCTCGTTTCGCTCTTCCTTGTGGCGCCGGCGCTTCTTGGCGCGGCGTCATTGGCGAGGGCTGCCCAACCGCAGCGCGGCGTGGTGATCGCGTCGCTGCTGTGGATCGGCGCCTCGCTGGCGCTCTTCGTGGCGCAGGGCCGCTTCTACGCCCACTACGCCATTCCGCTGGCGGTTCCACTCGGCGTCCTCGCGGGCGTCGGCTTCCAGCGGGTCGGCGTGTCACTCAGGCAGGTGCAGTCCGCGGTGGGCAGGAGTGCAATTCTTCTCCCCCTGGGGGCCACCCTTGCGATCTCCGCGGTGACCGGCCTCCTCTCGGCGGCGATGCAGATCGCCCCGGTGGCCGATCGATCCGCGCGGATGGAGGCCGTGGCGGAACGAATCGAGCATCTCCCTGGCGCAACGCTGCTGGTCTGGGGGAACGAACCGCGCCTGTACGACCTGTCCGGCCGCGTGCCGACGACGCGCTTCTCGTATATCTATCCACTCACCACGCCGGGCTATTCCACCGCCGCCATGGTCGAGGAGGTAGCCCGCCAGCTCGCAGAGGATCCACCCGCCGTGGTGGTCGACGCCGGCTCGACTGCTCCCGGACAGCCGGGGTTCCTGCCGCTCCTGATTGACCGTCCAATCACGACCGACGGGCGCGACCTCGACCTGCTCGACCCACTGCGCGCGTTTGTGGCCGAGCATTACGTCCTGATCGACACGGTTGCCGGCTGGCCGATCTACGTGCTGCGGGACGATATGCTAGCATATCCATATGAAGCGAACCACGATCATGCTTGACCCGGGCCTCATCGCCGAACTGGAGCGCCTCGCGCGCCGCACCGGTCGGCCGACGGCGCATGTCATCCGCGAGGCCATGGAGCGCTACGTGGCCGAGCAGCGCGGGCTTGCAACCGAGCGGCTGCCGGCATTCATCGGCATTGGCACTGGGCCTGGCGGGGTGTCGCGCCGGGACGAGGAGATCCTCCGGCGCGAGATGCCGTCCACCCTTCTGGCGTATCCCAAGCGCTGACGTGGCAGTTGTTGTCGACACGAGCTTTCTGTACGCGCTGACCGACCGTACCGAGGCTGACTACGCGGCCTGCGTGGCGGCACTCGCCGCGGAGCCCGACGCGGTGATCGTTCCGCAATCAGTGTTGCCGGAGATCTGCTATCTCATCAGCTCCCGCCTGGGACCCGATACCGAGTTGGCCTTCCTCCGGGGTCTCAGCGCCTCGGACTGGCGGATCGCGCCCATGACGGCCGCCGACATGGCTCGCTCCATGGACCTGCTGGAGACGTACCGCGCCGCCGACATTGGCTTCGTCGATGCGTCGGTGATTGCGGTCGCGGAGCGCCTCGGTGTCGTCCGCATCTACACCCTTGATCGACGCGACTTTGGCATCATGCGGCCCGCGCACGCCGAGGCCTTCGAGCTGCTGCCGTGACCCGCACCGCCGTCCTGGGAGCCGGCGCCCTGGGCCTGACCGTCGCATTGCGCCTGGCGCAGCGCGGCGACGAGGTGATCGTCCTCGAGCGCGAGCCGCTCCCCGGCGGGCTGGCCGCGGGCTTCGAGATCGAGCCGGGGATCTGGCTCGATCGGTTCTATCACCACCTGTTCGAGTCGGACCGCCACGCCATCGGGCTGATCAACGAGCTGGGCCTGGGCGACGAGCTGCTTTGGCGCCGCCCCCTGACCGTGACGCTCCACGACGGCAGGCCCCACCAGCTGGACTCCCCGGCATCGCTCCTGCGCTTCCGCCCACTCCCGCTGACCGATCGGCTGCGCATGGGTGCAGCTCTGGTCTACCTGCGCGCGCTGGGCAGCGCGGATCGGCTGGAGGGCCACACCGCCGCCGGATGGATCCGCCGCCGGATGGGCGCCCGGGCCTACGACGTGGTCTGGGGTCCGCTCCTGTGCGGCAAGTTCGGGGCGCTCGCCGACCTGGTCGCCATGCCCTGGTTCTGGGCGCGCGTTCACGACCGAACCGCGCAACTGGGCTACCTGCGCGGCGGCTTCCAGCGGTTGTACGATCGGCTGGCGGAGCGGATCACGCAGGCCGGCGGCACCCTCCGGCTGGGCACCGAGGTGCGCGAGATCCGCAGCGACCCGTCCGGCGGGCTGCGCGTCGAGACCGCCACCGGCGAGTCGCTGACCGTTGACCGCGTGGTCTCCACGCTCGCGGTACGGCTCACCTGCCGGCTGACCCCGGAGCTGCCCGATGACTATCGGTCCAGGCATGAATGGGGGACCGCCTACGGAGCCCATTGCCTGGTGCTGGCGCTGGATCGGCCGCTGACGCAGTCGTACTGGATGAACGTCAACGACCCGGGCTACCCGTTCATGGCGCTCGTCGAGCACACCAACTACATGGATCGCGCCGACTACGGTGGGCGACACCTGGTCTACCTGGGCAACTATCGACCGATGGACGACCCGCTCCTGCGCGCGTCCACCCCCGAGGTGGTCGCGCAGTTCACCCCCCACCTGGCGCGCATCAATCCGGAGTTCCGGCCCGACTGGGTGACCGATGCCTGGTCGTTCGCGGCCCCCTTCGCCCAACCGATCGTGACCGCTGACTACCGCGACCACATCCCGCCGTTCGAGACGCCGATCCCGGGGCTGTGGGCGGCGAGCATGTTCCAGGTCTACCCGCACGACCGCGGGCAGAACTACTCGATCGAGCTGGCCGAGCGGCTGGTGGCGCGGATCACCGGGTAGGGCGCGCGCTGCTCGGCATCCGAGCACTGGAACAGGGATAAGGTCGATTCCCGGCCGGATTCTCCGCATCCGAGCAGGACAGCCGGGATTCAGCCTCTCTCGGGCCCGATGGTGGTCGCAGCGCTCCGATACGGAGCGGCCGCACGCTCATCCCGCGGCCGCACGAGCTCCAGGCCCAGCATCTGCACCCAGTACGGGAGCAGGTATGGTGAGATCGCCATGCTGGCCCAGCCGATGCGCCCGCGCAGGGTCAGCCACACGCCCAGCGGAATGCCGACCAGCAACCACCACGGCCCCACGAAGCGCGACGGCGACAGGTTGAAGTCGTTGGCGATGTCCTTCACTCCGGACGCGGTGAATGACGCCACCCAGTCGCTCAGGTAGCCGGTCGGCACGGCGCTGGCGACAACGAGCGCCACGATTCCCACGAACGGCCAGCGCCAGGCGGGGCGCTGCCACAGGATCCAGGCCAGCAGCGGGAGCATGATCGGCCGCGGGATGAGCGCGCATAGCACCAGGTAGGCCGCGACCGCGATCGCGTTGCCGCGCAGGGCCCAGGCCGCGGCGAGGAACACGAACATCATGAGGTTGCCGGCGTTGACGTCGAACCAGAACGGGTAGGAGACGAGCAGGAGCAGGGCGAGCTTCCGCGATGGCAGAAGGGCAAGCGCCACGAAGTGGGCCAGGCGCCAGATCGTGATGCCGGCCGCGGTCAACACGCCCAGGACCGGCGCCAGTTGCGGCGCGTAGTGGTAGCCATAGGGGTACTGCCAGTCGTAGAGGGTCCCCAGCGGGAATCGTCGCGCGGCCTCGACGTAGTTGTCCCAGTCAAATGCCCGCTGGTGGTCGATGACGATGGTGGCAAGTCCAACCACGTTGACCGCCAACGCCAGGACGACGGCCGCGACGATGAACGCCCTGCGAACCAGCGCCAGCGCCTGCCCAGCGCTCATGCGACCGGTGGTCGGCGCTCGACCCGGACGACACCGACGACCAGGTAGGTCACGTCGTAGACGAAGAGGCGGGGCAGTGAGATCACCACCGTGATGGCGGCGGCGAGCCACGCGAAGCGGGTGCGCGCCAGCCGGAGCGTGACGACCACGCCCGCGGCCACCACCAGCGCCCATAGCAGCGGCACGACATACAGCGAGGCCGCTTGGCCGGCATCGGTGGCGTATCCGCGCAGGTCGTAGAGGAGCGCTGGGGCCCAGAGCAGCGCGGCCACCGCCAGCGAGAGAGCGGCTCGCCCCCACTCGCGCCTTCCCACGTAGACCGCGGCGAACAGGATCGGGAAGATCTTCAACGATGCGGCCAGGCCGATCGTCAACGGTCCGCCGCGCCGATCAACGCCCCACACCAGCGCGGCCACCAACAGCGGCTGGACGTTTCCGACGGCGCTGATCCCAATGAGGATCGGGGCGAACAAAGCGACGAGCAGCCAGGCCCGCGCCCGCACCAGCGGCACCAGCGCCACTGCGCTCGCGGCAAGAAGGACCAGCGACCACAACGCCCCGGCGAGCTGCACCGGCAAGAAGATAAACGGTACGGTCGCCCAGGCGAACCACGGGGCGTATCGGTATACCTCCGAGGCGTCCACGTTGGTCAGCAGCGGGTAGAGCGCCTCACCCTCGCGGAGTCGGAGGGCGGCATTCCAGTAGGCGGCGGCATCGGACAGGGTCCAGTTGGCGGCCGCCTGGAACAGGTTGAACAGCCCGATGCCGATGATGACCGCCAGCGCCACCGTTCGGGCCAGGCGCACTCCCGTGAGCTTCGACTGCGGCATGTGCGCGCAGTCTAGGGCTCACAATGCCCGGCATCGTGATCGGCACTCGTATCTTCGCCCTCCTCGAGCGCATCGCGCGCGACCTGGCTGTCGCGCTGATCATCGGCGTGGGGATCGGGCTGACGCTCACGTATGTGGGGGTCGGTGAAGCGCTGGGCCTGGTCCCCAGCTCGCCCGAGCAGGACTGGCAGGCGTACCTGGGAGCCGCCGAGCGGCTGCGCGCCGGCGCGCCCCTCTACCCGCAGGTCGCCGATCCCGGCGCGGCATCTGTCTATCGCTACGCGCCGTGGTTCGCTGCCGCGTGGGTGCCGCTCACCTTCCTGCCCCGCGATGCCGTGAGCGTGGGCTGGGTGCTGGCCATGTTCGCCGCCAGCGGGGTCGCCCTGTGGCCTCTCATCACCAGCCGGCGCTGGGGCCTCGTCCTGCTCGGCGGGCTGCTGGCGCCGTTTCTGGCGGGCGCCTCGATCCATGGCAACGTGCAGCCGCTGATCGTGCTGGCCCTCGTCCGCACCGTCGATGGTCGGGCAGGACCCGTCGCCGTTGGCGTCTCGGCGTCACTCAAGGGCTTTCCGCTGCTCTACGCGGCACACTACGCGGCGCTCGGGGAGTGGCGTCGCTGCCTGGTGGCGGTGGCGGTGGCGCTGGTGCTGACCGCGCCGATGCTGCTGTTCGACCTCAGCCACTACCCGCTGTCGCCCGGTCCGCTCGCCGGCCTGTGGCTCATCTCGCCCATCGCCTGGGCTGCCGGGGCTCTGGTGGGCCTCGCGGTCCTGGTGCGCTTCGCGCGCGGACCCGCGGGCTGGTTCTCCGCCTCGCTGGCGGTGGTCATGGCGATGCCGCGGTTGCTCTACTACGACATGACCTTCCTGCTCGTCACCGGCCGCGAGCTGCTGGAAGGCCAACCGCCCTCAGCGCCTACAGGCGACCACCGAGGCCGCATGAAACCCAATCAGCCGAGTCTCCATGAAACCCAGGGCGATTCAGTGGCCGGCGCAGAAGTTCTTGGGTCGGCGAATAGCGCCCGGCCGTAGGCGACCGATGGATCCGGTCGAGCGCACGACCGACGCCATTGGCTCCTTCCCTATGCTGCCGCTGTGAAGATGGAGCGCATCGCCCAACGAATCGTCGCGGCGTTCATCATCGGACTCTCGATCGCATGGGTCATCTGGTCCATCAACGGCTTCTCGCTCTCCGACTCGCAGGCCTACCGCGCCGCCGCAGAGCGCCTGCTGGCCGGCCAGGACCTCTACGTGCAAGCCGAAACGCAGGACGAGGCGTTCCGCTACGCCCCGTGGTTCGCCGCTGCCTGGGTGCCGCTCAACGCCCTGCCACACCTTCTCGGCGACGCCCTGTGGGCGGCAGCACTGTTCGCCGCGAGTGTCGCCGCAGTTGTCCCACTCGCCCGCCAGGAGCGGTTAGCTGCGCGTCTGCTTGCACTCCTCGGTGGCGCGATGCTCCTCTGGACTGCGGCGCGAGGCAACGTCCATCCGCTGGTGCTGGTCGCCCTGATCCACGGCATCGACCGCCGATCCGGCCCGCTGTGGGTTGCGGCTGCAGCGTCACTGAAAGCCGTCCCGATCCTCTTCGTCCTGATCTACGTGGCCAGAAGGGACTGGACCAAGGTGGCTCTTACGGTGGCGCTCACGGCCGCCCTGGTCCTGCCAATGCCGCTGTTCGGCTGGGAGCTCGGGAGTGTGGATGCAGGCGATAGCCTGAGCGTCTATTCGTTGTTTGGCCCCGTCGTATGGGCCGCCGCCGCGGGCCTCTTCGCGCTGCTGGCGGTCGCAGCCGCCCTGCTCAGGCCACGCATCGTCGCGCCCGCCACCGGCTTGGCAGCCATCGCGGCCCTCCCGCGCCTGCTGATATACGACCTGACCTACCTGCTGGTTGGCGCCAACGAAGGCCGCCTCACCCGACCCGGCGGTCCAGAGGTTGGCGACGAGACTCAGTCCGGCGAGAATGGCTAGGCCAGAAGGTTAAGCCCGGCTAGGCCGGCGATCCCCGCCCCAACACGACCGCGAGCCGGCACGGCGAGGAGCAGGAGGCCGACGATCGAACCTCCCCAGGCCGCGCCCATGCCGCTGTTCGGCTTGGAGGCGGCCACAGTGCAGCCTGGCGCGAGCCTGAGTCTGTACTACTTGGTGCTCCCCCATGTGGGCGGTCGGCGCTTTGGCGATCGTCAGTCTGGCTCTGACCGCAGGAACTTCGGTTAGCCGCCTCGCCACGTTTCCTTCCATACGACGTCACCTACCTTTCTGGTGGTCGGCGACCAGCTTCCGCCGTGCAGCCGGCAAGTCCGGACGCCGGCGCCGCCCGACGTGCCGCCTCGAACGGATCTCTAAGCCACTCGCTGAGGCCCCGGGATGCGAGCGGAGCCGTGCTCCCATCGGGATGGGGCAGCGGCGACCTCCGGTATGCATGACGGTCCTGAACGCCGCCGGAGTACCAGTCTCCTGCCCCTAGTCTCGCGTCGACAATCGGTTGTAACTCGGGGATGCGTACGAATGCAAGTACCTCGGATCGACGGTCGTGTTTCCCATTTGCCCGCTCGACCAGAAGACGGATCGGCCAATAGTCCGGCGCTGTTCCCTCGCGGCGTTCGACAGACACAATCGTGTTCAGCGCATCGCCCAGGCGGCATTCGAAGAGGAGGGTTAGTGCCTCGGCCGACCCAGTGAGTCCACCGGCAGATTCCATCGCCGATGCCCGCTCATCGGCCAAACCACCCATCGCGACCAGCAACGCCGGGGAAATGCTGCGTCCGACTCCCACCTCTCTCCATCTGCGAACTGCGCCCTCGATCGCACTTTTGGCGGATTCCTCGGGCCACTCAGGCGCCGCAGTGATCCACGGCGCCAAGAGGACAACTGCGGAAAGGGCACTCGCCCGCTCCTCATGGAGGCCCAATGCTTCCGCTGCCTCGGCAAGCACCAGCTGATTGAGGTAATCAGCGGCATCGCGGGTGACCGCGATCCGCGCCGCACTGGCGGACATTTCAGCATCCCCCCCGCGCCCGTAGGCAATAGCCAGAACACGCCAAGTGGCGTCATCAGCAGAATTCATGACCACTGCACGTTGAAGCGGAGCGATGGCCCCGCGCGCGTCACCGGCGAGTAGCCGAAGGATCCCGAGCTCTCGCTGGTATAGAGCCATACCCGGATCCAGCGCCGCAGCTTCCTCGATCGCCTCAATGGCAGCCGGGTAGTCACGCTTGGCGGCCGCGGCAGCGGCGCGCTCATATGCAAATGATCCTAGGGACAGCACGAGTACTGCAGCCCCAACGAGCGCTGTGAGCATTAGATTTGCGTGTCGTAAGGACCGGAGCCGACCCGTAGTCGACCCGATCATCCGCATCGGAGGCGTGGCCAACGCCGCCCAGATGATGATTGGGGCAATGAAGTAGCCGTGGTCCGTCGGATTGGCGCCGAACGCGGCGATGGCGGCAACCAACAGTGCCCAAAGGGGCGCCCCCTGGAATCGCCCGGCGCGGCGTATGCCTACAAGCAGCGCCGCCACCGATAGGCCCGCGGCGCCGAGACCGAGTATCCCGGCCTCGGCCACCAGCTGTATCAGCGCATTGTCCGGGTGGCGGCTCACAAACACGTGGTCGTCGTAGTGACCGGTCAGGCGCAGCAAGAATGGGAAGGAGCCGGGTCCCCATCCCTGCAGCGGATTCTGCACCCAGAGCGCAAGCGAATCGGTCCATTGGTCGATTCGTGCGACTAAGGAATCGAACCCCATCAGACGCCGCAGCACCGCTGCAGCCGCGCCAACCTGCACAGCAGCGGCGGCCAGTAAGCCCAGCGCGACAGCGACCGCGAGAGCCACGCGGCGAGATGGAGTGCCAACGCGCCGGATATGCAATGCGATTGCCGCCACCAACCCGACCCCTACCGCCACCCACACGTTTCGCGAACCCTCAAGGAAGACGATGAGGGCGATCAGAGCCAGCACCGGCAAAGCCGCGATAGCCAGGGCTCTTCGGCTGCGGATAGTCCAGATGGCCGGTGCAAGGAGGGCCAGTAAGAGCGCGACATCATGCGGGTGAGACCAAGGGCCTTGCGGGAGGTACAGATCCAGCGGCGGGACCCACGTCCAGTCCGTCCAGATAAGCCATGTCAGCCACACGGATCCCCACACCAGGCCCATGACCACGGCCAGCGCGGCGCCCATCAGCGCAAGCAGGGTAATCGCCAGCGCGCGACTCTGGGCGTCCGTCAACTCGTGTCGCACCACCGAAAAGGCGGCTGCGTAGCCGACCGCTGCAAGGGCAGCGTCCAGCGACTGGCGTGGGAAAGCTGAGAAGACCGACGCCAAGGCGAATAATGCCGCGGCCACCGCCACGAGGCCATCGACAAGGTCCGCGTCATGTGCGCGAACGATCCAGAGGATCAGAAAGGCACCGGCGACGGCCGCATTCAGCGCACGAATGGCGGGCACGAGTTCCCCCGGCACCGTCCCGCCAATGAGGACGAAGTAGACCAGCGCGGCACCGAACAGTATCCGTCGAGTACTCCACGGCCGGCGCTGATCAAGAACTGCGCTCCTCACACACGCGCTCACGCCGACGCACGCGGGAACTGCGACAGGGCTGCCGCGACCAGAAAAGCGCAGAGGCCGACGAGAGCAATCTCGTCAATCCGATCCCTCTCACTCGGCATTCTGCGGATCCAGAACCAGATCAGGATGCCGCCAAGCGCTGCGTTGAGAGCACGGAATGGAGCGAGGACATGACCTGCTTCGGTGCCGCCCAAGAGAATCCAGTAGATGGCTAGCGCAACGGCCGCCACACCGGCGACGCCGATTCTTGGCCGCGGTCCTGAGGGACTGGTGCCCAGCC
>Ga0326597_10008470_pt1 | contig 13870 bp, 5 predicted proteins | sample RVTome_12_FD_203789 | JGI IMG/M metagenome (GOLD analysis project Ga0326597, IMG submission 203789) | Soil microbial communities from uranium-contaminated site in the Upper Colorado River Basin, Wyoming, United States - RVT100D185 | ecosystem: Environmental > Terrestrial > Soil > Contaminated >... | reverse complement strand
CATGATCGCTGCCCAATTCGACGGAGTTGGGAACAAAGAAATACTCCTGCAAGCCTTTGATCGAAAAACGGTCACTCCAATGCGGGTTCCTTCGGCCAACACATACCTCCTTGCAGATACCTTGACCGGAAATGCATTTGTCAGGCTCGGCGGGACCGCTGATGATGTTGCTCTGTTCGGGGGCATTGCATATGATATTGATGGGGATGGACGCGAGGAGGTGTACCTGCCAACCTTTCCGGCATCGGGAAGCCCAAACAACGGCTACATCCACATGATCTCGTACGAGCCCGGGGAAAGCACCGCCATTATCGACTCAACCAACGTGACGCGACTCAGTGTTGTTGGGCTTGCAGGGACAACGTTTGGTTATGGGTATGGTGACATGAATCTCAACGGGAAAAAGGAAATCTACACGACTTCCACCTTTGGGACTACTTCCTCAAATGTCATTGCGATTGAGTTCCAGGGTGGTAATAAGCGAGATCCGGCAAACTGGATTTCCCGCGTGGTATACCGGGGCGATACCACTATCTACACAGCGATTCGATACCGCGATTCGCTCGGCGTCCGTGACACGACGTATACAATCGATCCATCGTTCGCTTCAAAAATCCACGGTCGTTTTACCGATTTTGATGGCGACGGAAGGGAAGACATCATCCTGCCGTACCAGGCACTCACCGACAGCATGACGATCAGAAACCTCACATGGAATGTCGGCTCCAATCAATACGACACCGTCGTAACAAGGGTGGTGAATCCCAAGCGCTGGGGCTTGCGCATTGTCGAGCACGATCCAACGTTGGGCATCGACACGAAGGATCTTACGATCATCACTCCCGACGACTACCGTCTCGACCAGAACTATCCCAACCCATTCAACCCATCCACAACGATCTCGTTCTTCCTGCCTGTGCGGGCCCGGATATCCCTGAAAGTGTTTGATATTCTCGGCCGTGAGGTGCGAACACTGATCGACAACGAGGAGCTTCAAAAGGGTATCGGTCAGGTGGTGTGGGACGGACGGGACCACGCTGGGAAGGCCGTCAGCAGCGGTACGTATTTCTACACGCTGAAGTTCGGCAACTTCGAGAAGTCGAACAAGATGATGCTCTTGAAATAGAAATCAACGCAACGGATGAGATTCACTGGAGAGTGGGGCCATTCCGGAAGGGATGGCCTCTCTTTTTAGTTGGAAGAGAGCAGCAGTCGAGAAACGACCTCCGCTAGACGCGTTACGGCACGACGCTTAGAACGGATTTCGACTCCTTACCTTTGTGTTTTTCCGTTTACTGCAGGCCCAACCCCACGGATACATACTGCACGTTCTTCAGTCTCCCGTAGTCTGCGAAACCGTAGTCGACCTTAATCGTTGCCACATTGATGATGCCGTAATGCAGACCGAGGCCCCACGTAAGACCCTGCTCGGAGTCTCGCAGGAAAAGAGATTTATATCCGATACGCCCGAAGAAGATCTCCCGCCACGAGAGTTCAAGTCCGCTGTTCACATACTCGACGTTATCATTCGGGTTGGTTGCATCCACGGCTGTCGTTGCGCGGAAGTCATCGGTCCGGAGAACATCCATTGCCACTCCGATGCGAAACGTCAGCGGCATGTCGAACTCGTTGGTGCGGTACTGTGCGGGAATATTGTTTGGCCCGCTGCCGATATTACTGTTGGGATCGTTGTTGAAATACAGATCGCGACCATCCAGCCTCATTTTGGTGCCGAAGTTTGAAATCGAAGCGCCAAGCGTCAGCCCCTTGATCTCGGAGATGTACAGGGTGCCGAAATCAAACGCGAAGCCTGTTGCTGATTCGCTCCAGATGGTCTCGTTGACGTATTTGGCATTGAAGCCGATGGAGAAACGATCGGTGAGATTGCGGGCGTACGATACTCCAATCGAGAACGAAGAAGCGTTCCAGGTACGTCCGTCCCCTTCGGGGAAGTCGATGGTGCGCACAGGTTCTTCAGGTACTCGCAGCGATATGATACTGAGACCGAATGTGCCGAGGTCACCGAGAGGCATCACACCGGCTGCAAAGTCATACTCAATGTCTGCAAGCCAGTTGACGTGGTTGAAGGTCAGTTCGCTGCTGATGTTCAAACGTGAGAGAGCTGCGGGATTCCAGTAGATCGCAGAAATATCCCCCATCATTGCAACCTGGGCGCCTCCCATGCCCGTTGCCCGTGCACCAACACCGATTTTCAGGAATTGGGCCGCAGTTGTCCCGACCTTGGATGTGCTGCGGAACAGCTGTGCATTCGCTGAAGTGACAAGAAACATCACAGAGAGAATACTTGCAGCGATACACCGCAGCCTTCTGATTTCGTGATCACCGTTCATGTCTTCCTCCAGAAAGTTCATTTCATGTCTTATCTTACTTGATGAGCGCCAGCCGCCCGATCTTCTCGCCCACCCCGGGCACCTCCACGTGGTAGATATACACGCCGTAGGAAAGTCGCTGGCCTTCGTTTGAGAGAACGTTCCACGACGCCATGCTTGTGAAGTCGTCCTTGACGATTGTTTCGACGAGCTCACCGACCATTGTGTAGATGCGGATTGTGCACTGCGGCGGGAGATTGCGGAACTGCAGGAGATTATCACCGCGCCGCGTTGCGACCGCCCCGGGCGACTCAACGTCACTGTACACAACATAAGGGTTCGGTACAACGTAGATCCTGTCCATCATCGATTTTGCAATCCCGGGATCGTACGAGACCGCTGTCGTGGTGAACCTGTAAGTGTCACCAGCGGTGAACGGCTTTGTGGTCTTGGCGATGTAGACATTTCCGGACGTGGGGAGGATCATCTCACCACTCGCCGGCGGGGAGAAGGTAACGGACATGTATGTCCTGACCTGGCCGCTTGGCGTAAGCAGGATTATTTCTCTGCCCGGCCGCCATACACTATCTGCGTTGGCTCCATTCACAAGAACACGGAACGAGTCGCTGCTCGTGACATTGACGATCTTGAAGGGGCAGACGACGACGCGACGATTCTGATTGTTCAGCACCGTATCACCTGGGAATACCCACTTGCCGTTTGCCGTGGTGTCGGTGGCATTCCAGCGGAACTCCACGTCAATGGGAATCGGAGTGAAGGGTGGCAGGGACAGGGCTTGCGGCCGATGGATCCTCGCATCGAGGTTCGTGTTGTTCACTGTGATCCATCCGCTGCGAACAGAATCAAGTCCCAGCGGTTCGTCTTTCGCCAGGACCCGCAGGCCATCGAATACCGGGTTACCATCTTCGGCATTGAGGCGGGTGCTCTGATACACCGCGTAGTATTGATACTGTATCTGAAACTCCTGGCCGCTCGGTAACGATCCTCCGAAGGCTCCCCGAATTCGCCCGGCACGCGCATCCAGATTGTAGCGATCGGGGGCGATGACGTTCCCACCGAGGTCAAGGACTGTCACCGTTGCAGGAATGAGGTTCCTACGAGAGAGAGGCACGAGCGCCGTATCTCGCGAAACGAATCGCTCACTTTCAAACCGTTCCGGTCGAACATCGTACGCAACCTGTCCATCGGTCGAATCAAAAGTGATTTCGTAACTGGCGCCGTCTTTCACGGATAGAGGATCCAGTAAACCCACGCGGATGAGTCCCGTGGCGATGCCCTGAGTCTGTTGAGCAATTCCTTGACCACTGACACTGGCCGGTACTGATCCCGACGGGAGGGGTCCGGGTGTAACTTGGACCGTGTTCTCAAGGAGTGTCAGCTCCTGCGTTATCGGATCCTTGACGATGACAATTTGTGATTCGGATGGGGGGAGCTGGACGCCCAGGGTATCAAACCCATGGTCATACGAGGCGAGGGCGTAATAGTATGTCTTCCCGTTTGTGACGGAAGAATCGATATACGAATGCACAAGTCCGGTATTTGAGCCAAGATTGTACTTCACACCCCTGCCAAGATACTCAACAGGATGAAGCCCCGACCATTGATTAACAAGGTCAAACTGTGCCAGTCTGCCGCCTTGTACGAGCGGCACGCCAAGAAAGGGAACCCCGTTTGCGTCGGTTATTGTGTAGACATCGGCAAACGTTGGGTCTTCACTCCGATAGAGCTTATATCCCTCGAAGTCATTGACACCGGTAAGCGGATCAATTGCAAGCTCCGCCTCATTGTCCCAATACAACGTCACTCTTCTATCTCCGGGAACCGCCGTCAGCCTTGGTTTCGGAGGCGGCTGTGCGAAGCGGTAGTTGGCTTCGAGCACTCTCTGGGAAATCTCCGCGTTCAGCACGAGATCCTGAAGGTTTGCACCCATGAGCAGTGCCACCGAAAATCGCTGCGTCTCCCCTGGTCCAAGGGTGAACGGACCGGAGCCATACAGGAAAATGTTGTCGCCGGGGTTGTTGAGCAACTGCTGGTCAATGGAGATCGAGTCCGCCGACAGCAACTGGATAAAATATTGATCGTTCTTTGGGACATTTGGCAGCGAGTTGGTATAGGGAAGCGCCCAGAAGCTGGTCAAGCCGATTTGGTCGGATTCATTTACATCGCGGATTCCGAAGTTGGGTTCGGCAGTGAAGTTCCCTCCAGCATCGAAGCCTATATCCGGTCTCCCGTTTCCTTCGCCGAAATCCGCCGTCTCGGGTATTCCATCCAGCCCAACATCGTCCTTCAGAGGGTCCCAGTTTCCATTCTCATCACCCGACCACCTGGGTTTTGGGTCGCCATATAGAATCTTGTACTTTGCTGTATCAGCAATCCCGAACGTGACCGGGAAATTCACGCCGTCAATGTAGAAACCTGCATCATTGAAAGGGCTCTCGTCGATGATCCCGTCATCATCGTCATCGATGCCATTGGTCGAGTTGGTTGGTGACTCCAGGAACTTGAAACCAAAGTACCCGGGTATCAAACCCCCATCACCGCTTCCGTTATTATCCCAGGCATATACCATGTTGCGAGATCGCTGGGGGTAGGGGTCGGCAAGTGGTCCTTGTGCAGGGATAAAGTATGCTCTGTCATCGCTAAAATCGCCGGGTCCCCCAACGTGTGGATCTCCGTACATTCCAAACCACACGCGGTTGATCGTCTTCAGGCTGCGATTGGTGACGCGGTACACCAGAAAGATGATGTCTTCGGCAAGTGGGTTGTTGAACTGGAAGAAGCGGCACTCAAGATCCAGCCCGAGGCCACGCTTCGTTGAGTCATTGGGGAACGGGTAGTATGAGTACTTCTGGTTTGTATAATCATCGCAGACAAAATACACCTCTTCATCGGGCGTGGTCGCATCATTTCCAAGGTACGCCGGCCACACGTATCGTCCAACAGCCGGGTTGAACCATGCCTCCGGCCAGCTATGGGGCCGCCTCGTGAGGTCTCCACCGTTATCCGATCGATGACTCCACGCGGCGATATCAGACTGTCCGGGCGCAGAGTATCCGACTTTTGGCAGCCATCCCCACTTCAGGGAATTGTCCGGTGCATATCCCCCTTGTTGTGGAAGCCACATTCCGTCATCAAGGATGCGGAACGTGTCCTGCCCCTCGATCACTTCTCCGGCAACAAGCGGGGAGAACTCAAACCCATAGCCGAGTCGGTTCCATACCAGATCAGCAACGTTGGGGAGCGTATTCGGTCGCGTGATGTTACCATAGTTGTAGACGACGGTCGTGATCTTGTTGCCGCTGATGATGAGACTCTTGATCTCCCTTGGATCACCCGTGGTCTTTGCGAGCCTCTCATAGTTTTGATCGAGGAATCGCGCCACGCGCGCCATTTCCGCAGGCGTGGCCCGCTTCGGATCAAAGTGTTCCCAGTCGATCTGTTGTGCGATAACACGCGGCCCAACCGGGCTCAACAGCAGAATGACAGACACCAGAAAAAACTTCTTCATGAGAGCATCCTTTCAGTCAATCAGAATACAACCGATGCACCGAAGCGCACGAGTCGCGGCGTACTGATATTCCCCGGATTGGCATAATAGGTATCCAGCGTGCTCACTGGAACGATGCCGACGTCGCCACGCTCAATCCGGGTCTTCAAATCATCAAATCGAGTGGGGTCTGTCGTTTGTTCAATAGCCGTCAACGCACGTCCCGTGCTCAGATAGACGAACAGCTCATTCCTAACATCGAACAAGTTGTCCACCTGGACAAAAACCGAGTAGTTGAAAGGTCCGAGGGTAAAGAACTTCTCAAGCTTCAGATCAACGTTCCACTGGACGGACCTGCGATCACTGTTCTGGACGAACGTGATCGGTACGATATTGGAAGGAAACGTCGGAGTGTACGGAGTCCCGGTACGAAAATACCCGATCATGCTGGCTGACCAGTCATCCTGCTGACCGAGTGTTACAGTTGAGGTTATCGTATGGCTCCGATCGAACCCGAAAGGAACAAGATATGTTTCGCTCAACCTCCCCAGCTGTTCGTTGAAAAAGATTTCCTCGGTCGGTGAGGTTCGATTTCCTTCAGCAATCTGGAATGTGTAGTCAATGGATGCTGAAAGGACATCGGACGCGCCGCGACGCTTCAGCAAGGAAATACTCACTCCCCGCGTGTTTGCATAGGAGAGATTCGTAAGGACGTTGAACTCTCTGTCCCCACGGGGGGTAATGATACGTTGTGAGAAGATGTAGTCTCGGACATCTTTGTAGTATGTCGTGACATCAATCTTCAGATCCTCAGCCAATCCCTGTTGAAGTCCAAGTTCGTACTGGATGCTCTTCTGGGGATTCACATTCGGATTGCCGAATGACGGGGTCCCGCGTGACGAGCGGAAGTTTGGATTGCGATACAACGACGACAATGACCCGATCTGATAGAAATGGCCATACGAAAAGCGAATCGTTCCCTTGTCCGTAATAGGGTACGAGACGCTGAACCGCGGTGCAAACATGTGCTTGGTGGAAGCCGGGGTCAGGTTCTGGTCGATGAACGTCGCGTCCTGAAACAACTGGAGCTCCTCGCTGATCGTTGGGTTGTACAGTGCATCGGGCTTGAAGAGTTCGTACCGCAAGCCCATGTTGAGAATAATGGAGGAGAACAACTCTATTTTGTCCTGAATGTATGTGGCAAACTGGAGTGGCTTGTGCTTGTATGACGAATATCCACCGACTTCATCAGGGACATACGGCAGAAATATGTTACCCTGCATCGCGTTTTCAAAGCTCGGAGTCACGTTCGGGGCGGCCGGGTCCCTGAATTGGATCGTATATGCCTCCAGTTTCACTTCATGTGCCCTGAGCTCGGCACCAAGTTTGAATTCATGATCACCGAACAACTGCGCGACGAGATCGAACTTGATACCCCGGGTTACGGTCCGTTGATACAGACGATTCAAGTCAACTCCTCCCGTGAGGAAGGCGGTTCTGGGGAGAAACTGTAGATGGTACGTTGGCAGGTAGCGTGGATCGTTGATGTCCTCAAATGCCCGCGAACGGCTCGAGTCAATGAGGATCGAGCCTTTCAGGGTGTAAAAGATATTCTCTCTCAAGGAATGTTCCCACTCGATCGAATGCAGGAATCCCTCGTTGGTACGTATTGCCCTCCCATCCGGCTTGAAGCGGGTAGCAAAGGCTGTGGAATTGGGAAAGTTGTCTACGTTATTCTCGGGCCGCTCATCAAAATCATATACGAACTCGTACTTGAGCTTGATTTCAGGAATTGGCCGATAGCTGAGATTGCCTTGGAGATTGTACGAGCGGCTCCAGTTGAGCGCCACGACTTCACCATCCCCCCTGGGTGCGCCAATGTTGTCTGACGCATCGTGGACCAGCGGCCCGAAGTAGTATGGCGCGGATAACAGTGTGTTGCGTCTCGGGTCTCCTGTCGGAAAGACCAGTCTGGTGACGTACGTGTCTCCAGGCAGATACAGACGTTGACCATAGATGTGTCCACCGTTCCAGTTGTATGCTCCTGATCCATGGAAGGTCAACTCATTGCCGATGATCGGGCCTCCAAGGGAGGCTTCAGTGCGGTTGACCGTTGCCAAGTTTCGTCGGTCGATATTGTTAAAGAGCCCCGTGTCAGTACTCACATGGTCGCCCGTCATGTGCTTGATGCTTCCTGACCATTGCAAGCCGCCATCCTTGGTCACGTAGTTGACGACACCACTGAGTGCGCTTCCGTACTCCGCGTTGAAGGTGCCGCTTGAAACAGAAACCTCGCGGACTGAATTCGTTGCCAAACCGACCGATCGCGAGTTGCCGTAGGGGTTGTTAATGTTGATGCCGTTGACCGTGTAGGCGATTTCATTCCCTAGTCCGCCCCGAACATGGATCGACCCGTCGTTGTCCACCGTGATGCCGGCCTGCAGACCAATGACCTGGCTGATCTCGGTGATGGGGAGTTCAGTTATGGTTTCCGATGTGATAGATGCGACCGGGTTTGTCAGGTCCTTGCGGATCAGTGGTGTGCGCTCGCCCTGGACCACAATTGCGTCCATCTCGATGTTTCCCTCTTCCAGCGCAAAATCGAGCGGGGTTGTGAAGTCAACAGAAACCCGGACGTCCCTCACCTGCACACGTGTGTAACCGATAAGGGACGCCGTTACGGTGTGCCTACCGGGAGGAATGTTGAGGATAACGTAAGCGCCATCGATATTGGTGGACGCACCGAGCGTCATTCCCTCCACGATCACGTTAACCCCGGGAAGACCTTCCCCCGTACGGGCATCAGTTGCTCGGCCGGAGATCTTGCCCGTTGAGCTGGCGAAAACGATGGAAGGGAAAAGGAAAAGCAAGGTAAAGTAGTGGCAAAGCCGTTTCATGTCATGCCCCTATGTTGTGAAGCGATCACTTGTAGGACTATCGGTGTGTCCTCCTGAGTAGCAACTAACCTGCGAAGTAACAGCCTACCAAGAAGTGAAACCCTGCGGTGGGTTTGAATATACCCAATGTCTCCCCTTTAGTCAAGAAAAACCTTGACTCTTACCTCCTTTTGATTAATTTTCATGTTGGCGTAAAACTCTGGTGTTCTCCGCAGTTGCACAGGTCGGTAGTACAAATCGTATGAGGCTCTTCTCCTGCTGGTCAGTTATCACATCTCAAGGAGGTAGCTATGAAACACGCATTACTGGTTACCCTTCTTTTCGTGCTAGTGCTCACGAATGTCACCACGGGCCGAGCGCAGTGGCATTGTCTGTACGCAACGTGGGATGAGGAAACAAACGGCACCGGACATAACACGACGGGTGTTGGCATCATCCGTGAAAACATGTTCGTTTCACTGGTCATGACACGGGGGGTGCGTAATTTCATGATACCCTATGTGAACACTGACTCATCATTGGGCCGTGTGTACACGTATGGTTATGGAGGTGCCACGTCAAACATTTATCAAGTGTGGACAGACGGTGGGTTCGACGAGGTCCAGATGTTGAACGCCTTCGCATTGAAGGCAACACCGGATAGTCTTATCTACGTTGCGAACAATGACCCCGACCATAATATCCTTGTCTTCAAGTATGTCAACGACACCATCAATGCGGTGTCTCCATTCCCGCGTCAGATTACAGGATCGAACGGGATCTTCGGCATTGATGTGGATCAGAATGGCTTCGTGTACGTGTGCAACGACACATCGATCGGGGTCACGAACGACATAAAGATCTACAACCCTGTGAGCCAGTGGTCTCCCAGCCACACCGATCCCCCGGTCCGCACAATCAACCTCCCCGATGGCATCTACAGAGGCATCGGCGTTACGCCAAGTGGAAATTGGGTATTCGTCTCGGACCACGACAACAGGCGAGTGCTCAAGTTTGTCGGATCTCCCCAGACCGGCTATGCGCAGGATACCGGCTTCAACTTCCAGCTGAGCCCGAATGATACTATTGTGGGGTCACCATTGCGTCCCGGACCACTCGGACTTGCATATCTGGCAAGCAACAATATTCTGTTTGTCGCAGTTGACGCATGGTTGGGCGGTGGACAAGCGTATCCCTACGGCAGGGTCTATCTCGTGAATCCATTGAACGGCGAGTTCGTCTCTTCCGATACTTCCGTCTACATCATTGATGCAGCAGCCTGGAACTTCGCTCTGACCGGTGGATACAATCTCCGAACGAATGGTACGATACCGGGAAACGCATCCGGATATACGTCTGTCTATGACGTGGAATTCGACCAGGCGGGAAACGTCTACACGCAGTCACACTATGGATGGACAGTCGATAAGTGGGCTTACAACGGGACCCTTCCCATCATCACGAGCGTGGAGGAGATCCCGGGCAACGCGCCCGAGTTCTATCAGTTGAGACAAAACTATCCGAACCCCTTCAATCCGGCGACAACCATCGAGTTCGCATTGCTCGAATCGGGTCACGTGACACTTTCTGTGTTTGATGTGCTCGGACGTCAGGTAAAAACACTTGTGGATGAATTTCGGGATGCCGGCACGTACCGAGTTACATTTGGCGCGGACGATCTGCCGAGCGGAGCGTATTATTACAGATTGAACACAGGTGGCTTCACAGATACGAGGAGGATGCTGCTCGTCAAATAGGGGGTGAACACCAAGAGGCCTTGAAAGAGCCCGGGTCGGCGAAGACGGTCTGGGTTCTTCGCTTTGGGTCGACAGCGTGGTTTGATTGGCCATCCCTTGATTCTTTGACGTAAATTCCGCTTTTTGTCTCAAGCGTTGTTCTGCTAATTTGCCAACCGGAGTGTACTGATGACCGTGGGCAGACTATTGCCGCTTCGATCCGCCCTCCTCCTTCTCCTGACCATATCGTTCCCCCTGATGGCCCAAAGCGTTCATGAAGGCGGGGAAGAGCTCAGCGTCCACAAGATGTTCATGGATATGCACAAGGACTACGAGCAAACACACCCCTATGAACGTGCGGGCTCGGGCTGGACAGTCCGACCACTCGATCTCTCACGCCGGGCGATTACACCACGGAAGGAGGTCTTTGGCTATCTTCCGTACTGGTTCAACAACCGGTGGAATCTTGTTGATTACGATCTTGTGAGTACCATAGCATACTTCAGCGGGGAAGCAATGGTGGACGGCAGTGTCACGCAGCTGCACGGCTGGCCGTCATTTCCCGGTGATCCGAATGCGAGCTCGAATGTGTTGAGCATGATCAACACGGCTCATGTGAACGGAGTGAAGGTTGTCCTTTGCATCACCAACTTCAGCGGGAGTGAGATCCACTCAATAGTCTCCACCCCCTCTGTGCGTACGACACTCATTCAGCGGTGCCTCGCGCTCGTTGAGGCGGGCAATGCTGACGGCATTAACATCAACTTCGAGGGGATTCAGAACCAAAGCCGTGATGCGCTGACACAGTTCATGCGCGAACTGACGGACACACTGCATACCCGCCGCCAGGGCTCTCAGGTTTCCTGTGCACCAACGGACTTCGATACGCGGCCGGGCGATTGGGATATTGCAGCACTCAATCAGTTTATCGATCTGATGTTCTTTCAGGGCTACGGCTATGGATACTCCGGCAGTTCCGTGACCACCCCTGTCGGTCTATTACCGAACAGCGCATTCTGGGGCGGGCTGAATATTACGACGCTTATCGACTTCGTGCTCGCCCGTATCGACACCAGCAAAGTGGTGCTGGGTGTTCCTCACTTTGGGTACCGCTGGCCAACGGTCAGCGGACAACCAAAAGCACAGACAATGGGAACGGGCACCGCGTTCTATTATCCCGATGCGCTCGTCACCATAGCGACGCGAGGTCGACAGTGGGATCAACTCGCTCTCAATCCATGGTATCGCTACCAAGATGGTGCACAATGGTATCAGGGCTGGTATGATGATCCGGAGAGCATGGCCTACAAGTACCAGTTTGTGCTCCAGCGGAACCTGCACGGGGTCGGCATGTGGGCGCTTGGACAGGATGGTTCCAACCACGATATTTGGGATGTATTGCACTATTACTTTGTCGACTCGACGGTGGTTCTTCTCGCCCCCGGTGCGCCAACACTTGCCTTGGTGCAGGATTCCTCCACGATAAGTGAAGGTCGTGTTCATGTGCGCTGGTTCGCCAATGTTGAACCATACCTCGGCGGTTACAGGCTGTATATGAGCTCAGACCCGTTTAACTTCCCCGCCACACCGGTTCTGGATGAAAGCGCACTGGACAGAAACAGTACTTCAACGATGATCAGCGGGCTCCCGCTCGATTCGACTTATTACTTCAGACTTGTCGCGGTTGACACATCGCAAACGCGCGTGAGCGATACATCGGACACCTACGGAGCGCGCACCGGTGCCGGCGCGCGCTACCTTATTGTGGATGGCTTCGACCGGACGAGCGGTGGAAGCTACAATGTGAGCCATCACAACTTCAACGGGTATTACGGCGGACCGGTTGCAGCGGCCAATCGCCGGTTTGACTCAGCCGACAACGATGCTCTCATCAGCGGATTGGTGAGCATGACGGGGTACGCGGGAGTGATATGGTTTCTTGGTGATGAATCCACCGCACACAGGACGTTCGATGCAACGGAGCAGGGTTCTGTCCGGAACTATCTCGAGAATGGCGGCAAATTGTTTGTGACAGGTTCTGAGATTGGCTATGATGTCGGCAGAGCCGCATCACCAAACTACAATCCTGCGTTCTACAATGGGTATCTGAAAGCTGTGTACGTCGGGGATGCAGCATCCGGGCAATCCTTCAGCGGGGTGGCCGGCTCTATCTTCGAAGGAACCAGCGGGACGTTCGGGGAGGTGTATCCCGAGGACTGGCCCGATTACATCAATGTGAGCGGCGGGTCCATCCTTGCGCTTACGTACAATGGGACACAGCACGCTGGTATTCAGTACGCAGGGACATTCGGTTCAGGCACTGCGCCGGGAAAGCTGGTGAACATCGGTTTCGCAGTGGAGACTATCGCATCGAGTGCAACACGTAATTTGCTGATGAGTCGAATCTTCGATTTCTTTGAAGGGGTGACAAACGTGGGCGAAGAAGCTGAAATCCCTGCAGAGTTTGCATTAAGTCAGAATTATCCCAATCCCTTCAATCCGGTGACGAGTTTCGAGTTTCAAGTTCCAGGCTTCAAGTTCGTTTCCGTGAAGGTAATCGATATTCTTGGCCGTGAGGTCGCCACGCTTGTGAATGAGATGAAACAACCGGGGGCGTACCGCGTGACGTTTGATGCGTCGGCCCTGTCGAGCGGGGTATACCTGTACCGACTTGAAGCCGGGAACGTCTCACTTGTACGTAAGATGATGGTGGTGAAATGAAGCGCACCCTGCCCACATATATCAACGTCGTGTCGCTTCTCCTGTTGCATTTCACCGTCGCTGTGAGTCAGCCCGAGCAGAACCTTGGGCCCCTCTTTGAATCGGCTGCTCGAGAGTTCGATGTTCCGGCTGCCGTCCTTGAAGGGATTGCCTTCATCGAAACGCGCTGGGCTCATATCAGACCACAAGCGAAACTGGATCACGAGCGCCACATGCCGCCCGCATATGGGGTGATGGGCTTGCGGGATGATGAGTGGTTCGGCCACAGCCTGCGCGATGCGGCCAGACTGACAAATGCGACCCCGGATGTACTGAAGGATGATGTTGGGTCGAATATCCGCGGGGCGGCTGCACTGCTTGCATCGATTGCATCTGCTCAGCCTCAACGTCCTTCCATCGACGATCTTCAAGGCTGGTTGGATGTGATCGCCCGTTACTCCGGCATCCCTCAAAGGGACATTCAAGGCAAGTATGTACAAAGCCTCTACCAAATCCTTCACGATGGGTATGACGATTGGGGAATCGTTATCCAGCCGCGTGAGATCGACATGCAGGAAGTCGAAGCAAGGATATCGGAGATATATTCCAGGGTATTGTCACCTTTGTCTGAAGACTACGGTCCTGCCGTTTGGTATCCCAGTCCGAACTTCAACTCACGCAGCGGCACACCGATTACCCATGTCATCATTCATGATACCG
>Ga0326597_10008469_pt1 | contig 13870 bp, 17 predicted proteins | sample RVTome_12_FD_203789 | JGI IMG/M metagenome (GOLD analysis project Ga0326597, IMG submission 203789) | Soil microbial communities from uranium-contaminated site in the Upper Colorado River Basin, Wyoming, United States - RVT100D185 | ecosystem: Environmental > Terrestrial > Soil > Contaminated >... | reverse complement strand
CCGATCAGACGCGGCCGGAATCTGTCTGTCGGTTGAGGAAGGCTTGGAGCCGGTCCCGCAGTTGGCTCGGAAGGTCCTCCTCGCTCAGCTGACGCAGTGCTTGCACGGTCTTTCGGTACGTGTTGATAAACGCGGTGCATTCCTCACAACCGGTCAAGTGCGCGTCGAGGGCGCCGGCGGTGGCCGGATCGAGCTCGTCATCGAGATATTCGGCAAGCAATTCCACGACATCTCGGCATCGGAGCATCAATGCATCTCCCCCTCACGACGTCTGCCGCGAGCGTGCTGGATCGGGCGCGGGAGCCGCGCCTCTGTGTCCACTAAGAGGCCTCGTGTCGCCCACGGGATTCGGAGAACTTGTCGAATCGTCGGCTTGGCCGAGGCGCTCTTACAGACGAATGAGGTGAGCGAGACCCAAGGCGGCAGCGACGAGTAAAGGAGAGGTGACGCCCGTGAGCCTGGAACTCTTCCTCGATCTGTTCGTTCAGTACGGCTACTGGATCATCTTCGCCGCGATCCTGCTCGACAATGCCGGCCTGCCGCTCCCCGGCGAACTGCTCCTGCTGACCTTCGGCGCTCTGGCCCGCACCGGACAGATGGACCTGGAGGGAGGGATCGTGCTGGCCGCGGTGGCCGCCATGGCCGGGGACAGCCTGGGGTACTGGCTCGGCAGGCTCGGAGGCGACCGTCTCCTTCACGGCTATTGCCGGGTGACGCTGGGATCGGGGAAGTGCCTTCAGAGGGCCGTGGCATTCTACAAGCTGCGCGGGGCGACGGCCGTGGTGTTCGGCCGCTTCGTGATAGGGGTCCGCGCATTCCTCTTCCCCCTCGCCGGTTCGGCCCGCATGCCGTACACGAAGTTCCTCCTCTTCGATAGTATCGGCGCCCTGACCTGGGTCAGCGCGTTCACCCTCGCGGGGTACAGCTTCGGCTGGCAGGTCGGATCGTTGAAGGAGCGGTACGGGGCCGCCTCGACGATCCTGGCGGTGGCTCTGGGAACGTGCGCGGCCGTCTATCTGCTCGTGAAACTCTACCGGCGCTGGCGGCATGGGGGGGGATCACTCCGGGGTTGGATCATTTCCCGCGTGCAAATCGCCCTCCGGCCGCGGTCGGGGCGAGCATTCGTGCCGTTCGCCTCGACGCAGCCGGTGATCGCGCCTATGGAGGCTGACGTTAGTAGCCCGGACGGCATGAAGCACCCAGCCGGGACGGGGTCGATCGAGCCCGTCGATACCCGGGCGTGAGTCGTGTCGCTTCCAGGGGCCTTTCCGTCGTTACTCCTGGCGCTGAAGGCCCGGATGAAGTGCGCCGTCTCGCGCTTTCTGAATCGCGAGGTCGGCGGCTACGAGCTGAAGTCCCCGAACGACATGGCGCGCATCTACCGGGACGTCCGGAAAGGCGATGTGGTGCTCGTCGAGGGGACGCTTCGCATCAGTCAACTCGTCAAGTACCTGACGCAGAGCCAGTGGAGCCACAGCGCATTCTACGTGGGAGACGAGCTGCTCCGTCGAGGAGGTCGACTGCGCGAGCAGGCCCTGGCGAGCTTCGGGGAGTTCGCTGATCGCCTGCTCGTCGAGGCGCTCACCGACGAGGGCGTCATCGCCGTGCCGCTCGAGAAATACTGCACGCACAACATCCGGATCTGCCGGCCGTCGCACATCCATCCCCCGGACCTGGATCGGGTCGTCGACTCTGTCGTCGCCGACCTCGGCAAGTCATACGATGATCGAAATCTGCTCGACCTCGCCTTGATGCTGGCCTCTCCGGTCAGGTTCGGCCCCTTGAAGACACGCTCCATCGAGGCCTGCCTGGGGAACTGCACGGAGCTTCAAGTGATCTGCTCCGGGATGATCGCCAAGGCGTTCCAGCGGGTGGGCTACCCCATCCTGCCCGTCGTCGCGGGCGCCGCGGCTGAGGGCAGCGCGCTCCTCGGCGCCAGCCCGCACGGGAACCTGCCGGCCCGGCACTACTCGCAGACGCTGCCTCGGGATTTCGACGTGAGCCCGAACTTCAACATCGTGAAGTTCGACACTCTTGGCCCCTACGGGCTCGATGCGCACGTGGTTCTGGATTGGTCGGCCCCCGAGACCCCGCCGGCCTGCGCCGACGCCGCAGAGAGCCGCACAGCTTGAACACCGAGGAGGCCTCTCGCCGAGCGTCCATCGCCCACGGGCGGGCGCAGCCGCGAAAGCCCGCCGTGGAGGAGCCGATGTCGGGCGGGACGGGGCCCAGCGTCAGCCCGAGGGTCCGGGCAGGCCAGCCTGTCTGTGGTCACAGCTCGGACCGACGAGACGGGCACGTACGCGATGCAAGCGTCACCGGGCACAGCGAAAACCCACCATGGACAGGCCGATATCGGGGGGGTTGGCGTGGCGAAGCGTGGAGCGCAACCCCCAGGGATCGTTCCCCCAGCCGCCCCCGCGTATCACGATTCTCTCCGCCGGCGTACTGTTTACCGGGTCCACAGCCGGTGAACGGCTGTAGAATTCCGGATCGAACCAGTCCTGCACCCATTCCCAGACATTTCCGGCGACATCCTGCACGGCGAACGGGGATTGGCCCAACGGGAAGCTGCCGACGGGGGCCGTGAAGAGGTGGCGGTCGCCCGGATCGGCGCGGCAGCACTCATCGCTTCCATACGAGGCCCGGTAGCGCGCACCTTCCCTCGGAGCCTCGTCGCCCCATGGGTAGGTGCGGCTGTCGTTGCCACGGGCCGCGCGTTCCCACTCGGCCTCGGTCGGGAGCCGCGCGTGACGCCAACGACAGTACGCGCCCGCATCGCGCCAACTCACCTGCACCACGGGATGACGCTCGAGTCCGCCGATGGAAGAGCCGGGACCGTGCGGATGGCGCCAGTCCGCCCCCGGGACCTCGCGCCACTCTCGTTCCCAGTGCCACCCCACACCCGCCCGCTCGGGATCGGTCACATGAGCCGTCGCGGCGACGAACGCCGCGAAATCTGCGTTCGTCACCTCGAGGCGGTCGATCCAGAAGGCCGAGACGGTGACGCGGTGGACTGGCCGCTCGGCCGGCGTCCCCCGATCGGAGCCCATCATGAGAACTCCACGCGGGATGCGCAGCCTCTCCCCGGCCGGGGAGCGCCTGCCCGGAGTCCGCCGCCCCCACCAATCGCGCCAAGCGGCGAGATCGTAGCCGAAGCGCCGGCCGGTCAGCGCCGTGAACGCCCCCACGAGGTCTCCGTCGAGCCACGGAGGATGACCGGGCGCCCCCAGCCGTGCGACCAGTGCCCCAAGGGTGTCATCATCCGCCTGTCGCAGCTCCGCTGCTGCCCACGCTGCAGCCGGCGCCGGCCCCAGATACTTCTCCGCTCGATTGCCGGGGGCGCCCCACGGCTCCGAGAGCAGCGCTGGAGGCACACGGCCGTGGCCGCTCAGCGCGATCGCCCACAGCAGTTGCCAGCGCGCGAGCGCGGCGGCTGGCACCGTGAGCTGCCCCCCGAACAGGCTCAGCGTGATGGAAGGGAACGGACCGTCCAGCCGCCGACTGAGGTCAACGCCGACCGAGTCGACCCCGCTGAGCGCCAGGGGTTGCAGGACGTCCCGGAGCCGCTCTCCATGGTTCCGGTAGCTCGACGGGTTGGCGAGCGCGCGATCGAGCGCGTCGAGGGCGCGTGGCAGGTCAATGGGCTTGGGGGACCGTGAGGTCGGCGGCAGAGATGTCGGGTTCGCTGGCGCCCCGACGGGCGCCGGGGGCGCCGGACCCCAGAGCGCCCCACGTCCGTTCGGACCGATGGTCCCGACGTAGACCCGTCCTCCGTACACGGTCACGTCGACCGGCTTCGCGCCCGAGAACCGTTGCGCGACGCCCCAGGTCACGCCATCTGTGCTGTGCCGCAGCGCGCCGCCACTATCGTTGCCGGTCACCGCCCAGAGCGTCTCTCCTCCCGGCGCCAGGGCGCGCACCGGCCGGCCGTCGAGATCGGCGATGCGCTCGACGACCTTGCCATCCGTTCGCCAGATCGATCTCCGGCCGGCGTTCACGTTGATCGCATAGAGCCAGCCGCGGTACACCGTGAGCCGGTCCACCGACTCGCCGGGCGGCCACCCACCCACCGCCCGCAAGGTGTCGCCGTCCGCTCTGAAAAGCTTGGCGCCGCCATCGCCGACGGCTGTCAGCCCGGCGTAGAGGGCTTGGTCGAGCACGGCCAGCGCGGTCAGACGGCTGACGAGACCGCTCGGCGTCGGGCGGTCGTACACGACTCGCCACGTCACGCCGGCGTCATTCGAGCGCTGAAGCCCGGCGCGCCACGCAGACGTCGCGGCATACAACGTCCGGTCGCTCGCGGCCATCGCGTGGACGTGGAACACTTGTCCGTCCGGCAGGATGTGCCACTGCCACTCGCGGCCGTTGGTAACGAGGTACTCCCCGCGGCCGACCGAGAACCGGGCGTCCTCGAAGGGCCAGTACAGGAGCCCCTTCGCGACGACGGGGTCGCCGGCATCCTGGCTGAACAGGTGGCGCTCATAGCGACTCCGCCCAAGGACCGGGTCGTAGCTGTAGACGTCGGACGAGTTGTGGTCGACGAACTTGGTGCTGTTGACGAACCAGAGCCGGTTGCCGTAGCCGATCAGCCCGGAGATCGCCGACCATGGGCCGGGTTGCGCCAGAAGGGCCAGTGGCTCCGCCTCGCCCGCCGTCGCGGAGCTGCCCCCAGCGAGGGCGAGCATGAGGATCGCCGGGAGTCGGAGAGGCCAGAGGCCCCCGCGTCGTCCTCCCGGCGGTGCCTTCGCCATCGGCTCCAGCTTTGTGCGCGGTCTCGAAGTGCGCGTCAGGAGGAGACCCGACTCAGAGGCCGAGCGCCCGCGCGGCGAGTTCCGTGCCGGTCACTCGCGCGCGAATCTTCTCGAACGCGGTCTCGCGCGACGTCGAGACGTCATCGGCGAAGGGTGAGAACCCGCAGTCGTCCGTCGTGCCGAGCTGAGTGGGGCGGATATACTCTGCCGCCTCGAGGATCCGGTCGCGAACCTGTTCCGGCGTCTCGACCGTCGGATGGATCGGATCGATCACGCCGACGAAGATCTGGTGGTCCGGCCTGGCGTGCTCCTTGATGATCCTCAGGATCCTGGGCCGGTCGTGCTCGCTGGCCAGCTGGATGTAGAAGCGTCCGACCGTGAGCTCGAACAGCGCCGGGAGGAGCTCCCCGTAGTCCACGTCCGCGCTGTGGGTCGAATCCTTGTCGCCCCCCGGGCACGTGTGCACGCCGATCCGCGTCCGATCCGCGGGAGAGAAGCGTTGAAGGACGCGGTTGTTGAGGACCACGAGGTCGTTCAGGAGACGCCTGGTCGGGTCGAGCTTGGCCGACAGCCGCCCCTCCGTGAAATCGATCTGAACGCTATGGGCGCCGCTCCGCAGGCACCGGCGGATGTCTTCCTCGGCCTCGCGCACTAGGTCTTCGAGGAAGGCGCCTCGAGGATAGCCTTCGATTCCGTCTTGGGGATAGAGCAGGCTGAGCGCCGAGGCCGAGATCACGGCCTGTTTCACGGGCACGTGGGCAAGCTTCCTGGCCTCCTCGAGATACGCCGACGCGTAGGTCTGGTACCGGAACGGACCTCCCGTGAGCCGTGGCAGCTGCCGGACATGACCATCGGCGAAGGGGATCACGACGCCGTCGGAGGCGAGGGTCCCGAGCCCGTGAATCGGATAGGTCGCGAAGCTCGGCTTGGTCTGTTCCCCGTCGGTGATCACCGGCGAGCCGGTCGCTTCGAATCGGTGGATCGTGTCACGGATCGCCTGGTCGCAGAGGGACCGCCATTGCTCCTGCGAGATACGGCCGGCGGCGAGGTCTCGCATCCCCTCGATGAGCGCCGCCGGTCTCGGGATGCTGCCAATGGGCTCGGTGGGAATCGGCATGGGGGAGATCCTCCGTGTCAGGTTGCGTGCCATCTACACCGGGCGCACTGCTCGGTGACGGCTCGGGGGAGCATTCAGGGCGCGCACTACCGCAATGCAAGCGGCTGGCCGTTGAGGACGGTCTGTCCCGTGACCGGCACGGGGTTGAGGAGGGCTTGCATGACGAAGCAGCCGCGCTCGGCGTTCCGGACGACCCGGGCCACCTGTGCGGGGTCGGCGGGGGAGTCGATCTCCAGCGTCGTCTCGGCGCCCAGCATCGCGCCCATCACGCTGTCGTCGAGGACCGATCCCGTAACGCGGTACCGGGCGCGCACACCCATCCGCATCCCGGTGACGCTCACCTTCAGCATGTGCCCATACCTGGACACCTGGGTCATGAGTCAAAAGGCGAGCGCCGCGCTGAAGTACATGAGCGGGGTCGGCGCGGAGCCGAGCCCGCCGAGCGAAGGCCCCTCGTCGCACGCGAAGGTCTTGTGGGCGGTGCCGTTGTGGCTCACCGTGGCCAGCTTGAGAAAGGGCGTGACCGATTGCACATCGGCCTCGAACATGATCTCGCGGGTCTGGATGGTTGGATCGAGGCCCTCGGGTCCCTGTGCCATGGCGTCTCCTCTCGAGGTCGGTTGGACCATCTGCGCGCTGCGCGCGCCCAGACCTGGACGCATGACCGCCGCGGCCACTCGTCCGCTCCGATCCAGTCGGGACGCGCCGCCACAGCAGGCGGCCACGGGCACTTTTTCCGGCACTGTAACAACGAACAGCCGAACCTGTCGAGGCCAACCTCGACGAACCTCCATCCCGACCAAGGAGCGGCCGCCGCCGGCGCCAGCACCGCACCTATTGCTCGTTCTGGAACAGCGCGACCGTGGACTCCAAGCTCGCGAGCTTGAGAAGCCCCACGGAAATGGTTCGACCCGGCTCATCGGTCGCTTACCCGCTCCGCGCAGCGGAACCCGATCAGGATGTGTCGGCTCATGGCGGGGCGCCCGTGCCGGAAGGCGGGCCGGCAGAGACCGGCATCGTCATCCCAGGCGCAGCCCTTCACCACGCGCCGCCCGTCTCTGAGAAGGCCGCTCGTCCACTGGAAGACGTTGCCGACGGCGTCAAGCAAACCGTACGGGCTTGCGCCCACGAGATACTGACCGACGGGCGTCGTCATTCCAGGCCCCCGCGCCGCGCTGTTGAGCCGGGCCGGATCCCAGGCATCGCCCCAGGGGAAGGTACGACCGTCCGGCCCGCGCGCCGCCTTCTCCCACTCCACCTCGCTGGGCAAGCGCCCGGCCCGATTCCGCCACCGGCAATAGGCTTCCGCGTCCGGGGCGCTCACGAGTACCACCGGATGGTCGCCCCTGCCTGCGGGTAGATGCCGCCCTCGCCATAGATACGGGACGACCTCCCTGTCGTAGTCGTGCACCAGGAAGCCTTGGCGGAGGTACTCCGCGCGCGAGATCCGGGGAGTTCGGTGTCCCGTGCGTGATACGAACTCTGCATAACGACCTTGTGTTACCAGCCGGCGGTCAATGCAGAACGCCTCGAGCTCGGTGCGGCGGCGCGGCAGCTCGGCGCTGAACCAATTGGCCGCCACCGTCTCCGGGCTCGACAGACTCCGAGCCAGACCGCGCTCACGCTCGTCACTTCCCATCCAGAACGGTCCGGCAGGCACGAAGACCTGGTCGCCCGGATTCCGGCATTCGGCAGCGCCCAGTCCTGAGGCGAAACCTACGAGGAAGAGCGAAGCGACGAGAGCTCCGCTCGTCGTCCTCAGCACTGCCAAGATGCGCCGGCCGGGCCCGGATCTTCCGGTACCCCTCATCGTGGAAGGGACTGGCGGCGAGCGCCGCCCGGATCTCGGTGAGGAGGGCCCCATCGCCGACCCGCGTCTTCGGGCCACGGTTGCCCTGGGGCGCGGGCGGTCGCGGCGGCGCCAGGGCCCGATCCACACGCGCCACTGCTACTCGCTCCTGAGCCACCGGGCGCAAACCTCCTGCAGCACGGGCCTTGCGGGAATAAGAGGCGAGCGCCGGGTGTTGTGAATAGATGGGGCCAGCCCTTCTCAATGGAGTCGTCGGACGAGTAGCCGCCCACCGGAGCAGAGGAGCTCAAGTGCCAGCCGAATGGATGCGGCTACCGAGCAGCGCGCCGACTGAAGCGACAGCGAATGGAACGGCGTACGTCAGCGGCACCTTCCACAGCAGGGTCGCCGGCCACAGCCCGTGGAACATGGCGTCACCCTGATTGATGCCGACAAGGATGGTCCCGACGATGGCGGCCACCGCCGACGATCGCCGGAGCATCGGCGTGTACACGAGCGAGCACCGGAGACATCGGTGAATTGGCCCGCCGGGCGTCTGGAACTGGAACGCGAGCTGGTTGCCGAGAGGCTTACCGCACCGCGAGCAGCGGAGTGGACTTATCGGCACGTATCGTGCCCGTAAGCCGCTCGATAGAAAACCGTCGATGCCCGGGGCGATGACCCCGCGAAGGAGGCCGCTATGGCAGTCGAGCACCGCATTCCGTGTTGCCTGTTCCTGCTCCGGGTCGGTGTGTTCATTGTCATGTTCATGTGGACACTGGACAAGTTCGTGAATCCGGATCATGCGGCCCAGGTCTATGCCTTCTTTTTCGGAATCGGCGGCCTCGGGGCGACGATCTTCTACGTGATCGGCGGCTTCGAGCTGCTCGTCATCCTGGCCTTCGTCGCCGGTCTCTTCAAGCGCTTCACGTACGGCATCGTGCTGCTGCTGCACGCCGGGTCCACCCTCGCGGCGTGGCGGCAGTACCTGGACCCGTTCTCGAACCTCCTCTTCTTCGCCGCCTGGCCGATGCTGGCTGCCTGCCTGACGCTCTATCTGCTGCGAGACCTCGACACCCTCTGGGTGATCCCGGCGGGCACGCACGCCTCCGTCCCGAATCGCTGAGCCCGTGGCCGTCAGGCGGTGGACGGACCGGCCGGCCGTGCCGGGAAGTCCGGCTGAAGCCCGAGCGTGTCGGCGATCTTCGTCACGGTGTTGAAGAGCTGGACCACCTCGACCGCTTCCGTCAACCCCTGGTCGGAGAGGCCGAGGCGGCGAGCCTCCCGGAGGTGGAAGTCGACGCCGTAGTCGGACTTGGCCGTCATCGAGGCCGCGAACGCCAGAATCTCCTTCGTCAGGCGGTCGAGCGTCCGATCCGTGAAGGCCTCGCGCGTCGCCTCCCAGTACGACTGCAAGAATCCCTGGTCCCTCGCCATCCAGCGGAACACGGCGGGCACCTGCTCGACGGCGTAGAAGCCGCGGATGTCGTCGAACAGGTCCTTGATCGCGCTGTCATCGGCCGGCGGATCCGACAGCGGCACCAGCGGATGGCGGGAAGAGGCGGAGAACTCCAGCGGCAGGCGGAGCCCGTCTGCAACCGCGTTCAGCGCGTGCGTGACGCCGGCCACGTAGGCCAGCTCGTACCAGATCTGCTCATCGGCGAGCCCTTGCAGCTTCCCGGCTGCGCTGTGGGCAACCAGTCAGTACTCGCAGACGTTGATCGCGCTGACGATGCTCGCGATGAGCTCCTTCTGACCCCGGCTGAGGGCGCCGTCCGTCATGGCCCGGCGAGAGGCGCGGCCGTACGGGCGCCCGAACTCCGGGAGCGTCAGCAGCACGCGGCTCATCTTCGGCACGAAGTCGACCTTGAATCATGCCTTGGTCGCCTCGCAGAACTTCCGGTCCTCGGGCGCCAGCTGGCGGACGTCGGTGACGTGGACGATCTCCATGCGCTCTCCCCCACTCGGCTGCGGCGTGTGCGGCCCCGGCGCGCGATTCAGCGCGAGCTCGGCCACTGTCTCGGCTGCTTTCTCTTGCGGATCGGTGGGCGGCATCAGCCAGTGGTCACGGGCGCGAGAGCCTGCCCCCTAGCAGGCCGTAACCACTGCCCCGCCATGATGATCCGCCCCCATGGCGTCGAACGCAGAAACGTGGCACCTGCCGTCACGCTCCGTCGGCGATGCAGGAGCCGACACGGCGGAGCCCGCGGGCCCGTGGGGCCACAACGCCAGGCGCCCCTCGCTCCAGGCGACAGCCAAGACCGCCAGCAGCAGGCTCACGAACAGTGCCTCGACGAGCCTCCACGCGTAGCAGCGCATCCGGAAACCCTCCTTAGCTCTGTGAACCGGCGAAGGGGCTGCATTATTCCTGGCCCGAGCCGGGCCGTGCCTGCGCCAGATGGATGGCGCACCAGGCACCCCCCGCGCCCATGAGTAGCACTCCAAGCGTGCCAAGGGCGGCCCCGGTCAGGCGCCACGACCAGAGCCCACCCTGCGACGGAGTGTCCCGCACGAGCCATAGCTCGAGACCGGGCCCTCGCACACGGTCTTCTATCCCGGACCCTCGCCCCACCCGGAATAAACAGCGATTGAGGCGGGTTTTGTCAACGAGACAGACCCAAGAACCCGTTGGTCAAGGAGGTGAGACGAAAATGATGCGAAAGACCTTTGTGGCCCTCTCGGTGGCGTTGGTACTTGCCATGGCAGCTGCGGCGCCCGTCGCCGCTCAGCAGAGCAACCCCTGCGCGGCGAAGAAACCCGGCTCGACCCAGTCGGCCAACCCCTGTGCCGCCAAGAACCCCTGTGGCGCCAAGAACCCCTGCGCCGCCAAGAACCCCTGCGCCGCCAAGAACCCCTGTGGCGCCAAGAACCCGTGCGCAGCAAAGAACCCGTGTGGCGCCAAGAATCCTTGCGCCGCGAAAAACCCGGGCGTGAAGAAGTAGCCATGACAGTGCCCTGGGGTCGGGGCCGACCCGATTGGGCGGCTCCGGCCTCCGGCGCACAAAGGAGAACTGGATGAAGGCTGTGAATCGCATGCTGGTCGTGGCAGCCGCCGCATCTCTTGCCATCGCGGGCGCTGCCCAAGCAGTAGATCCAGTAGATCGGGGCGCCCCGCTGCAGATCGCCCAGGCGAAGAACCCCTGCGCCGCCAAGAACCCCTGCGCCGCCAAGAACCCCTGCGCCGCTAAGAACCCCTGTGCCGCTAAGAACCCCTGTGCCGCCAAGAACCCCTGTGCCGCAGGGGCGAAGGTGGATCCCAAGCTCGTGACGCGGCCCAAGGGCACGAAGTTGGCCAACGCACCGCGGGCCGAGCTCCTCAAGGAAGGCGAGCGTCTCTGGAAGGACACCAAGCTCAGCACCAATGGGGTCGCGTGCCAGACCTGCCACGTCAACAACGCGGCCTTCAATCCGACTTTCAGCAAGCCGTATCCTCATCCCGTGGCCATGGCCAAGGATCGCGCCGGCCTCAAGCAGATCAACACGGACGAGATGGTGCAGTTCTGCCTGATCGTGCCCATGATGTCGAAGCCGCTGCCCTGGGATTCGCGAGAGCTGGCGGCGCTGACAGCCTATACCGGGCAGGTCCAGAAGACTTTCAAGCCCGGCGCGGCCGCGCCAGCCAATCCGTGCGGGGCCAAGAACCCCTGCGGGGCCAAGAACCCCTGCGCGCCTAAGAAGTAGGATCGCCCGGCGCCCCGGCCTCGCGCGTGCGGCTTCGCCCTCCGCAGCGTGGAAGGCCGGGGCGGTTTCTCCATTCCGACCGGGCGTCGGTCGTTTCAGCGGACCGCCAGAGCCGTGTCCACGATGGCCTTGAAGATCGGATCGAGCTCGGCCGCGATCGCCTTGACCTCGGGGTGCTTGTAGGGGGCGAAGACCGCCGAGGGCGGCACGTAGCTCACCGTTGCGGTGCCGTCGGCGTTCTCATAGACGTAGAGCCGGATCGGCGCCTCGAAGCCCGCCTGCGGTTCGGCGGCGAGCAGGCGCACCGCGATATCGTTCCGGAAGACCATCAGCACCTGGTTACCCTTGATGGTGACCCCGCGCCCGGCCGCCCCTCGCTGCGCATTGGCGTGGCAGACGAGCGCCATCTTGTGTTCGGCAACGGCCTTCTCGAGCGCCTCGGCCACCTTCGGGAAGGGCGCCCGGCTCGTGGCCGTGACGCGCCCGTCCTGGGCAAGCGCGGGCGAGACGACAAGGGCGGCTGTGAAGGCAACTGCGGCGACGAATCTGACGATCATGGACCATCCCCTTTCACTCCCGGGTGAGTGGCACGTCGCGCTCGAAGATGACGAAGGCGGAGCCGCGCGCGGCTCGCTGCGCCTCCCGAATCTGTGCCGTGCCGGCGCCGGCCCCGGCGGCGAGCAGCGACTCGTAGAAGCCTGCGTAGAACTCGTCGGGCCTGACCGTGACCGTTCCGCGAAAGCGCAGGCCCGTGCGGTCCACGCGGCGGCGGAACACGAGCCGGGCCTGCCCGCCTGCCGGGATGCGCGTATCCGCGATCTGCCGGGAGAGATCGAGGGCCACCTGACGGCCGATCATTCGCTCCTCGGCGCTACCCGGCACCGGCCGCCCGGCCCGGTCGACGAGTTCCCCGCGAACGACCACCAAAGGGGTGACGTAGGTGGGGAAGTGGTGGCCCACCCCGACGCTGGCGATGGTGAGTGTCACGACCGCCTCATCACCCGGGCGCTCCGCTTCGAGGGTGATGCGGAGCGCGCCCTTCACGGTCTCGGGATCGTGAATGCCGCGCCAGAGGTGGCGGCGATCCGGCATGTGGCAGTCCTGGCACTGCACGCCCCGCGCGGCGAACGGGCTCGCCCGCCACTCCTCGTATGTGTTCTCCAGCAGCGTGCCGTTGAGCGCGAAGCCGTCCGGCTGGAACTGGTGGCAGCCCGCGCAGAACTCCGACCGGAGAAAGGCACGGGTCCGCGTCACGCCGTTGTGGGGCAGGCTCTGGCGGGGCGCCGCCGCGCCCATCGAGCCGTCACGCCGCGGCGGGCCGAAGCGCTGATGCCCGCGGACATGGCAGCCGGCGCACACCAACCCCTGCGCCTGGAGCGACGCGTCGAAGGCCGGCATCTGCGATGCCTGCTCGGCCAGAGGCGCGTGGCAGTTGAGGCACGTGCGCGCGTCCTCCGGATCGGTCTTGACCATCTCGACGAGCTGGCCCGCCACTCCGGGACCCATGCTCTTGGAGTGCAGGCTCGTCTTCCAGTCGGCGAACTGAACCGGGTGGCAGGTCCCGCAGCTCGGCGGCGCCAGGGACCTCTCGACGGGAGAGAAGCGCTCGGGCGGAGCGCCCTGCGGTGGAATCGGCCGGCGCCAGTGCCGATCCAGGAAGGCGCGCTCGGCCGGAGAGATACCCGGTCGACGCTGAGCCTGACCGAGGGCCGGATCGTCGGCGGGAAGCAGGAGCAGGCCCAATCCCAGCAGGATCATCCAGTAGCGCTTCATCTTTGCAAAGTAACACGCCTCCGCGTCGGCACATTCCCCGGAGGGCCCAGCGGGAGGAATATCCAGGGCCGGCACGGGGTTAGGGATAGTAGGGCACGGCATTCGGCCGGCTGTTCTGCTGGGTCCGGCGCTGCCCTGCCGGGCCCTCGGTCGCTTCGAAGCGAGTTCGGGTGCGTGAAGGAGCCGGGATGAACTGCAAGGAGTTGGAAAGCCGCCTGCAGCCGTATGTGGACGGGGAGCTCGAAGTCGGCGAGACCGTCGAGGCCGCCGCCCACGTCGCCGAATGCCCGGGCTGCCGCGGGCGCGTCGCCCGGGAGCGCGAGTTCCGCCAGATCCTCCGGCGGCAACCGCGGGAATCGGCGCCGCACGAGCTCCGCGAGTCGATTCGCGCGCGGCTCGGACGGTCCGTGCGGTGGGCCGCCCTCCGCCCCTGGCTGGCGGCATCCACGGTCAGCGCCGTCTTCGCAGGAGTGGTCATCCTTTCCGCGCTCCGGCCCGCAACCCCGCTGGTCAGCGAACTCGTGGACACCCACATCGTCTTCACCCAGCTGGAGGAATCGAGTGAATTCGCCTCGGCGGACCCCCTGGCTGTGGAGGCCTGGTTCCGCGAGCGCGCCAGGCTGCGAGTGACCGTGGCCGATTACTCCATGGAGGGCATGCGGCTGGTCGGTGCGCGCGTCGCCCAGGCCCACGAGCACCGCGCGTCCTACGTGCTCTACCAGAAGGGACACACCCCGCTCTCCGTGTTCATGGTGC
>Ga0326597_10008468_pt1 | contig 13871 bp, 9 predicted proteins | sample RVTome_12_FD_203789 | JGI IMG/M metagenome (GOLD analysis project Ga0326597, IMG submission 203789) | Soil microbial communities from uranium-contaminated site in the Upper Colorado River Basin, Wyoming, United States - RVT100D185 | ecosystem: Environmental > Terrestrial > Soil > Contaminated >... | reverse complement strand
TCGATTGTAGTGAGGATACTCTAAGGGAGGGCACACCATGTTCGATTTGATCGTCTCCGGCGGCACCGTGGTGATGCCGGCCGCCACCGAGCCCGCCGATATCGGCGTTTCCGCCGGCAAGATCGCCGCGATCGGGGCGCCCGGCAGCCTTGCCGCGATCGGCGCGGCGCGGGTCGTCGACGCGGCGGGGCAGATCGTCATTCCCGGCGGGATCGACCCGCACATCCACGCCGGGATGCCGATCGTCGGCGGGCCGAGTAACGAGGATGTGTTCAGCGCCGGGCCCGACCAGGTCAGCCGCGCCGCGCTCCATGGCGGCACGACGACCTTGCTCGATTTCGCGCTGTGCCCGCCGGAGGTGCCGCTGCGCCAGTCGATCGAGGCGCGCCAGCGCGAATTCGCCGGCAACTGCTACTGCGATTACGGCTTTCACCTGATGCTGCGCGGGACCCAAACCCCGGCGCTGCTCGATGCGCTGCCGGAAGCGGTGCAGGCCGGCCACGCCTCGGTCAAGATCTTCACCACCGATATCCGCCCGCTCAACCAGGGCCGCATGGTCAAGTTCGGCGACATCTGGGAGGTGCTTAAGGTGATGGCGAAGGCCGGCGGCCTCGCGACGATCCATTCGGAAGACAACGACATCGTCATGCACATGTACGAGAAGCTGATCCGCGAGGATAGGACCGGCTTCGAGAACCTGGCCGAGGTGCACAACACCTTGAGCGAGGATCTGTCGTTCAACCGGGTGATCCGGCTCGCCGAGAATGTCGAGGGGGCGGCCTTGTACATGGTGCATGTCTCGGCCGCGACCGGGGTCAACGCGATCGGCGCGTCGCGGGCCCGCGGCTTTCCGATCTACGGTGAGACCCTGCACCAGTACATGCTCTACAACGCCGAGGACTACAAAAGGCCGGGCGGGCAGATGTTCCACACCTACCCCTCGCTCAAATTCGCCGACGACCAGAAGGCGCTGTGGGCAGCAACCAACCACGGCGCGATCCAGGCGATCGCCACCGACGAGGTGTGCTGTCCCTTGAAGGTGAAGCTGCAGGGCAGCCGCATCGACGACACCACCGGCGGCAATTCCGGGGTCGAGCCGCGGATCGCGCTGATGTACACGCACATGGTGACGAAGCGCGGCTACAGCCTTGCCGATTTCGTCGCCCTCGTTTCATCGAACGCGGCGAAGATCATGGGGCTCTACCCGCGGAAGGGCGCGCTGGCGGTCGGCTCCGACGCCGATATCGTGCTGCTCGACCCGAAAAAGGCGCGGGTCATCCGCAAGGAGGATTTGCACGAGACCGACTACACTCCGTGGGAAGGCCACGAGGTGTCGGCCTGGCCCAGCACGACGATCCTGCGCGGCAAGATCGCCGTCGACAACGGTGCGTTGCTGGCGGCGCCGAACGACGGCCAGTTCCTGCCGCGCAAGATCCCCGACGCGATTCGCTCGCGGCCGGCGGTGTGAACGATCAGATGCCGAGCCGGGCCCGCGTCGCGCTGGAGCGGTCCCACATATTGGGCAGCATGCGGTTCGCGTAGCCCGAGACAAACGGCTTGACCAGACCGCTATCCGGCACGAAGACGTGCCGCGCGACGGCGCCGATGTTGGCCCCATAGGCGTGGATGCTGATTGACGGGCGGTCGGCGAGCGCATTCGCAACGTAATGGATGTCGCCGATCTGCGGCGAGACTGCGGTGACATCGCCGGGGAAAAGGCGCTCTTCATCGGCGGGGGTCAGCCGGCCGGCGGGGTCGACGGTGTAATTGCGCGACAGCTCGGCGCCGCGCAGCATGCCGATGAGACCCCAGACGGTATGGTCGTGCACCGGGGTGCGCTGCCCCGGGCCCCAGACGAAGCTGACCACCGAAAACCGCTCCAGCGGGTCGCAATACAGCAGGTATTGGCGGTATTGCGCCGGGTCCGGCGCGGCGAATTCGGCGGGCAGCCAGTCATCCGCCGACACCAGGTCGCGCAGCGCTGCGCCGCCGTGGTCGAGGACCGCTTTCTCGTCTGCCCCGGCATCGCACAGCAGCGTCAACTCGCACAGGAAATGCCGCAATCGACCCAACCCGTCCGCCATGTCGTCCTCCGCCCTTCACGGCCTGGTCGCAGTGTCGCGACAGCATTGGCGCTGGTAAATCAACAAATTAATACAGTGACGCGATAAAATTGAATCGTATACATACTATAACTTTTTGTTATTAAATTATATTTTCCACTATTTCTATGGACTTGGCCGGAGCCTGTTTCGGAAGACCTAACGGTCGTCCCGGTCTCCGCCCATTGGTGCGGTTATTCGGTTCCGGTCTGCGCGTGGGTTGCGTCAGAAAAAGAAACCCCTTGGCCGTGCTTTGGGTTGCTTGCGCCTAGGCGCCTGCCTATGGCTCGCCACGTAGCTTGGCGCCTATGGGCCAAGGCCGGGACCCATTCCTGCCGTGGATACCGGCTTTCGCCGGCATGACATGAAGGTGAAGAGGGTCGGACGAACTCATCGATGACGGTGTTAGGCGAAGGCGTCGAAGGCCTGGCGCAGCGCGGTTCGCTGGTCGCCGTCGGCCGACAGCGGCACAATGACCGGGGTGCGGATGCCGGCGTCGCGCCAGGCCGCGACCCCGGCGCGCACCTTCGCGGCGGGCCCGAACAGCGTCACGTCCTCGAGCCAGCTGTCGGTCAGGTAGCGCGGCACGTTGTCGGGCCGCCCGTCGGCGATGGCGCGCTCGATCGCGATCATTTCCTCGACGTAGCCGGTTTCCTTCCAGTAGTTGCGGTAATACGGCAGGAACGCATAGTGGGTCATCGTCCGGCGCAGCACCGCCTTCGCCTCGGCGACGTCGTCGGAGATGCAAGTGCGGATCCGGTTGCCGATAAAGAAATGCGGATCGCCGCGCTTCGCCGGCGGCAGCGCCGCGAGCGATTGGGGCATGTGCGCCCGGCTGCCGCCGGAAAACACCATGCCGTCGGCGATCTCGCCGGCGAGCGCGATCATCCGCTTGCGCAACGTCGCCAGGATGATCGGCGGGAGTTCGCCGATGGTGTCGTAGGACCGGTACTTCGCGACGAAGGCGCGGATGTCGCCGAGCGGCTTCCCCGGCGTGACGCCCATGCGAACATGGCTCGGCCCGTGCGCGACCCCGATGCCGAACTGGAAGCGGCCGCCGGACACCTCGTGGATATAGGACGCGGTGTGGGCGAATTCCTCGCTGGTCTGGGCATAGATCGGGGCGATCGCGGTGGCGAAAATGATGCGCTCGGTGGCCAGCGCCAATCCCACGCACTGCGCCATGTTTGCATACGAACTCGACACCGAGATCCCGGCAAAGCCGCGCCGCTCGATCTCGCGCGCGAGGTCGAGCGTCGCGCGGCGCCGGCCGGGCTCGGCGATCAGGTTGAGGGCCGGCAGGTCGGACAAGAGCACCTCCGTCTAGCGAGATCATCTCTAACGGTCACATCGACTTCGCGGCGCCTTGTCCCTCACCCTCCCACGCCTACGGCGCGGGTCCCTCCCTCTCCCCGCGATCCCCGGATCAAGTCCGGGGATCACGGGGAGAGGGTTGGGGTGAGGGGCCGGCACCTGAGCGGAATCCGCCTACACCGACGGCCAGAACGGCTTGGCCATCGCGCGGTCGGTTGGAAAGACGGTGACCGGGACGCCATGCTGCCACTGCGCGAAGATCATCGGGACATCGACGCGCCTGCCCTTGTCGTCGAACTTGATCGGTCCCGGGAAGGAGGCGGCCGCCGGGCCCTCGGTCAGGTTCAGCCGGCGGAGCGCCTCGGCGACCTTGAGTCTGTCGGCCGCGCCGGCGCGCTCCAGCGCTTCCTTGAAGATCCACATGTCGCCGTAGGCGCTTAGGCTGTCCTGGGTCAGCCACGGCTCGCCGGTGCGTTTCTTAAAGCGCGCGATGAAGTCCTCCTGGCCCTTCATCGGCCAGTCGGCGACGCTGAACAAGAGGCCTTCCAAGAGCTCCGGGCCGATCGTCTTCAACAGTTCCGGCGCGCCGGCCGGCGCCCCGTTGCCAACGAGCGGCATCTTCCCCTTGGCGAGCTTGAACTCCTCGAGCTTTTCGAGCACCTGCTTCAGGTCCGGCATCGCCGAGATCAACAGCAGCAGAAAATCGGGCTTGGCCGAGCGGACCTTGTCGATGAGCGGCGTCGCGTCCGACAGGGGCGGGGTGAACACCTGGTCGACCACCGCCTTCAAGCCGGCCTTGGCGAGCCCGCCGCCCTCGCGCAGCTGCTTGCCGAAGCTGACCGGAGAGGCCGTATTGTCCTGCAGGATGCCGATCGTCTTCGGGCGCTTGCCGGTGGCGCTCTCCGCCAGCTTGAGCGCGGTCGGTATCGTCTCGGCCGCCTGGTGGTCGGCGGTGGGCGAGGTCTGGAAGACGAACTTGAACCCGCGATTGGTGATCGCGTCGGAATAGGAGAGCGTCACCCAAGGCAGCTGCGCCCGCTCGGTCACTTCGGTCACCGACAGGGTGAACGAGCTGAGCCAGGCGCCGGTGCCGCCGATCAGATCGGGTTCCTGCGCCAGCAGCCGCTGCGCGGCGTTCTTGGCCTTTTCGGTGCTGTCGCCGGCATCGGCCACGACCAGCTCGAGCTTGGCGCCGCCGAGCGCCTTGATGCCGCCCCCGGCGTTGATCTCCTCGAGCCCCATCTCGGCGCCCATCCGCATCAATTGCCCCTGCCGCGCCCACGGCCCGGAGAGGGGCGCGATCAGCGCCAGCTTAATGGGCTTCCCCTGCGCCCGCGCCGACACGATCCCCAGCCCCGCGAGGGCAACGCTGCCCAGAGCCCTTGCTCCCAGCAGCCCCAGCGCGGTGTTAACCGTGCGTCTCGTCGGTGCCCTGCTCATCGTCCTGTCTCCTCCTCTTGTTCCCTTGTTGTCATCCCGGCGAAGGCCGGGATCCATCCCGCCGTGGATACCGGCTTTCGCCGGCATGACACTATAGGGCGTGCGTTAGAGTGATCGATGTTATCCGCTATTTGGCGGTGATCGCCACCCGCTCGACCCATTTCTTGCCGAGATAGGCTTCGATGACCGCCTTGTCGCGCACGATGTCGTCGGGCTTGCCCGCGGCGATCAGCCGGCCGTGGTCGAGCACGGTGAAATGGTCGACCAGCTGGACCATCGCGTGCATCGTGTGCTCGATGATGAGGATTGTGATGCCGTCGGCGCGCAGCTGGCGGATCGCCCCGAGAATACCGTGGAGGTCTTCGTGGGCGAGCCCGGCCAAGGTCTCGTCGAGCAGCATCAGCCGGGGGTGCGGGACGAGGGCGCGGGCCAGCTCCATCAGCCGCAATTCGCGTGTCGTCAGGCCGCCGGCGATCGCTTCGGCCCGGTCGGCGAGCCCGACGCGGTCGAGCGCGGCGAGCGCCATTTGCCGCGCCACCCGATCGTCCTTGGTGCCGACAAAGGCGCCGACGATGACGTTCTCGACAACGCTCATCCGCGGGAAGGCGCGCACGATCTGAAAGGTCCGGCCGATGCCGCGGCGGCACACCCGGCTCGGCCGCAGCCCGGTCAGCGGCGCCCCGGCAAAGCCGATCGTGCCGCTGTCGGGCGCGAGAAAGCCGTTGATGACGTTGAACAAGGTCGTCTTTCCGGCGCCGTTCGGGCCGATGATGCCGTAGAGCCCGCCTTCGGGAACGGTCAGGTCGATCTCGTCGAGCGCGCGCAACCCGCCGAACGAGATGCCGACGCCGCGCAACACGAGGAGGTCGCCGCCGGCGGCGGTGCGCTCCCGCGGCAGGGCGGCGACCGTCGGCATTGCCTCCGCGGGGCGGGGCGGGCCCGAAGGCGATGCCAGGGGCGCCGGCCTGCGCTGCGCGAGACGGTCGACGACGCGCCAGTAGACGCCCTCGGGGGCGCACAGGATGATGACGATGATCGCGATGCCGTAGACGACGCCCTGGATGCCCGGCAGCACGTCGCCCAGTTCGGCGTTGAGCCCCTCGGCGAGCGGCACCAGCACCATCGCGCCGATCACCGGGCCCCACAAGCTGCCGACCCCGCCGAAGAGGGCGAGGATCAGCGCCTGGGCCGACACCAGCATGCCGAACACGGTCTCCGGCGTCACCACCAGGAGGACGACCGCGTAAAACCCGCCGGCCACCGCGGCGAGCGCGCCCGACAGCATCAAGGCCAGCATCTTCCAGCGCCAGGTGTCGATGCCCGCCGCCTCGGCCGCCGGCTCGTTCTGCTTGATCGCCAGGAGCGCCATGCCCATCCGCGAGTTCTCGACCTTGAGCGAGATGAAGAGGGCTCCCACCAACAAGCCGAGTGCCAATACGATGTAGATGCGCGGATCGTCGAACTGCATGTAGAGCCACGCCGATTCCCGCTTCATCGGCAGCGTCACCTCCTGGTAACCGAGCCACGAGAAGACGTAGAGCGTCGCCAGCGGGTAGGCGAGCATCGCCAGCGCGAAGTAATGCCCGCGCAGGCGAAAGGTCGGATAGCCGATCACCGCCCCGGCCACGGCGCCGACGACGGCGCAGAAGGGGATCGTCAGCCACGGGGTCAGGCCGAAATGGGCCATCCCCAGCACCACCGTGTAGGCGCCGAGCCCCCAGAACGCGGCATGCCCGAACGAGAAATAGCCGCTGTAGCCGCTGAGGATGTTCCACGCCAGCGACAGCACCGCCCACAGCAGAACCTGGGTCAGCACCAGCTCGTAATAGGCGCTGCGCAGAACCAGGGACAGGACGAGGATTGCGACGGCGAAGCCGAGGATCGCCCAGCGCTGGCGGTTGGCTTCGGCCCGGGTTCTCATGTCTCCTGGCTCATGTCGGGCGGCTCATGTCCGCTCGCTGAGGCGCCCGAACATGCCCTGCGGGCGGAAAAAGATGATCAAGAGGAAGACGACGAAGATCGCCGTGTTCTGCAGCTGATAGGGGAGGATCAGGGTCGACATCTGCTGCACGATGCCGATCACCAGGCCGCCCCAGAAGGCGCCCAGAATGCTGCCGAGCCCGCCGAGCACCACCCCGGCATACATGACGATGACGAAATCGAACCCGACATAGGGCTGGAACGATTGCGAGGTGGCGACAAGACCGCCGGCGACCGCGGTGATGCCGACCCCGAGGCTCCAGGCGATGCGGTGCGCCCGGTCGACGTCGATCCCCATGTAGATCGCCGCCTGGGGGTTGTCGGCGGCGGCGCGCAGCCCCTTGCCGAGCCGTGTCTGGCCGAGAAACAGGTAGACCGCGCCGGCCAGCACGACGGCGACGACAAAGCTGACGACCCGCCCCTGGTTCAACAGCACGTCGCCGATCTCCCAGGACGAGCGCGACAGCGGGGTGCGGACCCCGACCACGGTCGAGCCGAACAGGATCAGCCCGCCGTTCTGCAGGATCAAGGAAAGCCCTAAGGTCACGATGATCTGGCCATAGGCGCCGGCGCCCTCGGTTTGCGCCGCACCGGCCCCGGTCACCCGCGCCACGATATAGCGGTGCGCCACCCAGCCGAGCCCGAACACCACCGGCCCCGCGACAAACGCCGCAACCACCGGCCCGGCGTTGGGACCAAGAAACGTCAAGACGCCGTACCCGGTCGTCAGGTAGAAGGCGACGTACATGCCGAGCATCAAAAAGTCGCCCTGGGCGAAATTGATGACCCGCATCGCGCCGAAAATGATCCCGAGCCCGATGCACATCAGCGCATACGCGCTTCCCACCAGAACCCCGGCGGCCAGCGCCTGCAGGAAATCGACCGATGAAAACGGCATCGTCCGGCAGGGCCGCTAGCGAAGCCGCAATGGGGCGACAGCCCGGAGCGCACCTGCCGCCCCGCCGATCCCGCTATCGTTCCGCCCGATGCTCATCCCGTGCCCCTCCGCGCCGGACGATAGGCGGAGCGCGCGAGCGATGTCATCGATTTTCGGTGGCGCGCCCGTGGCGCCCCCAGTGGCGCCCCTGGGTGGAGGAGCCGGCGCGCGGCAGCCGGTTCCTACAATGCCACCGGATCGGCGTGGCAACCGGCAAGGAGCTTGCTCAATTCCGGGCGGCAGGAGCCGCAATTGCTGCCCGCCCGCAAGGCCTCGGCAATCTCGCCAAGGCTGGTCAGCCTTCGGTCGACGATCGCCCGCCGCAGCGTGTCGAGGCCGATCGCAAAGCAGGCACAGATGATCGGGCCGGGGTCGGGGCGGGCGGTTGTTCCACCGGAGATTCCGGCGACGAGATCGAGCCGGGCCCGCCCCTCGACCGGAATCCCCAGCATCTCGGCAAGCTGATGGCGGCCCGGCAGGAAGGCGCCATCGCAGGCGAGGTAGATACAAGCGTCGAGGCGGCCATCGACGAGGCTGGCATAACGGTAGGCGCCGCGGCCGGGATCGGCGTAGGTGATCAGCTCGGAATCGGCCGGCGCGTCCAGAAGCCGCAGAACCCACTCCTGTGAGAGCACGCCCGGCAACGGCTCCCAGCCGGCAAGATCATAGGCGTGACCGTTGGGTAGCGGCACCCGTGCCCAGTGGAACGTGCCGGGGAAGCCGCCGGCGATCGAGGCATCCGACCGCCGCAGCAGGAAGCCCCGCCAACACACCGCCACCGGCGCCACCCGTACCGGCGTAGCCTTCAGCTCGGGTTGCCCGGATACCGGGTCGGTGGCGGCACCGACCAGCCGGTCGATCGGTCCGGCCGAGGCAAAATGGTCCGACCAATGCATCGGCGCGAAGACGTCGCCCCGCCGCTGGTCGGTCGAGAAACCCACGCGCATGACCGCGCCGCCATGCCGGCTTTCGATCCGCGCGAGACCGCCATCCAGGAGGGCGAGCGCGGCGGCGTCTTCGGGATGGATTTCGAGCAGCGGCTCGCTCCTATGCGCCATCAGGCGCGGCACCCGGCCGGTGCGGGTCATCGTGTGCCACTGGTCGCGCACCCGGCCGGTATTGAGAACGAGCGGCCAGCCCGCCTCGTCGGGCAGATCGGCCGGCGGCCGGAACGGGGTCGGCACGAAGCGCGCCCGCCCATCCCTGGTCGGGAAGCCGCCCCGGTCGCCAAACAGCCGCGTGCTCGTTGCTCCCGGCCGGGTTTCGCGCCCGGCTCCGCGCGGAAGGGGCCATTGCGCCGGCGCCATCGCGGCGTATTCCGCGTCGCTCAATTCGGCGAGGGCGCCGATATCGAAGAGGCGCCGCACCGGGCCGTCATTCTCGAAACCCGACAGAGCGGCATGCTCGCGGAAAATGTCGGCGGGCGAGCGATAGGCGAACGCCGCGCCCCAGCCCATGCGCCGCGCGACCTCGGTCAGCATCCACCAATCCGGCCGCGCCTCGCCCGGCGCCGGGCGGAAGGCGCGCTGGCGCGAAATGCGCCGCTCGGAATTGGTCACGGTCCCGTCCTTCTCGCCCCAGCCGGCGGCCGGCAGGACGACATCGGCAAACCGGGTGGTGTCGGTCGGCCAGCAATCGCTGACCGCGACAAAGGGGCAGAGGGCGAGCGCCGCCCGGACCCGATCGGCTCGCGGCATGCTGTCCGCCGGGTTGGTGCCGAGGATCCACAGCGCCTTGACCCGGCCGTCGAGCACGGCGTCGAACAACTCGACCGCCTTCAATCCGGGCTGGGACGCCAGGCGGGGCGCACCCCAAAAGCGGCGCACGCGGTCCAAATCTGCGGGTTCGGCAAGGCTCATATGCGCCGCGAGCTGGTTGGCAAGCCCGCCGACCTCGCGCCCGCCCATCGCGTTCGGCTGCCCGGTCAAGGAGAATGGTCCCATGCCGGGCCGGCCGATCCGCCCCGTGGCGAGATGGCAATTGATGATCGCGTTGACCTTGTCGGTACCGGCAGAGGACTGGTTTACTCCCTGCGAATAGAGCGTGACGGCACGCTCGGTGGCGCCGAACCAGTCATAGAATTGCGCCAGATCCCGGGTCGGGATGTCGGCCGTTTCCGCCGCGTCGGCGATCGAGGCGGCCGCCTGCCGCGCCGCCGCAAGCGCGGCCGGGAACCCGGTCGTGTGGTCCCGCGTCCAGGCAGGATCGCACGCACCGCTTTCGGCGAGATGGACCTGCAACCCGGCAAAGAGCGCCACGTCGCTGCCCGGCCGCAATGCCAGGTGCAAGTCGGCAATGTCACAGGTGGCGGTCCGCCGCGGATCGATGACCACCACCCGCGTCCCGCGCGCTTCCTTGGCCGCGGCGATGCGCTGGTACAGAACCGGATGGCACCACGCGGCATTGCTGCCGACCAGGACGACGAGGTCGGCCGCGTCGATGTCGTCATAGCAGCCGGGGACGATATCCTCGCCGAAAGCGCGGATATGTCCGGCGACCGATGAGGCCATGCACAGCCGCGAGTTGGTGTCGATGTTCGCGGTGCCGACAAACCCCTTCATCAGTTTGTTGGCGACGTAGTAATCCTCGGTGAGGAACTGGCCGGAGACATAGAGCGCCACGGCATCCGGGCCGTATTCGCCGATTGTGCCGGCGAAGCGCGCCGCGATGTGGTCGAGCGCCTCGTCCCAGGTTGCCGGCCGTCCATCGATTTCGGGATGGAGCAGGCGGCCGGCGGTTGCCAGGGTGTCGCCGAGCGCCGCGCCTTTCGAGCACAGCTTGCCGAAATTGGCCGGATGGTCCGGATCGCCGGCGATCGACCCATCGCCCGACACAAGCAAGCCGCAGCCGACGCCGCAATAGGGGCAGGTCGTGCGGATCATGTGGTTCCCCGCCCCGCGCTCATGCCGCCCGCATTCGCGGCACACCGGCGCAGAGGCCCGCCTCGGCCGCTGCGCGCCCAAAAATCAGATGGTCGCGCCAGGCGGCGACGCTGCATCGCGATTGGAGCAAATCGACATACCAGGGCCCGTCGCCGACATCGCCGTAGAGCACGCAGCCGACGAGCCGGTCGCCGCGCAGGATCAGCTTTTTGTAGATCCCGGCCGCGACGTCGGAGAGGGTGACCAGATCGTCGGAATCGTCGGCCGTGGCGAGCGCCCCGGCGGAGAAGACATCGATGCCGGTGATCTTCAGGCTGGTGAAGACCGGCGGCGGGAGATAGGCGGCGTTCCGGTCGCCGGCGAGCCGGGCGGCGCACACCTTGGCCTGCTCCCACAACGGCGCGACGAGCCCGAAGGTTTGCCCGTTGTGTTCGACGCATTCGCCGACGGCATAGATCGCCGGGTCGCTCGTCCGCAAATCGTCGCCGACCAGGATCCCGCGATTGATGTCGAGCCTGGCGGCCCGCGCCAGGTCGATATTGGGGCGGGTGCCGATCGCCATGACGACAAGATCGCCGGCGACCTCGCTTCCATCGGCGAGGCGGACGCCTTCGGCGCGCTCGGACCCGAGGATTTCCTCGGTCTGGGCATCGGTCAGAAACTCGATGCCGCGGCGTGCCAAATCGCGCTGGAGGAGCCCCGCCGCGGTGGCGTCGAGTTGCCGCTCCATCAGGGTCGGCATCAGATGAACGACCGTGACCGCCATGCCGCGCCGCTTCAGGCCCCAGGCGGCTTCGAGTCCGAGCAGGCCGCCGCCGATCACCACCGCGCGCCGGCCCATGCCGGCGGCGGCAATCATCGTCTCGACGTCGGCAATATCGCGAAAGGCGCAGACACCGGGCAGCGTCAGCCCGGGAATCGGCAGGGCGATCGGCTTCGAGCCGGTGGCGAGCAGCAGCTTGTCGTAGCCGCAGACCCCGCCGGATGATCGGACCGTCTTCGCGGCCCGGTCGATCGCGACCACCGGGTCGCCGGCGCGGAGGACGACGCCGTGCGTGTCGTACCATCCCTTCGGATGGGTAACGATATCGTCGACCGCCTTCTCGCCGGCCAGCACGCTGGACAGCAGGATGCGGTTGTAGCTGGGTTGCGGTTCCGCGCCGAAGACCGTGATGTCGTAGCGGTCCGGCGCGAGGCCGAGCAATTCCTCGACCGCGCGCATTCCGGCCATACCGTTGCCGACGACGACGAGCCGCTCGCGCCGGCGCCGCCCGCCGCCCACCCGCTGCTTCACACGCGTGCCTCGGCGAGGCTGGGAGCACGCTGCGCGAGAAAGCTCTTGCGCATGTAGTACCACCAGGTGATCGCCACGCACGTCGCGTAGAACGTCAGGAACACCTCAAGCGCCAGGTGAGGTCCGCCGGTGGCGGCAATCGAGGCGCCAAAGCCGCGCGGGATCAGGTATCCGCCGCACGCGCCGATGGCCCCGATGAAGCCCAGCGCGGCGGCACTCTCGATGGCGGCCGCCTTGATGGCCGCGTTGATGGCCGCCAACCGGCCCGAATCGCCCGAGCCTTTCGCCTCCCGGAGTTTCGCCTCGCGGAAGATCGAGGGGATCATCCGATAGGTCGAGCCGTTGCCGATGCCGGTTGTGACAAAGAGGATCAGGAACATCGTGAGGAACCCGGCAAAGCCCTTGATATCGACGAAATACATGACCCCGATCGTCGCGGCGCCCATGGCGACGAAATTCCAGAATGTCACCCGCGCGCCGCCGACCTTGTCGGCAAGCCAGCCGCCGAGCGGGCGCGACAGGGAACCGACCAACGGGCCGAGGAAGGCAATCGCCACGGTGGTCGCCGGGAACTGGGTCTTGATCAATAGCGGGAACGCGGCCGAGTAGCCGATAAAGGAGCCGAAGGTCCCGATATAGAGGTAGGACATCACCCAGGTATGCTTGCGCCTGACGATGACCAGCTGGTCCTTGAACGTCGAGCGCGCGTCGGTGAGGTTGTTCATAAAGAAATAGGCGCCGATCACGGCGACCGTCAGCGGCAGCAGCCACATCAGCCCGGCGTTCTGAAGATACAGATCCGCCGAACCCGGGGTCGCCAGATAGAGGCTGACAAAGCCGAACCCCAACAGCATCGGGGTCAGCAACTGGACGCCGCTGACCCCGATATTCCCGCCGGCCGCGTTGAGGCCAAGCGCCCAACCCTTCATCCGGTCCGGATAGAAGAACGAGATGTTGGCCATGCTCGAGGCGAAATTGCCGCCGCCGAGGCCGGCGCTCGCGGCGACCAGCAGCATCACCCAGAACGGCGTGTCGGGCTGGGTCACGAAATACGCCAGCGCAATCGCGGGGATGAATAGTACCGCCGCGCTGAAGATCGTCCAGTTTCGCCCGCCGAACGCGGTTACCGCAAACGTGTACGGAAAGCGGATCAGGGAGCCGATCAGCCCGGGCAGCGCCACGAGCTGAAACAGCTGGTCGGTCGTGTAGGGAAAACCGGCCTGCGGCAGCTTGGTCGCGACGATGCTCCAGACCAGCCAGATCGAGAAGCCGAGGTGCTCGGCCAAGATGGACCAGATCAGGTTGCGCCGGGCGATGGACTTGCCTTTGGCCTCCCAGACCTTGTTGTCCTCGGGGTTCCAATCCGAGATCCAGGTCGTGTCGCGTCTACGCATCAGGGGTGTCCCTTCCTGGTCAAGTTAGGTTCGAGCGGTGTTTGCTGGGCTCTGCCTCGGGCCGCCCGGGCGCCATCGGCTCGGCGCGCTGTCAGCAAGCCGCAAAAATCCGGTGTCGATCGGAGGCACAGTCGTCATGGGCCGGGGATCAATCCCGCCGGTGGACCCCGTTGCCCGACCGATGTGAAAGGATAATGCCGGCCGATGAGCCGTGCGGACGCCGTTGCCCGCTCGATCCCAGGACCGCAATCGCCGTGCCAAGTCCAAGCCGGGCCCAGGCGCCGGCTTTGACCGAACCGGCTTGTGCGATGCACCATAATTGATCACGCGCTGCACAATAGCGCGGCACGGGTGTTAAATTATTTGGCGGTCTCCAGAATTTCGCGGGCGATGTCGGCGATGCGGCGCCCGTCATCCATGGCGCGGCGGCGCAGCAATCGATAGGCCTCGGGCTCGCTCAAGCGGCGATCGCGGATCAGCCGAGCCTTGGCCTTGTCGATGAGGGCGCTTTCGGCGAGCGAGGCCCGC
>Ga0326597_10008467_pt1 | contig 13871 bp, 7 predicted proteins | sample RVTome_12_FD_203789 | JGI IMG/M metagenome (GOLD analysis project Ga0326597, IMG submission 203789) | Soil microbial communities from uranium-contaminated site in the Upper Colorado River Basin, Wyoming, United States - RVT100D185 | ecosystem: Environmental > Terrestrial > Soil > Contaminated >... | reverse complement strand
ACCTCCGCGGGGGCATTTCCCTCACGGCCCTGCTTGTTCGTGCTGCTCTGGAGCGCGAAGTGCTCCTCGTCGGGCGTGTAGAACAGGAGCGGCATGAGGGAGTAGCGCGCGGAGAGCTCATTGACCGAGGCGGTCCTGTGCCGGATCCACTGCCGCGCCACGAACATCGGCATGGCGCAGTGGAACTTGAGCTCGACCATCTCGGAAGGCGTGGTATGCCGGTGGCGCCGCAGGTAGCGGAGGAGCCCCCGGGTCTGGGATACCTTCCGCGTCCCGGCGCCGTAGCTCACTCTGGCGGCACGCTCCACGTCTCCGTCGGACCCCATGTAGTCCACGAGCGAGACAAAGCCGTAGTCGAGCACGGAGAAGTACCCGCCGACGATCTCCTCGGCTGTTGGGGTGGTCGGACGTCGGGTTTCCATGGCGCTCGCGGTCGGAGAAACGGGTAGTCCGAATCTCGACCGCCCCGGCGCGCGACGGAAGGGATGGAGGTAGAGATGATTCTCGAACGCGCCCGCTCCGTGCCCCGATCCCTGGTCAGAACGACTCGGGTCCGAGCATGAATCTCCGGCTGCGACCCACTTCAGGATTGAAGAATCCCGAGCGGAACTTGTTGAGCTCGAAGGTCATCCGGAACAAGGGGCTTCCACCCGCGGAGCCGACCGGGAACACCACGTCGGCCCGCCAGATGTTCCGTGTCCCCGCGGGGAGCCCGATGCGCAGCCCGACGCCGACGGAGCCCTGCCACCCCGAGTCGACGCCGTAGGGGACATCTCCCGGCAGCATGCGCCCCGCCTCGCCGAACACGGTCGCGCCGAGATCCGCCGTCTCCGGGCCGGGCCAGGGGAACGCGATCCGGTCCTCGAGGATGAACAGCAGCATGCGTCCGCCAGGCAGGACGTCCTCCGGAAGGGCCCGCACCGCCTCCCGACCACCCAGGCTCAGCTGGTAGGGCAGTTCGGTATTCCACCCACCTCCGAACGAGGCGCGGGCGAACCACGTCTGTCCCGGCAAATGCCTCGTGCGACCGTAAAAGACGAGGTCGGCGGACCCGAGAATGTCCTGCCAACGCCCGTCGTCCCGACGCGCCTCGAAGGTCGTGCCGCCGTGGACCAGTGAGGCGCCGAGCGGCGCCGTGAAGCTCGCGTGCACCCGGGCGACGAGGTCCTCGAGCCGCTCGACGCCCGAGGGGCCGAATATCGGAAGTCCGTGCGCCAGGCTCACGCCGGCGAACAGCCCGAGACCTACGGGCTGGCGGTCGCGCACGCCGTCCAGCCCGACATACTCCTCATACCGGAACCGTCGGGTTCCGAGGTGGACACCCAGCCGCGTCGCCGCGCTCGGGCGCCACTGCCGGGCCATCGCCTCCGGCGGGTCCCCTTCCAGCGGCACCCGGTCGTCGTACCCGTCCCCGAGGGTGATTTCCGGCGGCTGATCGTACCGCACGACGTCGCGCGTCAGGCTCGCACCCAGGATGACGGACGCGCCGGGCTCCCCGAACCGCCGCGCGGTCGACAGCTCCATCTGCTCACGGAACACCGGGACGAGGATACGCGTGTGCACCTCGTCACCGCCGGTGGCGTACGCGAAGAAGTCGGTGCCTCTGGAATAGCCTTCACGGACGGCGATTCGGCCGGCCTCGCCCACGAACGGATAGCGGACGTGCTGGTTGAAGAAGGTGCCGGAACGCGTCCGCCCGAAGGCTATTCCCGCGTCCGCGCGCCCGAAGAACCTGGGGGTCGACACGCCGAAGGAATGGGTGCGCGCCTCTCTCCGCTCGAGATACGTGAACTCGCCGAAGACCCCCTGACCCAGAAAGTTCTTCTCCGTCACCTGGAGCTTCTCGACGTTGGTCCCTTCGTCGTAGGTCATGCCCAGATCCACCTGGGTCGACCACTCGTCCCTCGTCGTGACGGAGGCGATATGCCCTCCATTCCCGTCCGGGCGGGTCTCCACTCTCGCATACGACAGGAACCCGTACTCGCTCAGAAGCCGCTCGGACTCCGAGAGCCTGAAAGGCTCCATGCAGTCCCCTTCGTCGAACAGGAGCTCCCGCTCGATGAAGGAGCGCTGTGTGTTCACGTGCAGGGCATTGGCGGCGCGGTACGCCCACGAAAGGACGCGAAACGGGGCGTTCCCGGGATCGAAGATGGAGCGGCTGTCGATCTCGATCTCCGTGATCCGTCCGTTGGGACAGACGTCACCTTCCGCCGCGGCGGATCGTTCCGATTCCGGAAGACGAACGTCACCATCCTGGGCCCACCCCGCCGACGGCAGGACGAGCATCAGTCCGGCGAGGACGTAGAGCAGGCGAACGCCCGCGCTCTGCGCCCGAAGGACGGGAGCCCTGGAGCGGATCGCGGTCAGGGTTGGGTAGGACAGGGTCAAAAGATCCTCGGGTGGCACGAGTCTTCCAGGGTTGCCATGGCCGCCCCTCATTGGATACCGTCTTCGGCGCTTCGTGTTGCGCCCTCCGCGCTCCCCACCCCGGAATGCCAGCATTGATTTCTTTGCTCTACGGCGTCGCCGCCCTCTTCGGCGCGGCGTTCGCCGTGATCGAGCTGCGTATGCTCTACCGGTTCCTGACGAACCGCGCCGCGATTCGCGCAGGAGCCAGCGTATACGGTCAAGAACGTCACCCCGGGCGTGAGGCGCAAGAGGCCGTCGCCCCTACTGTTACCGTCCAGATACCCCTCTATAACGAGCGGACGTCGGCCGAGCAGATCATTCGCGCGGCCGCCGCCCAGGACTACCCGCGGGACCGCTTCGACGTCCAGGTCCTCGACGACTCGACCGACGAGACCACGGAGATCGCGGCCGGGGTGGTGGAGGAACTGCGTCAGAGAGGCGTCCGTATCGAGCACATCCGGCGAAGCCATCGCAAAGGCTACAAGGCCGGCGCGCTGAGCGAGGGACTCGAGCGATCCGACGCCGAGTTCGTGGCGCTGTTCGACGCCGACTTCGTTCCGGAGCCGACGTTTCTGGCGCGCCTGCTGACCGAGGCGCGGCCGTTCGACGACCCTACGGTCGCGTTCGTCCAGGCACGTTGGGCCTGGGGCAAGCGCGCCCGGGGTCTGCTTCCGGCCGCGTTGGCCCTCCTGCTCGACCGGCACTTCTCCATACAGAAGCCGACCCAGGAGTTCATCGGGAACGTCACGACGTTCAACGGCTCGGCCGGCATCTGGCGCCGGCGCGCCATCGAAGAGGTCGGCGGCTGGACGTCCGACACGCTGACCGAAGACCTCGATCTGAGCTACCGCTGTGCCCTCCAGGGATGGCACGGCCGGTATCTGCAGGACGTGCTCGTCTCGAACGAGCTACCCGAGCACATGAGGGCGTTCAAGCTCCAGCAGCGGCGATGGGCGAAAGGCAACGCCCAATGCTTCCGCAAGCTCACGGGCCGTGTGCTCGGGTCGAGCGGCGTGGTGAGGGACCGGCTCGACGAGGCGTTCGTCCTCGCCGGCTATGCGATCCATCCGCTTCTGCTCATGAGCCTCGTCCTTTGGCCATGGGCCGTGCTGTACGTGAACCGTACGCTCTTCTGGGTCCTTCAGGGGCTCATGTCCCTGGGGATGATGGCCGCGCTCCTCAGCTTCGTGATCACGGTCCGCGAGCGTGACACCCGCCTGTCGCTCAGATCCGTCGGAGAGGTACTCTTCGGGATGGGCGTCGGCATGGGGCTCATGGTCAACAACACCGTCGGCCAGATCCAGGGCTTCCTCCAGTCGGGCGGGGTCTTCGAGCGGACGCCGAAGGGATCGGCCCTGGCGGCCTCCGCGGACGAAGGGGCGGACCCGGCGCCGGGAGGGGTCGCGGGGGTCGCGGGCGTCACTCCGTCCCAGGCCGTCGTGACCCGCAACGCGCGGGTGAAGCCGCGTGCTTACTCCAGCCCGCTCGACTGGACGTTCTTCGCCGAGCTCCTGGTCATCGTCTACTGTGCCTTCGGCGCGGCGATGCTCATCGACGCGGGCGAGGCGTTCTGGTCCATGCCCATGTTCATGTGGGCGCTCTGCATGGGGCTGATGGTGCAGCAACAGATGCTCACGCCTCGCACGGCCTGACGACCCGGAAAGATGCCGGAGGCCAACCGGGGATACCTGACCATGGCCGTCGGACGGCCGCGGTATCTCGAGATGGCCGTGGACATGGCCCTTTCGCTGCGTGAACACGACCCACGACCCATCGCCCTGGCGGCGGACACGGTGCTCGGACGGACCGCGCTCGAGCGCTATGCCCCGGCGTTCGACGAGGTTACCGAGATTCCCGCTCGCTTCCTCGATGGGCGTGCCATCAAGTACGGCTCGGCGGCGTCTTCGCCCTTCTCCGAGACCATGTTCGTGGACTCGGACTGCTTCGTCCTCGGCCCTCTGGACTACCTGTGGTCGGGGCTGGACGGGGCGGACGTGGCCATGCTCGGAGAGATGCTCACGGATCGTGAGAACGAGAACCACCACGGCTTTTCGACACGGCGTCTCATGCGCCGCTTCGGGTTGGACCGTTATCTCAAGACGAACAGCGGCATCTTCTGCTTTCGGACGGGCCCCGCCCTCGAGATCATGGAGGCCTGCCTCGACACCTTCCAGAACGAAGTCCGGCCAGCGCTGCGGGGTGGAATCCTGCGTGGGGGCTGGGTGGGAGACGAGATCGGGTTCGGCGTGGTCGGAGGGAGGCGCAGGCTCGGGACGCTGCCCTTTCCCCAACCCATGTACTGGCCGCAGGAGTTCGCCGACATCGATCTGGATCGGCCCGCCAAGCCGCTCCTCCACTTCATCTGGCCGCCCGAGCCGGACGTCGTTACCCGGCTGCTCGCCGACGCGACGCGACGGCGGGCGGCGGCCGGCGTTCCTTCACCCGGGCACGAGCACTGGCTGGAGGAAATCGACCATCTGCAACGGATGGCGAGACGGCGCCGCTTCCTCGAGCGCATGCGGATCTGGAAGACACGGGTTTGAGCGCCCGAGGGCGAAATGCCCCGTGTACGAGGGCATCGAGACGATCTCGATGCGCACGCTGCGCATCCTCGGATGCCGAGTTGCGACTCTTCATCGACGAGGCCCAGGCGTTCCGGGACACGCCCGTGCGGGTGGTGCGCGCCGACGGTAGCCGATCTCGACCTTACTCGAGCCGATGCTCGGCTCTGGCCCGCTTGCGGCGGCGCAGCGGCGGAACCCCGAAGCCCGGTGCCGCTGGGTCCCTCACACCCGCTTCAGCGCTCTCCGCATGCGGGAGGATGAGCCGGAACACACTCCCGCGTCCCACCCAGCTGTCTACCTCCACCGTACCGCCGATGGTCTCCGCGTAGCTGCGGCAGATCGCCAGGCCGAGGCCCGCGCCGCGCCGGCCGGTGCCGTCGGGCTGGAGCTGGGTGAATTCCTGGAAGATCCGCTCGCGGTGCTCCACTGGGATGCCCGGGCCCGTATCCCAGACTTCGTAGACGATGCGTCCGCCCTCTCGGCGGAGGCGCAGGCCGACACGCCCACGCTCCGTGAACTTGAGGGCGTTCCCGAGGAAGTTCACGAGCACGTGCAGGACCTTCTCCGGGTCGGTACGTACCTCCACCGGCCCCGGGGGAAGCTGGGGGCGCAGCTCGATCACGCCCGGGTCCGCCTCGTGGCGTACGACGGCCAATGCCTCCCGAGCGAGCTCGACCGCGTCGACACGGCGGAGGTCCGCCTCGATGACCCCCCGTCTGGCCCGCGTGAACTCGAGAATCTCGTCGATCATGGAACGGAGATGCTGTGCGCCGATGCGAATGCGCCCCACGTAGCGGAGCTGGTCCGGATTGAGCGGGCCCTTGACCTCCCGCTCGAGCAGGTCCGCATATGCAACGACGCTGTTCAGAGGCGTCCGGAGTTCATGGCTCATCACCCCGAGGAAGTCGCTCTTCGCGCGGCTCGCCTTCTCGGCCTCATCCCTCGCCTGGCGCTCGGACTCGAGTAGCGCCCTGCGCTCCTGATCGATTCGGTGGAGCTCCCGCGTGGTCCATCCCACGGCGAACAGGAGCAGCACGCCCATGGCGCTCACCAGGAGCGTCAGGCCAGTCGCCGGCGACAGGACATCCGCGGTGACGCCGAGATACGTCAGCCAGCCCACCAGGAATGGAACCGCCACGGAGACGGGAATCAGTCGGCGCACAGTGACCCCGGCGGCGCCCGGGTCCACGATAATCCGGAACCATCCCCGGTGCGGCCGCAGCGATGCAGCCCCCACGGCCAGGACCAGGAGCGAAAGGGTGATTTGGACGGAAGCCGCGGGGAACGTGCCGACCAGACCGTAGAGGCTGTCCATGCCGAAGGCGTGCTCGAACAGCACCTCGAAAGCGATTACGGCACTCACCAGCACGAGCATTTCGGCCGCCCGATGCAGGCGCTCCGAGCGCAGGTCGTAGAGCGTCAGGGACGACCCGAGGAGTACCAGCGTCAGGGCAGAGGCGGGCTCCATCCGGAGCGCGTCGGCAAAGCCCACGGCGCCCTCGATGTAAGGACCCGAGCCGCTGGTATCCGCCGGAGACAGATACTGCCAGAAGGCCAGGGCACCAGCGACGACCACCGTTGCCGACAACGCCCTGGTCATCCATTCGACCACCGGCGGGGGTCGCTCGGCCAGGAGCACCATAGCCGCCGCGAGCGCGACGATGGCCGCCGCGACGTGCGGGCGGATGGGGGACGCCCCAACGGCCCCGAGCACGTCGAAACCCGTGGTCCAGGCCAGCAACGAGGCGAGGGGCACGAGGGACGCGAGAGAGGCGGCGACCAGAGCGACGGGGACCCCGCCCCATGAGGCCGCGGCAGGGCGCGACACGGCCGGTCGGTTCGCTTCCAGATCGCCCCCGCTGATTGCGCGCATCGCCATCCTCGGATCCAGAATCCAAACGGCCCGCGTCACCCCATCGGCTCCGGCCCGGAACTGACTGCAAGACGGATGCCGCAGGAACGCGCCGCCGTCGCTACCGGTCGGCCGCCGGCAGAGGAGAGGGCGGTGGCCGCCGGTCAATCCGCGACGGGCGCCTCCTCTCCGAACTGCGCCCGGTACAGCTCGAGGAACGCGCCGCCCCGCTCGAGCAGCTCATCCCACGTGCCCTGCTCGACGACCCGACCGTCCTGCATGACCAGAATGCGGTCCGCGTCGCGGATTGTCGAGAGGCGGTGTGCGATGACGAGTAGGGTGCGGCCTCTGGCGCGTCGCTGGATGGCCCTGGCGACGCGCTGCTCCACGACGCTGTCGAGCGCCGAGGTGGCCTCGTCGAGAATCAGGATCTGGGGATCACGGAGAAGCGCGCGCGCCAGCGCCACGCGCTGACGCTGCCCGCCCGACAGCCGCACCCCGCGATCTCCGAGCTCCGTGTCCAGGCCCGCCTCGAGCGAGCAGAGGAACGCGCCCAGCTCCACGTCCTCGAGCGCCCGCACGAGATCCTCTTTGGGAACGTCACGTTCCAGGCCGAAGGTGAGGTTGTCCCTCAGCGTCTGGTTCAGCAGCCACACGTCCTGGCTGACGATGGCCATCGTCCGGTGGAGGGACGGGAGGGAGAACTCGCGGATGTCGACGTCGTCCATGAAGATCGTGCCCGGCTCGCAGTCGTAGAACCGCGCCACTAGATCCGCGAAGGTGGTCTTGCCGGCGCCGCTCGGCCCGACGATCGCGGTTACCTTCCCGGCCTGGATCTCGGTATGGATGTCCTTCAGCGTGTCCTCGCCGGGCTGGTAGCGGAACGAGAGATTCCGCACGAAGATCCCGCACTCGAGCCGCTCGAAGCGGCGGGTTCCGCCGGACACGATGAACTTCCCTTCGTCGCTGAACAGCCCACCAACGGCGTCCAGCCGCGGAATCTCTTCGGCGACCTTCACGCTGAAGTGGCTCAAGTACTTGTAGTCCGGGAGCGCCTGCTGGAGGATGAGCAGGAACGCGCCGAACGCCGCGAGGTCTCCGGGACGGAAGTCGCCGGCCAGATAGATGACGACCCCCTGGACGATGAGCATGACGAGGAGGATGAGGATCTCCTCGAGCGGATACCGGAGGCTGATGACCCGGTCCCTCCGGACCGCGACATCCTGGGCCTGCCGCAGGACCATCGTATAGGCGTCGGACGCCGTGCGTTCCTGTGAGTAGGCTTTGACGAGCGGGATCGATCCGAGGATGTCGAGGATCCTCGAGCGGAGCCGCCTGTCCACCTCGATGGCTTCCCGGCTGATCCGCTGCGCGGCACGGTTGATGACGCCCATGAGCCCCTGAACCACGGGCAGCATGACGATGAACGCGATGGACAGCGGGAGGGATATGGCGACCATGACGCCGGCCTTCACGATGAGCCCGACCGCGTACCGGAACAGCTCCTCGGCGGCCTCGAGAAGTCCGAGCACGGAGCTCGACCAGCCGATCTCGGCATCGATGCGGCCGATGGAGTTCCGGTCGAAGTACTGGCGGCCGAAGCCCAGCACGCGGCCGAATGTCTCCTCGCCCACGAGCACGCGGTACCGCTCGTTGCGGGCCACCACGAAGAGCTTGCGCGCATAATCGACGACGAGCTTCCCGATGCGACCCAGGATGACCAGCCCCACGGTGAGCACGACCAGGTAGGCGTCCCGCTCCGGGCTGTCGGCCAGGCTCGGCGGAAGCAGCAGCGTGATCCAGCCGAACACTCGCGACTCGTCGAGGAAGTCGAACGAGTTCTCGGCCACCGCGTCGGTGAGCGGCACGAGCATCGAGAACGACGCCGCCTCGAACGCGCCGGCCAGGAGGACCATGAGGATGGGAACCGCGAGCTGCCACTTGCGCACCCCCGCCACCCTCCAATAGTGGCGGAGCACGCCCACGGCCGCGGGCGGGATGGGTTCCTGCGTCCTCATCGGTGTGCCCCGGCCAGAGATCGGAAAAGGTCGGCGTACGCGGACGCCATTCCGTGCGGCCCGAGCCGCCCCCGCGCGTGGGCGCGGATCTCGTCGGCCCGGGAGCGCCAGCCTGCGCGGTCCTGGAGCACTTCCACCAGGGCGGCGGCCAGATCACGCTCGTTCGCGGCGGCGGCCCCCGCGGGCGGCCGGCGGATGAGGTCGGGCGCGACGGCGAGCGGATCCCCCACGGGGTTCGCGATCATTCGTCCGCGCTCCCCCTTCGGCCCGACGAGCTCGCGGCTCCCTCCGCACTCGCTCAGCACCAGCGGCAGGCCCACCCACGCCGCCTCCGACGCGGCGACGCTCCATCCCTCGAAGAACGAATCGGATACGTAGGCATCCGCGCCGGACAGGAGCGCGCCCACGTGCCGTACGGGGCCTGGCGTCCTTATGCGATCCTGCCGGAACAGTGCGGGCGCGATCCTCCGGACTTCGCGGAAGTAACCCCGCTCGGGCTTCGGGCCGGCAAGGATGAGGCGCGCGTCGGGCATCTCCCGCACGACCTCGGCGAACGCGCGCACGAGCCCCACGAGGTTCTTCTGACGGGCGAACCTGCCATGATGCACCAGCACCGCATCTCCCTCATGCAGGTCGAGCGCGCCACGGGCCCACTCGCGAGGCACGATCGCGGCGCGGCCGGGATCCACGGCGTTCGGGATGACGTGGGGGGTCGGGGCCACCCCGGTGTGGCGCGCATGATACCGCGCGACCAGATCACTCACGGCCACCGCGGCCGTGAGCAACCGAACCTTCGACCGCTCCGCCGCCCACTGATCCTCGCCGAACCAAGCGTAGGTATTCTGGACCGTCTCCACGATGGGGGCGCCGTGCTCGGCGAGAACGGAGACGACCTCCAGATCCGCGAAATGCGTGGACACCACGTCCGGGGCGAGATGCCGCACCCAGTCGCGCCATGCCTCGGGCCGGCCCTGGGCCAGGTGTACGTGAACACCGGCGTCGGTGAGCCTCGTGGCCACGGCCCCTCCCTCGTGCGTGCAGAGCACGGAAGGGGTCACTCCGTGCGCGGGCAGCGACCGGGCCAGAAGCGCCACGATCTCCTCGAGGCCGCCCAGGCCGAGGGACCGGACCACGATGCCGACCTTGATGGGTCGGCGTTCGGGCGGCGCATGTCCGGTGTTCACGCAGACGCCGGTGGATACCGGCCGGAGGTCACGCGTGGACGAGACCGCGTGCAGGACCGGGGCGCGTTTACGCCACCGCGCCGCCAATCGCCTGGCCTTACCCAGCGGCCCCCGGAGCGACCTGACCACCTCGCGCCGTTCGGCGAGTGCCCGCTCGGTGCTCTCGGCGATGGTGTTCGCTCCGTGCACCCGGTACCCGACATCGAGCATCCCGGGCTCGAAGACGACACGGTCGCCGCACAGCTCCAACGCCCGCACCAGGAAGTCGAGGTCGTGCACGTACCTGTAATCCCTGAATCCCCCGAGCGCCCGCCACAGGGCCCGATGCATGAAGAGATTGGAGGTCGTCACGGCCACGTTATGCCGGAGCACCATCCGGCGCAGCGAGCGCTCGCGGCCCGCCTCGTCGAGGGCCCGCTGGTACCACGCCGCGCCCGGGTGATCGGGGGACAGCGGCTGATCCTCCTCGTCGACCCAGCGGACACCGCCCACCACGAGGGCCGCGCGGGACGCCCGCGCGATGCCCCACGCGTGCTCCAGCCGCTCCGACTCGAAGTAGTCGTCCGAGTTGAGGATCGCGACATAATCGCCCTCGCTCAGCGCGACGGCCCGGTTGATCGCTTCGTGCGCGCCCCGGTTTTCCTGATGCACCACGCGCATGCGGTCGAACAGGTGCTCCGCAAGGACTTCCCGCGAGCCGTCGCTCGAGCCGTCGTCAACCACCACCAGGTCGCCCACGGGAAGAGTCTGCGACCGGACGCTCTCGATGGCGCGTCCGACGAAGCGCGCGTGGTTGTACGAGGGGATGACGACCGAGACGACGGCGCGCGACCTCGGCCATCCCGCGGCACGCCCGGCCGTCCGCACGGCGGCGGCCCCGGCGCCATGGTATCCCGGAGATGCCGTGCGCGCGGCGCCGACGAGCAGCCCCAGATCGCGCACCCGCCGCTCCCAGGAATTCGCGTGTGAGAACGCACGCATCGCTTCGCGATCCCCCGCAGACAGCGCGGACCGGCCCGAGCGCGCCATGGCCTGCAAGAACGCCGCGCGGCCCTCGGCCATCTCGACGCCCGGAATGCCTGTGAGCGGATCGAGACGCGGAGCGACGACCGGTAGGCCCATGGCAACGAACTCGTAGACCTTGAGCGGGCTGGTCGCGTGGGTGACGTCGTCCTGCGTCCACGGGAGGAACGCGACATCCGCGTGGGCCAGATAGGGGGGAAGGGTCGCCTGGGGCCTGAGCCCGAGAAACACGCAGTTCGAGGGGAGCGCGCCCCCCTCCTGGCGGTAATCCCCGATGAGCACGAACGACGTCTCCGGAAGGGACTCCGCAGTCGACCGCAGAAGCGACCAGTCGAACCATCCGCCCCAGAGCGCCCCAACGTAGAGCGCGATCCGCCCGTCGGGAAGGTCCTCCGGTCGGTCGTAGCGAGCGTCCGGATCGAAGATGCGGCCGTTGTATGCGTTCGGCACCAACTGCACCTCCCGCTCGGCCATCCGTTCCAGGCGGCGGACCAGCTCCGGCGCCGAGGCGACCACCAGATCCGCGTCTCGAGCGATCCGGCGCTCGATCCCGTCCCGGTACCATCCCCTGCCCAACTCCGAATCCCACCGATCGACGCAGTCGTAGATCGCGACCGCGCCCGTGCGGCGGGCCCCTTCGAGCACGTCCATCCATACGCGCACCGGCACCTGCGTGAGCACCGTCGACACGCCCCGTTCCCAGAGCAGCGCGCGCGCTGCGTGGCCCGACGGCCCGGTGAACGAGCGGAGCGAGGTCTCGACGAGCCTCGGACGCACAAAGCGCAGCCCGAGATCGACCGTCTCGGTGACGCGCCCGTGGCTCACGAAGATGACGCAGTACCCGGCCTCGAGCAGCTCCAGGGCGATCTGGGCGCTCCTCTGCCCGCCCCCCGTGTCGTGCATCGGGTTCGCGGACAGCATGAGGACGGTCCCGGGGGCACCGTCCGTGGCACGTGCGATGCGCTCCCGCAGGCTCTTCAAGGCGCCCGCCTCGAGGCGGCCAGGCTCGGTTCCCGATGCGACGCACCGGAGACGGCCTTTGGTCGCGACGCGGGAGCCATGCGTCTCGGACAGCGTGTGGAAGGCATGCGGCAGGGGACGGAGTGGACGCGCGACTGGTCGGCCTGGTCGGCCCGGCGCGCACGGAGCCGCACAAACATGGGCCCATGCCGCGACTCTCTCCAGGGTGGACGCTTCAGACGTCCAGCCCGTACGCCTTGATCTTGTTGATCAGGGTGGCGCGGGCGATTCCGAGATCCCGGGCGGCCCTCGTCCTGTTGCCGTCGTGGTGGAGAAGCACTCGGTGGATATGGCGCCGCTCCACCTCCTCCAAGGGCTCGGGGCTGAACGCGGCGCCCCGGCTTCTCGAGGCACGTCTCAGCTCGGTAGGGAGATGCTCGGGTCGAACCTCGTCCGACTCACCACCGAAGATGACGGCCCGCTCGAGCACGTTCTTCATCTCACGGATGTTTCCGGGCCAGGGGTGCGCGACGAGCCGGCCGAGCGCATCCTCCGAGAAGCCCGTCGGGCCGCGGCCAATCTCCCGGCGAAGCTCAGCCAGGAGCCGGTGGAGAAGCGCCATGCGGTCTTCCTCGGTCCGCTCCCGGAGCGCCGGCAGTCTGAGCGGCGTCACGTTCAGGCGGTAGAACAAATCCTCCCGGAATGTCCCTTCGGCCACGCCCCGATCCAGGTCCTGGTGCGTGGCGGCCACCAGTCGGACGTCGACCGTGATCTCCCGCGTGCCGCCCAACCTCCGAAACGTCTTGGTTTCGAGCACCTTGAGGAGCTTGGGTTGGAGTTCGGGCGCGAGATCCCCCACCTCGTCCAGGAAGAGGAGCCCTGTATGCGCCGCCTCGAAGAGACCTTCGCGCCTCTCTTTCGCATCGGTGTACGCACCCTTCTCATGACCGAAGAGCTCCGAATCGAGGAATGTGGCCGTAAGGCCCGCGCAGTTCACCTCGACGAAGGGACGATCCCGCCGATCGCTCATCCGGTGCATGAGCCGGGCGACCCATCCCTTGCCCGTCCCGCTCTCTCCGGTGAGCAGCACCGTCGTCCGGTCGCTCCCGGCGACCAGGCGGACCTGCCGGGCGACCTCGACCATCCTCGGCGAGACCCCGAGGGCGTCGATGTCGCTCGTCGCCTCGCCCGTGCGCGCCCTCAGCGCGGCGTTCTCCCGCCGGAGCCGCGTCTTCTCGGCGGCCCTTCCCACCACGGCGCCGAGGTGGGCCAGTTCCACAGGCTTCGTGAGGAAGTTCTCGGCTCCGAGGCGCATGCTGCGGACCGCCGTATCGATGTCGCCCGTGCCCGTGAGCATGATCACGCACCCGTCCCGCTCGCGCAAACGCTCGAGGACGTCCAGACCGTTCATGTCTGGCAGGTCGAGATCGAGCAACACCACGTCGGGTCCATGGCGCTCGAAGCTCTCGACGCCGCCCAGGCCCAACGGCTCGGTCAATACCTCGTATCCCAGGCTCTCCAGATACCGCCCGAGCGCCCGCAGGATGGACGGATCGTCATCGATGAGCAGGACCGTCCCGCTCACGATGCGCCCCCGTCCACCGGCGCCGGGGCGAGCCGGAGATGGATGGGCGCGGGCGGATCTCCGCCGGGCCGCACGATGAAGTCCACGCCGTCTCCGCCTTCCTCGGGCACCACGCCGAGCCCCCTGAGCGATCCGGGCGCAATCCGGAACGCGTAGTGTCCGGGCTTCACGCCGCTCTCGTAGAACTCCCCGTCGGAGAACGCGCGCACCGCGCGGATCTCACCGCTGCGCACGTCGACCAGCTCGAGCTCCGCGTGGGCGAGCGGCACGTCTCCG
>Ga0326597_10008466_pt1 | contig 13875 bp, 18 predicted proteins | sample RVTome_12_FD_203789 | JGI IMG/M metagenome (GOLD analysis project Ga0326597, IMG submission 203789) | Soil microbial communities from uranium-contaminated site in the Upper Colorado River Basin, Wyoming, United States - RVT100D185 | ecosystem: Environmental > Terrestrial > Soil > Contaminated >... | reverse complement strand
CCGTTTGAAATTCCATGATCCATTGGAATGCAAAGCATTTTTCCCTTCCTTAGAATGCGGTTTAATCTAATTTCATGTCCTGAAACCATGATGAATCTCTTTTTGTGCCTTACTTAAAAATAACGTGTTCATTGGTGCACGTTATTATAATTGAAACATGGTATTCTATTATTGTCGGTTTCACAAATTCTAGACAATTGGGAAGAATACGTAACAATAAAAAAATGGAAGAATGGCCTGAAATATAATTCACATAGAAACCGTTTATCCCCAAAGACTGAACAGGCAATCAAAATTTGGATGCCATTGTATATTGAATTTACGCGAAAAAACCCAGACGAACTAGTCGATGAGGCTCTTAACGGTAAAGAGACGGTAAAAGCTCGACTCTCAGATTTTTGCACTTGGTTAATTGAAGAAAGAGGTAAAAAATTCAATGCTGCTGTTCATGGCTCATATCACATGATCCGCGGTTTTTACTCTCATAATGATATTAACACTCAAAAAATCCGGACTCCGAAGGTAGATCCATCTGAAGTTCAATTCACAGATGACCAAGTTCCATTATTTGATATTGTTGAAGTAGAACAACCAGATGGCTCAAAAACAAAAGAAAAAATTCTGAAGCGTCAGCTGATTAAAACTTTCTTTGAATGTTTATCGCTAAGAGACAAAATCATTGCTATGTGTATCAAAGATTGTGGCATGGATAGCGGGGATGTACTGGACATTCCTTTAGCAACTATAAGATATCAAGATACTTCTCAAGAAAGAATATTCATTAGAGGTCTAAGAAATAAGACTGGAGAAATAATTTCCACTTTCTTCAGTACAGAAACAAGTAAGCTGGTAAGAAACTATGTAAAATTAAACAGATCAAATGCTGATGACACAGAAACAATTTTTGTAGAATCTACCAAAGAATTTAAAATTAATTTTAATAAAAAATACGGAAGATCTTTCAATCCTGAGTTAGACAAATTGAAATTGGGACCAGTCGACCCTCATAATTTATCAAGAAGCTTTAGGCTTGCAACAGAAAAATTGGAAAAATTACTCTCTACAAATGAAAAACCAGTTAAGTTTCTACAGCGTATCAAACAATCCCCACTAAGACCGAAAAGATTTAGGAAATTATTTTCAGAGGTTTGTGATGTTGTTGGAATTCCAGTAGATGTAAAACGAGTATTCATGGGGAAGAGTGATCCTTCAAACAAGCCATATGAGGGAAAGTCACGCCAAGACCTAGAACTTTATTATGAAAAGATTGAGCCTAAATTAATGATATACTCAGAAGAACCCTCAACTACGAAAATTCAAGAAATGATGCAATTAAAAAAACAGATGAAAGAAGAAATAAAACGTGAAATCTTTGACGAATTAAAGTTTTTTGAACAAAAAACAAAAGACGAATAACGATTAGATTCCAATTATGAAATATGTCTCATAGTGGTTGTGGATTTCCTATGTCTATTTCTTTGTCAAAATCCGTTCCTGCTAAAATTTCCCCATTTTCTATAAGATCAAAATCAAATTGTTTTTGGTGTCTAAGCAGAAGTATTGCATGTTCACATGTTCGGTCTTTGCATTTTACACAGATAATTATCGGACCGCCTTTCTTGAATTCTAATTTTCCATATTTTGGACTTTTCAAATAGAATGTCACATTTCCTTTGTATTTTAATAAAAATTCTCGTAAAGCCGCAATTACAGCTTGGGATCTGCTAGTATAACCAATTTCTTTTGCTAATTGTGTTCTCGTAAATTTATCGATCTTATCCAACATCTCTTCTGGAATCTTAACAGTTTCCCATCCTGTCATGTGTAATATTTACCCCATAACTATATATCATTATCTAGATCGGTCTTAGGGGGTATAGATTACACAGCTTTTAAATACAATAATTCGTTAGGGGTAAATATGCCCCCTAAAGGGAATAAACAGGTTACAATAAAGATCTTGATAGATAGGCAGGCGTAATACGTGATCCCAAAAGTTTGTCCAGTTTGTAGAAAAAAAGCAGAGGAGCACACACGAAAAGAGATTGATTCCTGTCGTTCAAAGTATCTAATGATGAAAATTTCTGAGGTAGCGTAATGCCTCTCAAAATAGGAAAAGGAGAGAGAATTAGAAAAGCCATACAAAGCAATTGGGACGAATACAAAAATAGTTTTACTACGGAAGAAGGGCGAAACAAATTTTTTAAGGATTTTTGCGAAGCACAAGACGATCACATTTTTGATTACAAAAATGATAGATCTCTTTTCAACAAACAACTCAAAAAAGTAATGCATGAGAAAGGATACAAGCCGAAAAGCTTTGGTTTGGAAACAAATGTTCCTTACAGCTTTAATGATATGATTACGGATGCTGCAGAAAGAAGATTACAGGATGCAAATGAAAGTGGTGAGGTTCAAGAAACCCCAACACTGAAAGTCGAAAAAGATCCCCAGATTAAAGGCAAAAAATTCATCGACATTAACGAAGATGCAAAACCCAACGAACCAGTCGTAACAATAACAGAACCGTACTGGTCCTATCTGACTCCAGAAATGGTTGGAGAGTTAATCAATGGTTTTTGGTTGCTCGTTAAGATAAAGTGGCCGATCTTAGAGGAACTTACAGAGGAAGAAAAGGAGTCCATCGGCAGACTGTGGATTCCAGCTGCCAAAAAATATCTGCCTGAATGGTGGTTTGTGATTGGCTGGCCAACACTGTATACATTTGCTCTAATTGTATCGCATATACTTGATGCAAAAAGAAAACAAAAAGAGAAGGAAAAAAGAAAACAACAGCTCAATACAAAACCTCCAAAAGAACAGAAAAACGAATAATAACTGAAAAGTGTTTTCAGCCGCAAAATTTTTGTCTATTTTTATCGGTCATTTTGTAATAGGTCAGATATTGATATGGTTTGACCTGATGCATCTTTCGTTCTTGTGCGTAGCAAATCGTCCAAAACAGCGAAAAACCGTGCGTGATTTGACCGGATACCATAACCGTCCACTTGCGTCCTCGTAATTCTACAAAATTCTGCAAATTTTGTTTTTTTTACAAGGTCAGTATTTTCTCAAAAACTTGTGCGTAACGGGTCAGTTTTTCTATTGGTAATCTTACTATGATTACCTGAGTACGCTTATGAATAACTGTGATATTTTTTCGTAGACTAAAGATAGTAATTGTAAATGAAATATTAACAACTTGGTGATCTTAAAAACATGGACAATTTGTTCATAACTTTTTTTAATAGATGAACAAAGGTTGTGACTGATGAATATATTTTGGATTCAAGAAGGAAAAATGATGTGTATTGTTGGAATGATCTTTACCCCTCTAGTATTAATTGTCATATTTACAACCGATAATACCCAGGTAGCAGCTCTAATGGGATCACTTCTAACAATATTGGGCTTTATAATGACTAAGGCAATTCCAGGATGGACAAGGAAAAGGTACATAGACAACCTACGAAAACAAAGACTGCAGAATCATTTCAACTAAATCAAAATTACTAATTCTTTATCTACTTTCAAGACGTTTAGAAAATATGAGTACTGAAAATTTAATTCGTTCTGCTATAACCAATAAAAAACTCCTGAAATTTAATTACCATAAATTTGAAAGAATTGTAGAACCTCACGTGTATGGTGTTAAGGATGGGAGAGATGCTTTACTAGTTTACCAAATAGAAGGCGGTTCATCGTCTGGAGGATTACCAGAATGGCGTAGAATGTTTTTAGATGAAATTTCAGACATGGAAATTCTTGAGAGGGCATTCCCTGGGCAAAGGCCTACATCAGGAAAGCATAGTAGTTTTGATAAAACTATTCTTATCGTCCATTAAACCAATTCTTCTTCTAATAATTTTGATAGCTATTCCAAAACAAGATTAGAGAAAAAGATACTAGATTTCTCGATCTTTGACCTCAAATGATTTGGGCAAATTTCCCTCAATTACTCTATAATTGACTTTTTTCTCATCAATTAGCTGTTTTACATTTCTCTCTGATGAGCTAAGCTTTGTTCCGATAGATTTTACTTCTATAAAATCAATGGAATCCTCCTTTATACCAAGTAAATCAATTGAGAACTGTTTTGAAACACTTGATATTGATGCAAGTTGTTTGTATTCATTGAGAATAGCAAAGGCACCAAGTATCTGGTTTAGCTCGCCTCTAATTCCACTTTGTCCAACGTTGTAGGCTTTGGTTTGTTTTTCTTCTAGTTTTTCTTCCATCTCAGTCATGTCGTCATCATGTTTTTTTCGTAGCCTTACAAGTAAAACCATCAGGATTCCCAATGTTATTGTGACAATTATTGCCCAAATCAGTACTAGTGAGAATTCTTCTGCCATACTGTAAGAATTAGAATGTATTACTTAGGTTTTTGAAAATTTTTACTGCTTCCAAGTGGGAGCATGTTAGATGTGAACCTCAGTTACGTTTGTGATAATCTTACTATGATTACCCAATCAAAAATTTTCAAAAAAAGGAATTCGTTGAATAACCTGTTTTAATGAAATTCTGGAAAGATCATTTTTATCATTCTCTTAATCAGATATAACATGAAGTTTTGCACCGAATGTGGTCAAGACCTAAAGGGTAGTACCAAATTTTGCCCGGAATGTGGATTTGACCTTCAAGCATTATCCAACTCAAATGCTATTCAACAAAAAATTACAGAAACTAAGGAGATTGGTGAAGCAATTGAAGATCAAGACTCAAACAGTATTGATGAGAATATTATACAAAAAACCACTAAAGAACTTGGCAACAACCTTGAAGATGCAGTTGAAAATATCTTCAAAGACAGAGGTTATGAAACACGTTCTCGTCAAAAAATGCGTGGCAAGAGTGGACAATTCAATGAGATTGATGTGCTTGTAATACGAAACAAGTTTACAATGGCAATTGAATGTAAAAACTATGATGAAACCAGAAAAATTGGAATTCAGGAAATAAGAAATTTCGTAGCAAAACTTGATGATCTTGATATTAAAAAAGGCCTTTTTGTAACTTCATCTGATTTTTCATCTGATGCAATAGGATGGGCTCAAAATAATCCAAGCGACAAACAACTGGACTTATGGGATGGTTCAACTCTGATGGAACAATGGAAGTCTGTTGTCTTAGGAAGAGGAGGAAACAAAATAGTGAAAATAGAAAATTGTATTCAACCTCGTGGTGATTTGAATGATTTTACAAACATTACTCTACACAATTCTGACAGAGTAAGCCTACGTAGATGCGATATGATCTTTCACCCGTTTTATATTGTAAGATTTGATTTGAACGAGGAATTCAAAACTCCTGATAAACAAATTCACACATCACATAACTCTGGTGATTATTATGTAGATGGATTATCAGGAGAAATTCTTCATTACAATGACGAAAATGGATATGTTTCTGTCACTTCTGATGATGAGGAAAAACAGTTTGTCAGAGAAATTGAAAGCTTTTCCCCCGTTGGAGAAGTTGAGCTAGTTCCAAAAAGTGGTTCACAAATTATCAAAATTGACCCAAGCGTATCTGCTAGTGACGCTCAATTCAGGGTGAAGATTTATGCCAGTAAAGATAATCAAGCAAGAGTTCCATACGAAGTAAAAGTATCAAGAGATACATTCGAGACAAGAGACTATCTACATAAACCAGATCCAAACAGGATAATCACAAAATCAAGAATCATTTATGTCCCAAAAGTCGATATCGAATTTGAATCAAAAGAATACACCTATTCTAGAATAATTTTCCCAGCATCTGAGATTTGGATTAGAGACGATATAGCAAAATGCAAACATTTTATCGGCTCTAAACACACTTTTGCAGTTTGTGAAGTATGCGGAATAGCAAAGTGTGAAAAAGACATACTTGTAGATGATAATGATTTCTGTTATTGTAAAAAACATGCTTCTGAGGAACTAAAAGAACGAAATAAGGGTAGTTCAATTTCGGAAAAATTAAAGAAGTTTAAATTTAGAAAATCAAAATAGTCTATCATTAACCCTGTACAAACAAGTGTTTAATTATTTTTCATTTTCCTAATAGAGTTTCTTTTAATATTCTGAACACCACTTCAGGCTGCTCTAAGGAATTCTTTGAATAATATGTCTGCATCTAGGACATTTAGTAATTATGATCCCAGATGTGTTACTAGTACTTAGCTCTACTTCACATTCAACTTGACAAGAACATTTTGGGTCTTCTACACACCACTGACACATAATGGATATAATCAAAAATTGTAATTAAGTATTGAAATTTCTGGTGGTGCCGTCTTAAATCACGGACAAAGGGAGGATTCTATTTCTTTGTCAATATTTACGATTTTAATCATCTGAATCCTAACATGCTATTTACACCCAAGATTGTATCTGTTTGATCCTCTGGAATCAATGGCAGACATCTTACAAGATATTTGTCTCTAAGATGTGTTTCTCCTAGATGATCAAATGAGACACCTATATTCAGTAATATTTTCCATTTGTCTTGGTTCAGTTCGTTTGCTAATTTCTCCGCATCTAGAAAAGAACTGATTGCTGATTCTTTGAATCCAAGATGATACTGGGCTTCGCCAATTAACTTGAGTGCCAAACAAACATGGTAAGTTTTACCAGATTTTTTATAATAAGATAGGGCTTTTTTGGCTTCTCTTAACATGAGTTTAAAATTATTACCTGATCTATACTCAATTGCAATGTTTTGTGATATAATGCCATTTTCAAACACATCATTGGAAAGATTTCTGCATTGTTCAAATAATAAAATCGCATCTTGTGGTCTTTTGTAATAGCCAAAGGCATTTGCACAATGAGATAACAAAAAACTCGAATAATCATTTGAATTTGTAGCAGACACAAGCAGATTTTTTGCATTTTCGGCATCAGATTTCTTATAAGGTAATTTGAATTTAGTATGAAAAAATGCATTTTGTGTTTTTTTAGATTTAAAGCGAAACCACCTTAGTGCAAGAATCGAAGTCATATGTGAATAAAATGTGGTTAAAGTTGGAGTAAATTCTGTTAGTTCTTCTCTTAGAAATCTGATTCTATCGTTATTTTCCCCCAAATTCTCAAATACAGTTTTACATTCATCTCTAAATTTTAGTATATCTTCAAGAAATTGAGGAAAAGCAAATCGTAACACTGAATTAAAAAATAATCTATCCGTGATTGTTTGATTTGAAATTGCAGAATCGTACTGTACTGTTCGATATTCTCTGACTGGCATATCTACTGGACTTTCAGGTAATCTATTGTTTGAAAAAACACTTGAGAAATGATTGAATCTTTCATCATCAGTATCAATTTGTTTTGGTTCAATCTCAAAAATTGATTCTGGATAGTAATCATGAACTAGTCTTTGCTTCTGTCTTCTTGTATATTCTTTATTTTGTATGGGATCATTAGATGATTCATCTGAAGTTTTACTCTCTGAACCCAAGTCATATAATGTAAAACTACCTTTTAGTATGGAAATTATTGCAGATTTGATTAACATTATTCTATGTTTTGAAATAGTTGTGGTTTCATTACATCTTTTTAGAACATCCATGTATACTCCAAGATCGATTGCTCGTCTTTCAAGAAAACTTTCTTCATTAAATGCAATTTTAACTGTATCAAATCCTTTTGGAGTGTTTAATTGTGCAAATAGATTTCGATAATATCTTTCTCCCCACTTATCAAATGCTTGCATAATGGATTTGATAATTTGTTGTTTTTCTGAATCTGTTAGCATACCATTATACTCCCACTCAAATAAAAAAAGAGATATTCCAAAGAGCTATTCTTCGGAGTCATCTTTAGAGGGTATGCCTGCTTTTATGTTAGATTCCACTTGTGCATTATGGTTGGCTATTGCTGCCTGACCTGAATGGTTTTGTTGATTCATTGACATTGAGCGGTCTTCGTTGGGTGTGTATTTTCCGTGCTTCATTACTGAATCAATGATTATTGGAATTTGTGATTAAAAGGAAAATCGGACATTACAAAGTAATTTTTCCATTTTACCGTATGACTATATCTGGCAAGAATAGGGAATCCAGCCCAAAATTAGGAAAAATTCCAAAACATGCCTAAAATTTGACTATTCTGATACAAAGCTTTTTAATTTTAAAAAAACATACTATAATGTTAACAATGGCACAGAATCTAGAATCAAAACCATATCTGGATATCATCCAGAAGATCATGCAAGAAAATCCTAGATTATATGCTAAACTAGCAAAATTATAAAAAATTACTATTCTGACTAAGGCACAACTTTTCTCCATAAATATTGCTCAACATCTGAAATTATGGTTTGGTCATCTTCAAATTTATACAAAGTTTCTTCTAATAATGAAATATGTTCTTCTTCATCATTTTCATTAACTATAGGTAGATCATAACCATTACGACGTAAAAAATCAATTGTAACTGTAGTGGCAGTAGTCTTATTTCCGTTATCGAAAGGTTGGCGATAAGTAATTCCTCCTAAAAGATGTGATGCTTTTACAATTATACGCCGTTTCTGATCTGGAATATCATTTTCAGTAATTGCATTTACGATATTAACCACTGACTCTAATCTCTCTAAATTAACTCCAAACGATTCTCTTCTAGCTTCAACTATGAATCTATTAGCTAAAATAATATCGTTAATACGCTCCGGCAAAAAATTTTCTGACATACATAATACAATTAAAACGCATGTAAAAGATTGTTGAGGTGTCTTAACCCCTCAAACTCCTCAAAAATTGTACTGGATTTTATTGGGTTCATACCATCAAAGTATAACAAACCTTGGCAGATTTTGGATAATCCTAGTAAGATTATTCAGATATTGTACGGTTAATCCTTGTGGGATATCCGAACAATCTCTTGAGCCCAGGTAGGGTGCATGGAAGTAAAAGAACTTGCAAAATGTGTGTCTGAATATGAATGCAATAAACTCACTTTTTCTGCTACAAATATGCGTTTAAACATACTTGAGTATCATAAAACAAAAGTGAACAAGTCATGAATGAGAAATTAATGAAGCATAGTAAGTTTATCAATTGTGTATTTTTTGCTTCCAATATTTTGATAATTTGGGGAATTATTACATTTTTCTCCTCACAATTTACAGATTCTCGATTTCAAATTGAACAGTTCCAACTTAATGTTTTATTCACAATTGTTGGTATCTTTGGAGGTGTTGTGATTTCAATTTTTTTCTATTATGCTGGTAAATTCCGGGATCAATACTTCGAATATCAAGAATTAGTAGAAGACTGGAAAGAAATAAAACAAAAAATATTATTTCATTTAAAAAATTACCAAATGTTTGAACAAAAACCTATCTTCTTGGAAGAGAAATGGTTGGAAAATAGAAAAGTGGTTCTAAAGATGGTATACTTGGTAATGTCTATTTTCATAGTGCTTTTAGTTTGGTTTGTGAGCCAAATTCACCATGCAAACCAGTTTAGTCACTTAAATGAGTTTGTCTTTGCTTTGATAATATTAAGTGGCACATTTGCTGTTTTCATATTTGGATGGTATGGTTTTGAAAGAGGACTTAACTCATCGAAGAATAGAATTCTGTTGCTTAAACATTACCTCAGTGATCAAAAAATCTACCTCTACAAATTAGAACATGAAAAACCACAATAGCTAACAGCGTGAGATCTTATATTATCACTGTTAGGAAATCCTAGTAAGATTATCCGAACAATCCTATTGGGTTGTTACCAATAGTAGTTCTTTATGATAGAAACTGATTCTAACCGCACTGGCACTTTCGGTGACACTCAGGGCAATAGTGTGTAGCATGCCTCTCATTATTGTGCCCGTGTTTATGACCTAAAGCGCAAGTATGAGTATGTGTCCTCTCTGGCATGTTAACATATTTTCCTTGGAACACAGATATTTAACTTTGACTTTACGGTTTTAAATTATCTAACAAGATTATCAAATCATACATTCTCCGATCAGTGAAACCACAGATTGTCTTCCGTATATCTATCCACGACATAGTTGCTTTTTCTCTTTTTCAATTTCTCTTGCTCCTCAGAGAGCGGTGAATCTCCATATTTTACCTCCACATGTTTGGTCTCTACGATTTTGCCGAACAGTAGATATTCTTTCTTTCGTGCAATGAAATCTTCACCAGTTGAAGACCTTTCCATTGTATAACCATCTAGATTCCAACGAAGCTTCGCTTCTTTTTCTGCCCTTTCACCATTTTTACGATTTTCCTCTAATCTCCCCCGTTGTTCTTTTTTAGATGATCCCAATAGCAGAAAGTCTGAATATTACTATAAAAGAATTTGTAGGTTCGAATCTGTTAAGATTTGGTACAATGTTTACTAGATAATTCAAATCCGAATGGAGAATCAAACCATGTTAAGATGTTTAATTGGAACTCCTGCATTTCCTTAAATTGTCCAAATTATTGTCGGTTATCGCATCAGGAGAAGATCTTATAGTGGTTCTCTGGCAAGTTTGACATACGTATTTGTTAACTGATGCTTCTTTACCCGTGGAAGAACTTTTAGTAAAAAATGAATCTCCAGCATTAATTGCATTCAAAACATCTTTTAAATTCCATGTGTTGGAAGCCTGATTAGGATCATTCCCAGTACCAATAGAAACTATATGCGCAACTTCGTGTGGTTTGTCAACAGGTTCTTGTATAGTGCAGACAACTCTATATCTAGTCATATTCTTTCAGAGGTGTCTGATGTAAAATATCAAAGGTTATTATGTTATTACTAAAATTCCAAATCTCAACATATTCAAACTTGTCAAATATGTTCAATACCAATTGTCTGTTTTATCTTTACCCTTGATCCATACATCGATCAAATAATAGTTTTTAATGATGAAAAGTATATTCAAGTAGATCAAAATGACAACAAAATCAAATGTTGAATCGGGACTAGATTTAATATTGTTATTATTATATGCTAAAGGCACTACCGGAACTTTTAAAGAAGAAGTTTCAGACACAACACGTCTAATCAAATTATTATATCTTTTAGTTAAAGAAGGAGGTTTTTCAAAGTTAAAAAAAGATTTGCATTTTGAGCCAAAGGATTTTGGTCCTTGGTCAGGAGATGTTTTTGATGCTCTAGAAGCATTGAAAGAACTGAAACTTATTGAAACTCAAAAGTTACCTCCTGATTCATTCGAAGAAATTGCAGATTATGTAGAATGGATCGAAGAAACCCCTACTCATACAATTATGAACGATGAAAAAGCTAAAAATACATATTTCCTAACAAAGCGTGGAGAAAAAGTTGCTAACGTACTATATGAAAAGATACCTGCATCAGAAAAAGCTAAGATAGAACACATTAAAGGACAATTCAACAAAATGGAGTTAAACAAACTACTTCGATATGTCTATACTAAGTATCCTGAAGACACAATAAAATCAAAAATTAAGAAAAGGATCCTTAAATAATATTTCAGTGTCGTTAATTCGTTCAAAAAATTGGTTGAGTTAGAATATCTTCTAGATACATCATGTTGGTTAGAATGGTACAATAAAACGCCAACAGGATTAATAATTGAAAAAAAATTGAAAAATAAAATTAAGTATACTCCAACAGCTACAATAGGAGAATTACGTAAAAATATTAGGGATGAACGATTTTTCAAAGTAAAAGCATTTGTTCTTCAAAACAGCGAAACTATACAATGTGATGATAATATCTCCGAATTTGCAGGTCAATTAAAAAAAGATTCAAAAAATAAGAGAATAGGGTGGGTAGATTTTATTATTGTATCTACTGCAAAGGTGAAGAGACTTACAGTATGTAGTACAGATCATCATTTTAACGAATTTAAAAAGATAATAGATATTATGGTATTTGAGAAAAGATAGATAATGAAACTTAGGGAAACTCAAATCATAGGACAATTAATAAGGGATTGTTATGAAAGAGGATTATACTATCAAACAGAAGTTCCATTGTATAGAAGCAAAATTGATCTAGTGACAATAAATTCAACTAATAAAGAGGTTGTAGCTATAGAAGCAAAAATTTCGAATTGGTATAGAGCACTTCAACAAGCAACATCTTACACGATGTGTGCAAATAAGGTGTATCTTGCAATATGGCATGAGTTTGCACATAGGGTGAATACAGATGTATTAGATAGATATAACATTGGACTCCTTTCAGTAAACGGTTTTGTTGAAGAAATTCATAAACCGAAAAAATCAACTGAAGTAGATAAGAACTTAATTAGTGAAATTAGGAACTCTATATTAAATAAAAACTAATTTTAATTAATAGATAGTTAGAATAACATCGTGAAAAACTATTACCGAATTGGAGTTACAAATGAAGGTTCTTTACTATTTGAAAATCCGAGTACTTTTCATGGAGTAATTATTGGAGCAAATTTTGCCGCACTTTACAAAAATTGGTTATCAACATTTCTTAAAAAATTAAAAAAACCATATTTTTTAGATCCACGCACTGAGGTTTTTGGAAGAGAACTAAGTCTTATTCAAAAAGACGGATATTTTCGTTCTTCATTTGAAAAGCTTATAAATCATTTTGACAATGTTGCAAAAAATAAATACTTTAGTAATAAATTGAAACAAGGAAAACTGTCTCCAGACGATTTTATTATTTCTAGTAAACCAAAACGTTGGAACCAAAAATTAATCAATATTTTAGTAAATGGCACATTAGCTTTACAAGATGAAATTCTGAATCTTGATTCTAACTCAAACAAAAAATCTATTAAAAAATATATGAAAATTTTAGAAGAATTAGATGATATAGATGATAATTTAAATAAAGTTGAATATCTAGTTGCTCCATATTTTTATTTCCCGAATACATACAGTCCTTGGTTTGAAATAAATGGTAAATTATTAGAGGCAACGATTCGAAAATCTAAAAAAGATGTATTTTGTGTTCTTTGTTTTGACAAAGAGATTATGAATAATCCAACAGAAATTCAGAAAATATTGACTAGGTTTAAGAAAGCTAGTGGATTTTTGATCTGGATAAATAATTTTTATGAAATTAAAGCTGAAGAAGATGAGTTAATTGATTACATAAATTTTATAAAAAAATTAGAAAAAACTGGAAAACCTATAATCAATCTTTATGGAAGCTATTTTAGTTTACTTATATCAAAAAAAATAGATTTTGGAGGATATAGCCGAGGAATTGCACTAGGAGAGGGTAGAGATGTTGATCTACCTGCAACTGGAGGAGGAACTCCAAATAGATATTATCTAAAAATAATACATAATTTTGTTGTTGAAGAAACCATAATTAAAGTTCTTGGCAGAAATCCAACTTTTCGTTGTACTTGTAAAATATGTAAACCTTTAGTAGAAGAAATTATCCGAAAATTTAAACCCACAAATAATGTTGAATTAGCGATGATCTTTTTCAAACAAATGAAGCCCCAAATGTTTAAAACACATTTCATGCAAGTACATAAATCTGAAATTGATCATATATTACTTGAAAACCCAAACATAGTATCTGAATTGTCTAATGAAATCAAGGAAGTTGATATTAAAAGATTGAGAGAATTAGATATACGAATTATTCATCTTACTCGATGGTTGAATTCTATTACAAAGACTTAGATCGTTTTCAGAATAATTTGGTAATTCCAACTTGGAATTCAAGTCTTGGCAGTTCCAATACCTTTATGATCAACAAAGAAAACATTCGTTATTTTTTGAAGATCTCTTCAATTTCTAACCAATTTTTAGTAAGATAAGGTTCACTACGTAGAACCCTTCTTAAAAATAACGTGACTTTTGTTTAAAACAAAATCAAATCAATTAAGCTCACTTGGAATTTTAGTCCACTTAAGGATTAAATACCAATCAGAAAGCACAAAAACCGAGTCAATTGAGCCAAATAAC
>Ga0326597_10008465_pt1 | contig 13875 bp, 14 predicted proteins | sample RVTome_12_FD_203789 | JGI IMG/M metagenome (GOLD analysis project Ga0326597, IMG submission 203789) | Soil microbial communities from uranium-contaminated site in the Upper Colorado River Basin, Wyoming, United States - RVT100D185 | ecosystem: Environmental > Terrestrial > Soil > Contaminated >... | reverse complement strand
CTGCCCGAAGAGCGCGTCCTTGGATTCAAATCTTTTTCCGGAACCTATGTCGACCTGATTCTGAACAGCGGCTACCCCAAGCTGTGCTGTGGGATCAGGTTTTATTATCCGAAACACGTCGGCATGATGATGAAAGATGTGCCGAATCATTTTTATCACTTCCCGGCACGGACGTTTTATGTGTGGGAGGGCATCAAGACCCAGGAATACAAGACGACCCCCAATCCCTATGACTTTCTTCCCGACCATGACGCCTTCACGACGAATTTCCTGCTGCACCTCACAAAACCGACGACGATCAAGCGGGGCGATCCGATCGGCATCATTGTCCCCATCATGCTGCCCAAACAGTTTGCCCTCGAAGAATTGAAGCGCCCCTAGCGGAACGCCCGCGTGGCGTTCGATCCATAGAAGAGACCTATGAACCAGGTCACGCTCTCCGACGTTCAGCGCGCGGCCGCGCGGCTGAACGGAGTCGCGCACGTCACCCCCGTGTTCACGTCATCTCAATTGAACATCGCGGCGGGCGCGGCCGTGTTTTTGAAATGCGAGAATCTTCAGCGTGTCGGCGCATTCAAGTTTCGCGGGGCCTACAACGCGGTCGCCGCACTTCCACCGGACCGGACTGCAACACCGGTCGTCACGCTCTCCTCCGGCAATCATGCGCAAGGGGTGGCCCTGGCCTGCCGGCTCTTGGGGCGGCAGGCTCACGTCGTCATGCCGGGTCCGGTCAATGCGCTGAAACGCGCGGCGACCATCACCTATGGCGCCACCGTGCACGAAGCGGCAGACCGTCAACAGGGAGATCGCATGCTGGGCGCTCTTCTCGAAGAAACGTCCGGCGTGCACATTCATGCCTTCAATGACCCGCTCGTGATCGCAGGGCAGGGGACCGCCATGCTGGAGTTCCTGTCCGTGGTTCCTGACCTTGATGTGGTGCTGGCTCCCATCGGGGGAGGCGGGCTCCTGTCCGGCGCCTGCGTGGCCGCGCACGGGGTGAAGCCCGGGCTCCGCATCTATGCCTGCGAACCGATCGGAGCGCTGGATGCCATCCAGTCGGTCCGGGAAAACCGCATCGTGCCGATGACCAACCCCTGCACGATCGCCGATGGCCTGCGGTCGAGCGTCGGCGATATGACGCTGCCGATCCTCCACGCGCATCTGAGCGGGTTTTTCACCGTCGGGGAGCACGAGATCGTGGAGGCGATGCGCTTCGCGTTCGAGCGTCTGAAGATCGTGATTGAACCCTCCAGCGCCGTGGCGCTTGCTCCCGTTCTGCGACGGGAACCCGCGCTACACGACCAGCGCGTCGGCGTGCTTATCACCGGCGGGAATGTGGATTTGTCCGCCTTCTTTCCGACGTTCCTGCGAAAGAGGGAACCTGCGCCTTAACGAGGCGTCGCTCGAAGACCGGCCAGCCATCCCTGGGCGCGCGCGAGGTCGTCCGGTGACAGCGGAATATGCCCGAAGCGCACGTGGCAATAAAGTTCCGTGATCGGAGTCACAAATTCACCGGCGGCCGTCCATTCGCCGGCAATTCTGTCCGCGAATTCGAGCGGCGTCATGCCGGGGGCCTTCTGCAGCCCTCGGGATCCCAGAACCTTCAGCATCCGGCTATAGATCTTAAACGCGGCCACTTGCTGAGTGGTCGGCCCGCCGCTTCTTTGACGCGCCCACCAATGACCGCGCTGAAACCGCCGTGTGATCACAAGGCCGGCCAGCCCGCACAACACGACCGCGCCTCCAAACATCAGCCAGCCATAAGACCGCCCGGCCTGTGTAATCGCGGACCGGAGTTCCGATCCCCAGTGAAGGAGCATCGCGAGGCCTGTGGTTGCCCGCGCGCGCACGACCTCGCCCTGGTCACGAAGGCCTTGCGCCACCGCCACCTGGTCGCGGAAACTGTAGCGGATCACGAAACGGTCCCACTTCAACCTGACCGAATCGAGTACCTTGCCGATTCGAACCACAAACGGGTGGGGGAGGGCCAGCGGTATATTCGGCGTCGGATCAAACGTCACCCAGCCTGAACTCGGAAAATAGACGTCCACCCACGCATGCGCATCACGCTGCCGCACCGTGTAGTAATTCCCCACATCGTTCCATTCGCCTTGGGCAAAGCCGGTGGCCAGCCGGGACGGAACGCCCAGCGTCCGCAACAGCACCACCATCGCCGTCGCATAGTGGTCGCAATACCCGGTTCTCCGCGTGAAGAGAAAATCCTCGACTGGATTCACGGTCGGGGTCGTCCCCACATCCAGGCTGTACTGGTAGTTCTGTTTCAGGTGCTGCTCCACTGCCGCCGCCATCTCGTAAGGCGAGGAAGCCGGCTGGACGACTTGCCGGGCCAGTTCGGCGACACGGGGGCTGACGGCCGGCAACTGAAGAAACCGGCGACGGACTGATTCCACTTCACCCGGCGAAATGTTGCGATGCGCATCGGCGGAATAACGAGCCGGGATCGAACGGACGCTGTACTGGAAGCGCGTGGCCGGCACGTACGGCAGGGAGACGTCGCCCATGCCATCAATCTGCACCACCGCAAACGCGCCCATCACCGATTCCACGAAGGGCACCCCGAAGAGCACCGGTGTGTCGAGCGCCTCGACCAAAATATCCTGTCGGAGACCGAAGGACGAATCGGGCAATCGGTCCGCCGCGACGACGAAGTCCCCCTCCGGCGACCGGGGCAACACCTGTCGATCGCGCAGGGTGTTCGACCAGGAGCGCCCGTCATACGCGTCGTAGGATGCGCCGCGGAAGTAGGCGCGTTCGGTCAGGGGCCCTTTGTGGTCCGGAAACTCGACGCGCATCACGACCGTATTGTCCAGCTTGACCGATCCCACCATGCCCAAATCCACCTTCTCGGAGAACCCCGACACGCGGATCAGTTCTCCGCGGTTCTTTTCGAAGAAGCCGGCGCCGATACGCGGCGTGACAATGAAAATCAGCAGCGTCAAGCCGAGTGCGCCGATCGCAATTCCGTTGGTGCTCCAGAAAAACCGACTGGTGATCGTACCCGGCTGACGGGCCTGGGCAGCCGAACCCGTAGCGGCACCCGCCAGGCGCGCCTCTTCGGCTTCGCTGTACAAATGGAAGAGCAGCAGCGTCCAGATGGCCGTCAGGAGATAGGCGGCAAAGACCGCCGCGTACCACAGCTCCAGCGTCAGGGCTGCGGCGCCGAGCAGCTCCATCAGGCTGATGGCGTACAACTGAAGAAAGTCCTTGCGCTCCCGCAGGGTGAAAAGCTTTTGAACCATTAGGGCGATCAGGAAGTGGACCCCGGCCGGCAGCAAGTCTCCGGAAATCCAGAAGAGATCCGCAAACATGAAGAGAAACGCGGCGAGCATGAGGCCGGTCCACGTTTGTTGCGAGAGCCTGAAAAGGACCAGATCGCGTGCGTACCCCAGGGCCTGGGCCAGGGCGGCAGCGAGCGCCGCCGCTCCTGCGAGCGTCAGTGCTGCGGGAAGCTCGCCCGTCAGCGCCAGGCCCACAAAACCGGACAGCGCGAGAAGGATCGAGCTGAGACGGAAGGCGGTGTCGAGCTTCACGGCTCCCTCACATAGTCGGCTGCCATAATAACCTGGCCGTTACGTTCACCGCAGGCCGACAGGATGGCCGGATCCGGCCAACTCAACACGACCAGCAACATTTCGCCCGGCACCGTCTGCCCGATGAGCCGCACCATGGCCGGTGGGGCCGCCGACCCTGCGCCAGCGGGTTGACACAGCGCCAGCGCACGCATCATCGCGTCGTAATGGGCCTCGCCGGTCCCGGTGGGAATCTCCTGCTCGCCGACCAGCAGGCGAATCGCATGGCCTTGCTGATGGAAATATGCGGCGAGCGACGCCGTCAGGCTCACCGCCTGTTCGAATTCCGGCCTCGCACGGTCGGGCACCGCCGTTGGCAGGACCAGCACCACGCGGCGCTGGTCTTCAGCCTCTGTTTCCCGGACCATCAGCCGCCGCTGGCGCGCCGTCGTTTTCCAGTGGATCGCCCGCGAGTCGTCCCCGTCGTGATAGCGGCGCAAGTTATAGAGCGCCACTCCGGGGCCTCGCCGGGAGACGGTCTGGTCATCCCCCTTGGTCGTCAGATCGTGGGCCAACGTTCTCGGCAGAGGCTTGATCTCCGGGTAGACCACGGTCTCTGACGCCGCCGGCAGCGTCGCCGCCTTCAGAAACAAGCCGAAGGGAAACCGGGTCAGCAGCTTGATCCCTTCGATCCGGTGCAGGCCCCGCTGCGCCACAAGCAGCGGGTAGGACTGCACGGTCACCGAACCGGGTGGGGCATGGAGCAGATGAATGCCGCGATCCACCGCGACGCCGGCCACGACATCCTGCACGCGCAGGGAAAACGTCGGGACCCGCGCTTTGCGGTTGGCGATCGAGAGCGATACCGTGGCCGGTTGGTTGGCGAACACGCGATCCGGCATGCGGCGACGAAACTCGAGCTGCTTGAGGCTTTGCTCCGAGAGCAATCCCGACATGACGATGAGACTCAGCAACATCGCCAGGAGCAGATACAGGAGATTATTGCCCGTGTTGATCGCCGCCACGCCCACAGCCAGGGTCAACAGGACGTAGCGCGTGCCCTCAGGCGTCAGCCGGATTGAGCGATACCGGTAGAACCAGCGGAACCACTCGCGAAAACGTTCAAACATGGCAGCCTATCGGCTGAGGCAAGCGATCAGGGTGCTGCGGCTTACAACGGCACCGGGACCGACTCGACGAGATCGCGGACAATCTGTTGCGCCGCTTCGAACCGCCCGCGCCCTCCCTGGCCCGCTGCCAGCATGACCCGGTGCGACAAGACCGTCGGAGCCAGCTCCTTGATGTCGTCAGGGAGGCAATAGTCTCGCCCGCGCACGAGCGCCAGGGCCTTGGCGGCCTTATATAAGGCCATCGCGCCGCGGGTGCTCGCGCCCAGGGTCAGCATCTCGCTGCGCCGGGTCGCGGCCACGATCGCCAACAGATAGTCCATCAAGCTATCGTCGAGGCGGACCTTCTCCACGTGGTTTTGCAGGTCCTGCACGTCCTGCACGGTCAGGGCCGGCTGCAACTCGTCGGCCGGATGCAGCGCCTGCTGCCGCTCCAGGATCTTTTTCTCCTCCGCCGCGTCGGGATAGCCGATGCGAATCTGCATGAGAAACCGGTCCAGTTGCGACTCCGGCAACGGGAACGTGCCGTGGTACTCCACGGGATTCTGGGTCGCGATCACCATGAAGGGTTGCGGCAGCGCGTAGGTGACGCTGTCCACCGAGACCTGCGCATCATTCATCGCCTCGAGCAGGCTGCTTTGCGTTTTGGGGGTCGTCCGGTTGATCTCGTCGGCCAGGACGACATTCGCGAAGATGGGACCTGGCCGAAACTCGAATGCCTGTTTCTGCTGGTGAAAGATCGACACGCCCAGAATATCGGAGGGGAGCAGGTCGCTCGTAAACTGGATGCGTTTGAACGAACAGTCCAGCGAGCGCGCCAGGCTGTGTGCCAGCGTTGTTTTTCCGACACCAGGCACGTCCTCGATCAGCAGGTGGCCCCGTGCCAGAAGCGAGACCACCGCCAGCTCGACGACCTCGGTCTTGCCCTTGATGACACGTTCGATGTTGGCCCGGATGGCCTGGATCTTTTTCGTGACGTCCATTGCTCCTCGGGTTTCTAAGCCGGGCGGGCTTCACGCCGGCGGGTCGCTGGGGAAGCAGGAAAAGTGTAGCAAACGACTTTCGGACCGTCAATTTCTCCACGAAACGGCCGGGCCGGTCGGATTCGTCACGCGTCAGGGACCATGACCAGCATCCAGGGCGGCGCCTCATCCTTCATGCTGCCGAACCGCCTTGCGGTCTGGCCGGCGGGCAGACCGCCGAACACAGCCCCTCGCCAAACCTCCACGTACCGGAACCGATACGACGCCCCGGCTGCATCCAAAACCGCGGGAATGTCGTCCCGTAGCCTGGTCAGGTCGGCCAGCGAAACGGGCGAGCCGATCGGCAACGCCGTCAGTTTCGCATACACGTCCCCAAAGAGGCCTGGGAGGAGAGCCGGCGTCAGGATCGTGTCGCGTGGGCGCGCCAGCGGATCGGCCACCACCTGCGAGAGCACCTCCCAGAACACGTCCTGATCCATGGCCGAAAGCACGACCACGGAGGCACGCCTTCGCATAAGGTCCAGCAGAGGCAGCGGTCCCCGGATCTCGAACTTCCACGGCGGAAAGAGCAGGGCCCGCCCGCCATGCAACACCTCCAACGCCTTTTCGCCATCCTCGCGCACGACACGATACTCGCCCCGCGCCGACCGCAAGTGCCGCTCGATGGCGGCCCGGGAAACGCGTGCGGGTTCGTACGCGAAGGTGGGATTCGCCGGGGCATGACAGGTGACGAGGGTGTAGTGTGGCAGGGCCGTGTTCAGATTCACGGCCTCGAACATGTCCTGACCGCCCCAAAACTTGAACCGCAGTTCTTCTTGGGACCGCAGCATCTTCAGCCGTTGGGGGGGTGCGTGCAAGGGCCCCCCGAACCGAGAACCGGGTTGCAGCCGATCCACGCAATGGAGGGTCAGCGTCTTCTGCTGCTGACGGAGGCGCGGCAGATAGTGCGTGGTCACTTCTTCGGCAAACGAGAGATCGCCGGCGCCCAGATCCAGAAGTGACGGCGACTCCGCGTCGAGCAGCAGATCGTAGGGGTTGTGGTGACCGCGCAGAAATTGCTCGGTCGTTTCGCAAGACGGGCTCGGCATAGTCGCCGCAGCCTATCGCCCGTATTTCCGTGCGTCAAGCGGGAGCCCTTGTCATGGAACAGGTCCTATGCTAGGTAGCACGCATGAAGCCGCTTGTGCTCGCCATCTTCCTGCTCGTCGGTGCGTGCGCTCCGCTTGCTGCGAGCGAACCGCCCCCCTCATCGACGCCTCCACCGCAACCGGCGTTTCACGAGTGGCAAATCTGGGATGTCAAGGCGGGCCGGCCGGTCGCCCTCGAACCGTGGCTTGCGAGTCTTGCCGCCGCCCGCATCCTTTACATAGGCGAGGAACACCGGAACCGCTGGCACATCGAGGCCGCGCTGAAGATTCTGCGCTCCCTTGCTTCGAACAATCTGCGGCCCGCCGTGGCGATGGAAATGTTCGGCTGGGATGGGCAGGACGCAATCAACCGATACCTCTCAAGCTCCCCGCCCTCACGAGATCAGTTTTTACAAGACTCCCGGTGGGAGGAGAGTTGGGGCGGCCCGTTTGAGGATTACGAACCGCTGGTCAACTTTGCCCTCGAGCGCCACCTGCCTCTGCTCGCGCTGAATCCTCCCCGCGTGCTCGTCCGCCTGGTCGCCAAGCAGGGCTTGTGGCAGGCCAAGAAGGATGCGCGCATGGCGCAGTGGGGCATGCGCGACGAACCCCTGTCGGACGATGCGGCCTATCGCTCGGTCGTGGTGGATCAGATCCGACGCTGCCATGCCGAACTGACAGATGACGCGTATCGGCGCATGTACGACGCCTCACTCTTCCGCGATGAAGGCATGGCCAAGGTCGTCGCCGGTCACATTCGTAACAGCCGCAACACTTCCGACGCTGGCCCTCTGCTGGTCTATACGGGCGGAGGGCACATCCAATACCGCCTGCCGGTGCCAAACCGCGTGGCGCGCCGACTCGGTCCGGGCGACGCCGACCACCAGTTCACCATCTATCTGACCGCCTACGAGCCGGACCGACCGGAAGCGATCCAGGAACTCCTTCGGGACGCCATCGCGGACTACGTGTGGCTGACCCCGTTGAGCGCCCACGGCCCGCCGCGTCGCTGCAAATAAAATTCTCGATGCACCGCCTCTTGGCGATGGGAAGTTGTATCGAGTACAATTGCCGCCCATAACCCATTGCCTATTGCCTGAGGAGGAGACATGGCAGACGAACCGGTCATTGCGCAACGCACGCCTTATGTCATGGAAATCGGCCCCGGAAAATTTTATTGGTGCCGCTGTGGCAGGTCGAAAAGCCAGCCCTTCTGCGACGGCTCGCACACGGGCACGTCGTTTTCGCCGATGGAAGTGGAGTTGACGGAGAAGAAGCGGGTCGCCTTCTGCGGATGCAAACACACGAAGAAACCGCCGTTCTGCGACGGCACGCACTCCAGGCTGTAGCAGCCTGGAAAGGTTCAGGCTGAGGTTGAGGCTAAGGAAGCCCCGTTCTATTGCTCAACCTTAACCTCAACCTAAACCTGTTCAGTGCTCGGTCATGAACCAGCCGGCGATGGATAATCTCTTATTCGTTCCCGCCAGTTGATCCACGCGGGCCACCCGGTGGAACCGGGGAACGCTGAAGATGACCAGGCTGCCCGGTTCGGGCTGAATGGAATGGGCCAGGTTTAGTTTCGGCTTGCTCCCGCCGGGCCGCTCCTGCTCGTAAATCAGCAATTCGCCTCCCCAATCTGGTTCCCACTCGGGGTGGAAATAGGTCACCAGGGCAAGACGCCGGGCCGGACGGACTGCGCCGGGAACCGCGTAGGCATCGTCCGTGTCGTCATGGGTCGGCAGGCAATCGCCGGCTCCGTAGGAGTAATAATTGAACGACACGTGGCGGTCCGTGATGTCGGGGAACGACTCGACGTACTCCGCGACGCATGGCAATGAGACCCGCTGCATGAGCAGGAGGGCTTCCGCGCCTTCGAGTTTCGCCTTTTCCCAGTTGCCGCAATTGGGAAAGGCGCGGGCCACGTCGGGCATGGCGCTGAGCGGTGTCCAAGTTTGCCGTTCCATCGCCTGCCGCCAGCGGATCAGCTCCTGGGGCGACCAGAATTCATCGAGCACGAGGATGGGATGGCGACGGAAGGAAAACTTCCGGGCGTCGAAATCTCTGAAGCGGATGCGATGCATGTGATTCGGCATATGGACCTGGCCTGACCAAGACCCCTTCGGTTGACAACCAGCCTGCAAAAATGCGAGCACTCGCAGCCTATCGAAGGTCGGATTCCGAAGTCAACGAGCAGGGGACGCACACGAGGTGTATACCAATAACGAGATCCCGACCCTATGGCGCTCCTGACTTCCACACCACCTAGAGTATCGAGGTCACGGTCCGGCAGCTATGGCCGTGCCGGCCGGCACCTGGCGGCGGCCGATCCCGTCATGCGCCGCATCATCGCCCGCGTCGGACCCTGCGAACTCAATCCATCCCCGCGCCGTTTCGTCACGCTGTGCGATTCGATCATTTCGCAGCAGCTGTCCGGGCGGGTGGCCGAGGTCATATTCGAACGTTTCGCTGACCTCTGCCCTCGCCGGCGGCCGACGCCGCAGGCTGTTGCCCGCATGCCCCTCGGTCGCCTTCGCACAGCCGGGCTGTCCAAACAGAAAGCCTCGTACTTGAAGCACCTGGCGAGGGGATTCCTGGACGGCCGCATCGACATGCGGCGGTTCATGCGCCAATCAAATGAAGAGATCATCGAGGCGCTGACGACGGTTCACGGCATCGGCCGCTGGACGGCCGAGATGTTCCTGATATTTTCGCTGAACCGTCTGGACGTCCTGCCGGTGGACGATCTCGGCATCCAAAAGGCCATCCAACGCTGGTACGGATTTCGGAGCCTGCCTGCCGCGGCCACGATGCGGAGGGTGGGGCGCCCCTGGCATCCCTATGAAACCATCGCCTGCTGGTACTTGTGGCGAAGCCTGCGGTAGCCGGCCGGCCTTGCGTTATGATGCGGGAGAAACCGGTTTCGCCGTCAGCTTCATGACCAGAACGTAGAGCGCGCAGAGGAGCAGCGCAAATCCGCCGAAGAGCCAGGACCGCTGACGCAGGACTTGCACCAATAATGAAGGATCCTTGATCAGCTCGGGTTGGTCGCCCAGCAGATTGCCGCCGAACCAGGCCAGGATCCAGCACCATAGTCCCGCGCCGGTGATTGTCATCGCACTGTAGAGTCCGAACGGCATCCGCACGATCCCGGCCGGAATGCCAATCAGGTGGCGCACCACCGGCACCAGCCGGGCGAAAAACACGCCGCCGGCCTCGTAGCGGGCAAGCCAGCGCTCAGCTCGCAGCAACTTGTCCTCCGGGCAGAACACGAGGTAGCCGTATTTCACAAACAGGGGACGGCCGAGCCATCGGGCCATCCAATAGGTGGCCGCAGCACCGAGATAGCTTCCGAGCGTGCCGGCCAGCACCACGCCGGTGAAACTGTACCGGCCCTGGGCCGCCCAGTAGGCGGCCGGCGGGATCACGACCTCGCTCGGGATCGGCACGATGGAGCTTTCCATCGCCATCAGGATGATGATCCCCGGATAGCCCCAATCATGGACCCACTGAAACCAGATGCCGACCCAATTGGACATAGACAGTAGTGCTCTTACAAAAAAGGCGGGCGGATTGTACCCGGCAACCGCTTGCGATGCTACAAAAAGTTCTTGCCTGGCGGACCGTGAGTTCAGTACAATCCGCCCCGTTTGTTCGGCATTCGTCCGCCACATTACCTTGGGGATTGGACGAACTGCAAAGCACTGGCGGTGTTTATCCGCTCGCATCGATTGCCAGAAGACGTTAATAAGCGAGCGGCTCAACCAAAGGTTGGTATGGAGGGCGTTCCTATGAGCAGAATTCTCGCGGCAATGGCGGTGGTGCTGATGAGCGGGACTCAGGCGTTGGCCAACGTCGAGGCGGGAAAGCCCGCCGACTACAGTGGCATCAGCGGCCTGTACTACACGCTGATCGGATTGATCCTCGCCTACGGCGTCTACGATACCTTCTTCAAGAAGTCCTAATCGTCTTCTTCAGACTTCCCTGTCAGCGATCCGCCTCACACGTCCCATCGGTTGTTGCCGATGAGACGCGGTGGGGACGGATCGTCATGTCACGGGTTTGATCAGAAACCGCTGAAGCGCCGTGAACAGATTGTCGACAATCACGCGGTAGCCGGCTTCGGTCGGGTGGATCCCGTCGGCCTGGTTCAACGCCTCCCGCGCAGCCACGCCTTCCAGGAAAAACGGCATCAAGGGGACGCGATACTGTGCGGCCAACTCCGGGTAGATGGCTGCGAAGCGGGCCGTGTAGTCCTTGCCGTAGTTGGGGGGCAGCTTCATTCCGGCCAGGATGACCGTGACGCCGGCCGCCTGCAGGCGCTGGATGATCGTTTCCAGATTCGACCGCGTCTGGGCCAAATCGATCCCCCGCAAACCGTCATTCGCCCCCAGCTCCAGAATCACGATCGAGGGCTTGCCGTTGAGCACCCATGCAATGCGGCGAACGCCGCCCGCCGTCGTATCGCCGCTCACCCCCGCATTGATCACGCGATACCGATAGCCGGCCGCCTCCAGCCGTCGTTGCAATTGAACCGGATAGGTGTCCTCCTGCGCCACGCCAAGGCCCGCCGTCAAACTGTCGCCAAAGGCGACGATACGCGGCCGTTCCTCACGCACGGCGGCCGTGCTGCGGCCGGGCTGGCTGGTGACATCGGTGCCGAACCGCTGTCCGAATCCGTCACGCGGCGCGCCGGGCGGCGTGATGGAGGCAGGCGGTTCCGATCCCGGATCGCAGCCACTGAGGCCGCACCCGAACACCAGCGCCAGCGCCAGCACGCAGGAACCACGGAAGGAATTATATGGGAAGCCGAAAGCCATGCCGTATAATAGCCTGGATGTTCGAACCTTCGAAAGAGCCGTCATGATCTCGGTCAAGAACCTCACGATGCGTCTGACAGCCGGCGGGCAGGCTGTGACGATCCTCGACGGGGTCTCGCTGGACATTCCGGCCAAACAGGTGGTCGCGATCGTCGGCCCCTCCGGCAGCGGCAAGTCCACGCTGTTGGGCCTCATCGCCGGCCTGGACAAACCGACAAACGGTTCCATTATATTGGACGGGGTGGAAATCACCGCCCTGTCGGAAAGCGCGATGGCCCGCTATCGCCGGCACACGATCGGGTACATCTTTCAGTCCTTCCACCTGATCCCGACATTGACCGCTCTGGAGAACGTGGCCGTGCCGCTGGAACTCACCGGTGATCCCGCCGCGTCCGGGCGGGCGGCGGAATTACTGGCGGTGGTGGGACTCCGGGACCGGAGCGGCCATTACCCGGTGCAGCTCTCAGGCGGGGAACAGCAACGCGTGGCCGTGGCCCGCGCATTCGCCTGCCGGCCGCCAATCTTATTGGCCGACGAACCGACCGGCAACCTGGACTCCAATACCGGTCGCCAGGTGATCGACCTCTTGCTGTCGCTGAACCGCGACCACGGCAGCACGCTGGTGCTGGTCACGCACGATGTCGCGCTGGCCGCCCACGCGGAGCGGATCGTATCGCTCCGCGACGGCCGCATCGAGTCAGACAAGCCTTCGAGCCGCTAGTCGGCGAGAGGTGCTCCGAAAACCACGTCATGCGCGTCTTCACCGCGACGATATGCCTGCTGGCCTGGACATGGATCGGACTACCGGGCGACATGGTGATGGCTGCGCGCCGCCCGGCCAAAGACTTTTGCGCCGGCCCCCCGCTGGTGGAACCGGTCAAGAACCTCCTGAGCCTGAAGTACTACCAACAGTGGCGGCCGATCGCGCTGGGCGATCTTCCCAAGCCGCACCAGCGGATGTGGCGGCGCAGCCTCAACCGGTTCGATTGCCCCGGCATCGCCATGGGACACTTCGAACGGAGCAACGAACTGGCCTACGCCTTTTCCTTGAAACCGCGGGATCCCCGCCAAACTGGTTGGCGGCTGGTCGTGATCAGCAAAACCAGGAAGGGCGCCTATCGTGACCGCGTGCTTGGGCAGACCGACGAACGGGTGCCGCCCTACGTGATTTATGCCGTGCCGCCCGAGGAATACACCGACGCCTTCGAAACTGAAAGCGTCCGACTGCGGCTGGATGGCCTCCAGGTCGAGCAAATGGAATCCGGTGCCATGTTGTTTTACTGGAAACAGGGACAGTACCGAAGCCTCATCATCGCGGAAGAGGAACCATGACGGGTTTTTCATTTCGCATGGCCTGGCGGGAGACGCGCGCCGCATGGCGGCACTTCCTCTATTTCTTCGTCTGCATCGCGTTGGGTGTCGGCGCGCTGGTGGGCGTGGCGCTCTTCTCCGCCAACGTGGAGCGGGCCGTCACGCGCGAAGCGCGCGGCCTGATGGGCGGCGATGTGGAAATCCGCCTGTCCCGGCCGATGAGCGGGAAGGGGGAGGCGGTCCTCCGTTCATTGGCCGATCGCGGCATCGCCGTACTGCACGTCAGCGAACTGGTGGGCATGGCCGCGGTCGTGGACGGCACACCGGCGCTCCAGACACAACTGGTGGAGCTCAAGGCCGTCGAATCCGGCTACCCGCTTTACGGGAATCTCCAGCTGGAGCCACAACACCCTCTGATGGAGCTTTTGTCTTCATCCGCCTGCCCTGAACCTCGAACCTCGAACGCCGCCCCTGGCCGTTCCCGTCACTCGTCACTCGTCACTCGTCACGGCATGTGTCACGGCGCCGTAGTCCAGCAGTCCCTGCTGATCCGCCTCGGCCTCTCCGTCGGTAACCGGTTCAAGGTTGGTGACGCGATTTTCACGATTACCGGCGTCCTGCGCATAGAGCCGGACCGGGTGGCCGGTCCCTTCAACCTCGGCCCCCGCGTGATGGTGTCTCGCGAAGGGCTGGCCGCCGCCGAGCTGATCAAGCCGGGCAGCCGAGTCCGCGAGCGGTATCTGCTGAAAATTCCACAGGCCTTGCCGGCATCGCCGCTCTTGTATGAACTGCGCGGCCGTCTCGCCGGCGAGTCCGCCCGTGTGACGGGCTATCGGGACGCGCAGCCGCAGCTCAAGCGATTCCTGGATCAACTCACGCGCTATCTCGGTCTGATCGGCCTCACGGCCCTCTTTATCGGCGGGATCGGCGTCGCCACGACCATTCACGCCTTCATCCGTGAGAAGTTGCAGACGATCGCC
>Ga0326597_10008464_pt1 | contig 13878 bp, 10 predicted proteins | sample RVTome_12_FD_203789 | JGI IMG/M metagenome (GOLD analysis project Ga0326597, IMG submission 203789) | Soil microbial communities from uranium-contaminated site in the Upper Colorado River Basin, Wyoming, United States - RVT100D185 | ecosystem: Environmental > Terrestrial > Soil > Contaminated >... | reverse complement strand
TGGGTTCTCTTTCGTCCGGAGCTGCTCTTCGTCAAGACGCAAGTGAACGAAGAGTTTCCGGCCGCGACGTCCCCGGTCGCGGCGACGACCGACTCCGCGACGCCGCTCCTTTCGGGGAGCTTTCACTCGGTGGCCCACGACACCATGGGAACAGCCGACGTCCACGAGCTCTCGGACGGTAAGCGCGTTCTGAGACTCACCGATTTCATGACTTCGAACGGGCCCGACGTGCGCGTCTATCTCGTCGCCGCGCCCGATGCTTCCGACAACGACACCGTGAAGAACGCCGGCTTCGTGGAGCTCGGAAAGCTCAAGGGAACCGAGGGCGATCAGAACTATGACGTTCCCGCGGACGTCGATCTGGCAAAGTACCGGGCAGTCACCATCTGGTGCGCGCGCTTCGGAGTCAACTTCGGAACCGCGCCCCTGAAGTCCCGTGAGCCGGAGGCTCTCTCGGCGGGCAATTTCCACGGTGTCGCCCATGAGACGATGGGTACGGCGACGGTCCATCGCCTCGCCGATGGAAAACGAGTCCTTCGCTTCACGAGCTTCACCACCTCGAACGGCCCCGACGTCCAGGTGTATCTGGGGAAGGCCCCCGACGCGAGCGACAACGAGACCGTCACCAAGGCGGGGTTTTTCCACGTGGGCGCGCTCAAGGGAACCGAGGGAGACCAGAACTACGAGCTCCCCGACGATCTGAATCTCGACGAGTATCATTCGGTCACCATTTGGTGCCGTCGTTTTGGCGTGAACTTCGCCACCGCGCCTCTTTCCCGCTCGACCACATAGCTCGGAGGCATCCGTGAACGATATGCGGGAAACCCGCATCGTGATCCTGGGAGGCGGTTTCGGCGGGCTTTACACCGCCCTCGAGCTCGAGAAGGTGCTCGCCCGCCGAAACGACCTCCAGGTGACGCTGGTGAATCGGGAGAACTTCTTCCTCTTCACCCCGATGCTGCACGAGGTCGCGGCGAGCGACCTCGACGTCACTCACATCGTGAATCCGGTTCGGAAGCTTCTGAAGCGGGTCCGGTTCTTCGAAGGCGAGGTTTCGTCGCTCGATCTCGAGAAGAAGACGGTTTCCGTCACGCATACTGACGGTAGCCACAGCCACGAGCTCCCTTACGACCACCTCGTTCTCGGTTTGGGATCGGTCACGAACTTCTTCGGCCTTCCCGGCCTCGCCGAGAGGGCGTTCACCATGAAATCCCTCGGAGACGCGCTCTCTCTCCGGAACCGGCTCATCGCGAACCTGGAGGCCGCCGACTTCGAGTGCGCCTCCGGAGAACGCGAGCCTCTCCTGACGGTGGTGGTTGCGGGAGGGGGTTTCGCAGGGGTCGAGACCGCGGCCGCCACGTACGACTTCATGCTCGAAGCGCTCTCGTTCTACCCCCATTTGAGTGAAGAGCTCATTCGGATGGTCCTCGTCCACCCAGGGACCCATCTTCTCCCTGAGCTCGGAGAAGAGCTCGGGAGCTACGCGGGCCGGGTGCTCCAGAGCCGCGGTATCGAGGTGCGTCTGGGAACGAGAGTGAAGGCGGTCACGCCAACGGGCGTCGAGCTCGCGGATGGCGAGGAGGTAAGGACGACGACCGTGGTATGGACCGCGGGAAGCTCCGCCCATCCTCTTCTCGCGACGCTCTCGTTGAAGAAGGAGAAAGGACGGCTGGTCACCGACGAGTTCCTTCGCGTCCCGGGAGCTTCGAGCGTCTGGGCCACCGGGGACTGCGCTCTCATTCCGGACCGCGCGCGCGGCGGGTACTTTCCTCCCACGGCGCAGCACGCTCTGAGGGAGGGCCGCACTCTCGCGCGGAACCTCGTGTCGGTCGTCGACCAGCGTCCGCTTTCGGCCTTCGTTTTCACCACCCTCGGGCAGCTCGCCGCCATCGGAAAAAGGAGGGGAGTCGCCCGGGTCTTCGGAATCAATTTCTCCGGCTTTTTCGCCTGGTGGCTCTGGCGAACGATCTATCTCGCCAAGCTCCCCCGATTCGAGAAGAAAGTGCGGGTGGCCCTCGACTGGACGCTCGACCTCGTCTTCTCCAAGGACCTGGTGCAGCTCCAGACACCGCGCTCGCGGGGCCTCTCCGCCGACGTCGAGGCGGTGCCCGAAGCCAAGACTGCCTGACAGCCTGACAGGTTGAGGTACGACATGAAGAAGAACGAAGTCAATGGAAGAAACGCGGAGTCGCTGCGCCTCGCCGAGGATTCCCGCCGCGAAAAGAATTGGAAGCGGTGGGGCCCTTACCTCTCCGAACGGCAGTGGGGCACGGTGCGCGAGGACTACTCGCCCTATGGTGAGGTCTGGGGCTACTTCTCCCACGATCAATCGCGAAGCCGCGCCTATCGCTGGGGTGAGGACGGTCTCCTCGGCATCACCGATCGCCAGTGCCGGCTCGCCTTCGCGCTCGCTCTCTGGAACGGGCGCGATCCCATCCTGAAGGAACGCCTCTTCGGGCTCACCGGCCCCGAGGGAAACCATGGCGAGGACGTGAAGGAGTGCTACTTCTATCTCGACTCGACGCCGACCCACTCCTACATGAAGGCCCTTTACAAGTATCCTCAGGCGGAGTTCCCCTACCAGAGGCTCGTCGAGGAGAACCGCAGCCGGGGAAAGGACGCCCCCGAGCTGGAGCTCGCCGATACCGGTGCGTTCGACGGGAATCGCTATTTTGACGTCGTGGCGGAGTACGCCAAGGCGGCGCCGGACGACATCCTGATCCGCATCACCGCCTTCAACCGCGGGTCGGAGCGCGCGGACCTCGTTCTTCTTCCGACGCTATGGTTTCGCAATACCTGGTCCTGGGGCCGCGAGGGGGAAGGTTACTGGCCGAAGCCGCGCCTCGCGCGATCCGGAAAAGGCCTCATCGAGGCCGAGCATGCGTCTTTGGGCCGCTACGTTCTCGCGGCGGAGGGAGAGCCGGAGCTCCTCTTCACCGAGAACGAAACGAACGTGGCGCGTCTGTTCGACGGACAGAGCGCCAGTCCGTATGTGAAGGACGCCTTCCACGAGTACGTAATCCATGGCCGCCCCGAGGCCGTGAACCCAGCGCATGAGGGAACCAAGGCGGCGGCGCTCTATCGGCTCTCGATTCCCGCGGGAGGGGAGAAGACCGTAAGACTTCGCCTCTCGGAGGGAAAACCGGGGGGGCTCGGGGGCGCCTTCGAACGCGTCTTCGAGGAGCGCATCCGCGAAGCGGACGCGTTCTACGAGAGCCGGCTTGCCGAGAGAGCGTCTTCTGACGAGCGTGCCGTGGTGCGGCAGGGCTACGGCGGCCTTCTCTGGTCGAAGCAGTTCTATCACTACGTCGTACGGGACTGGGCCCAGGGAGATCCGGCGCAGCCCGCGCCGCCGGAGAGCCGCAAGCAGGGGCGCAACACGGATTGGCCTCATCTCTACAATCGCGACGTCATTTCGATGCCCGACAAGTGGGAATACCCCTGGTACGCCGCCTGGGATCTCGCGTTCCACATGATCCCGTTCGCGACCGTGGACCCCGATTTCGCGAAGCACCAACTCACGCTCTTCCTCCGCGAGTGGTACATGCACCCGAACGGCCAGCTCCCCGCGTACGAGTTCGCGTTTTCGGACGTGAACCCGCCGGTCCACGCCTGGGCGGCGTGGCGGGTCTACAAGATGACGGGGCCGCGGGGAAAGCGCGACCGCGTCTTCCTCGCCCGGGTCTTTCACAAGCTCCTTCTCAACTTCACCTGGTGGGTGAACCGCAAGGACGCTCGCGGGAAGAACCTTTTCTCCGGCGGCTTTCTCGGGCTCGACAACATCGGGGTCTTCGATCGATCGCAGGCGCTTCCGACCGGCGGCGAGCTGGAGCAGGCGGACGGAACCGCGTGGATGGCGTTCTATGCGACGACGCTCCTCTCGATGGCGCTCGAGCTCGCGAGCGAGGATCCGGCATACGAGGACGTGGCCTCCAAGTTCTTCGAGCATTTCATGGCGATCGTCGAGGCGATGAATCACCTCGGCGGAACCGGTCTCTGGAACGAGGAGGACGGGTTCTACTACGACCAGCTTCGGGTCGACGGGAAGAGCATTCCTCTCAGGACCCGCTCGATGGTCGGCATCATCCCGCTCTTCGCCTGCGAGATCCTCGAGGTCGACGTGATGCGCAAGCTCCCGGGGTTCTCGAAGAGGACCGAGTGGTACCTCGAGAACCGTCAGGATCTCACCGAGCACATCGCCTGCTTGCGAAGCCCGGGCAGTAGCCCCTTGGATGGCGCCCACGAGCATCGGCTTCTCGCGCTCCCGAGCCGGGAGCGTCTTACGCGCGTGCTGCGGTACCTTCTGGACGAGAACGAGTTTCTCTCCCCCTACGGGCTGCGCTCGCTCTCCCGCTTCCATCAGGACCACCCTTACGAGTTCCACTCCAACGGACAGACCTTCCGCGTGGACTACACGCCGGGTGAGAGCACCACGGGTCTTTTTGGCGGGAACTCCAACTGGCGTGGGCCCATCTGGTTCCCGCTCAACTATCTCCTGGTCGAAGCGCTAGAGCGCTACCACCATTTCTACGGCGACAGCTTGAGGGTCGAGTGCCCCACGGGCTCGGGACGATTCATGAACCTCCAGGAGGTCGCGATGGAAATCGCGGGAAGGCTTTCCCGGATCTTCCTTCCCGACGAGTCAGGCCGGAGGCCGGTCCACGGGGGCGCCGACCTCTACGAACGCGACCCCCACTGGAAAGACCTGACCTTGTTCTACGAGTACTTCCACGGAGAGACGGGACGAGGCGTCGGGGCGAGCCATCAGACGGGATGGACGGCGCTCGCGGTGCGCTTCATCGAGGACCTGGCGAAAGAGCGCGAAACCCGGAGCCCGGCCGTGGCATCGATCCAGGCATGACGATGAACGGGCACTTCGACGTCATTATTATCGGCACCGGCGCCGGCGGCGGGACCCTCGCGAACCGGCTGGCGGATTCGGGAAAGAGGATCCTCCTCCTCGAGCGCGGCGACTACGTGCCCCGGGAGAAGGACAACTGGGATCCGCGGCCGGTGAACCTGGAGGGGAAGTACCAGACGAAGGAAGTCTGGCGCGATCGAGACGGAAAGCCTCTCCATCCCCATACCAACTACAACGTGGGCGGGAACACCAAGTTCTACGGAGCCGCCCTCTTCCGCCTGCGGGAGCACGATTTCGGAGAGGTCCGCCACAATGGAGGCCTCTCCCCCGCGTGGCCGATCTCGTACGACGAGCTCGAGCCTTACTACACTCAGTCGGAGCGGCTTTACCACGTGCACGGCGAGCGGGGGATCGACCCAACCGATCCCCCCGCTTCCGCCCCCTATCCCCATCCCGCGGTCTCTCACGAGCCCCGCATCCGGGACCTCGCGGAGGATTTCGCGGCCCAGGGCCTGCGGCCCTTTCCGGTTCCGCTCGGGATCCTGCTCGACGAGAAAAACCCGCGCGCGAGCCGCTGCATCCGGTGCAGCACCTGCGACGGGTTCCCGTGCCTCGTTTCCGCGAAGTCCGACGCGCAGGTGTGCGCCGTCGACCCCATCCTGGATCGCGGGAACGTAACCCTCCTCACCCGCGCGAAGGCGGAGAAGCTCTTGACGGACGGCTTGGGTCGCCGGGTGGACCGCGTGGTCGTGGAGCGCGACGGCGCTCGCGAGGAGTACTCGGCCGACGTCGTGGTCTCGTCCTGCGGCGCCATCAACTCCGCCGCTCTTCTCCTCCGCTCGGCCAATGACCAGCATCCGAACGGACTCGCGAACGGCTCGGGAGTCGTGGGACGGCACTACATGGGACACGTGAACTCCGTGCTCATGGCGGTATCGAAGTGCCCGAACCCGACCGTTTTCCAGAAGACCCTGGGAGTGAACGACTACTACGTCCCGACGAAAGAGTGGGATTACCCCATGGGCCACATCTCCTTCGTCGGAAAGCTCGACGGAGTCACCCTCTCGGGAGGAGCGCCGGCCATCGCTCCGGGATTCACGCTCGAGCTCATGGCCAAGCACTCCCTCGACTTCTGGCTCACGTCCGAGGATCTGCCCGACCCGGAGAACCGGGTGAGCCTCGACGCCCAGGGGAACATCGTTCTCTCGTATGCGCCGAACAACGAGGAGGGGCACAAGCGCCTCATCCAGAAGCTCAAGGGGCTGATGCAGGCCCAGAGGAAGTGCCAGGTGCACGGACACGAGTGCCACCAGGGGCTCTTCTCCCGGAATCTCTTCGTCGGCCAGAGGATTCCCCTCGCGGGAGTGGCCCACCAGTGCGGGACCCTGAGGTTCGGGCACGACCCGAGGACCTCGGTTCTGGATACGAACTGCAAAGCGCACGAGCTCGATAACCTCTACGTCGTCGACGCGAGCTTCTTCCCTTCGAGCGGCGCGGTGAACCCCGCGCTCACCATCATGGCCAACGCCCTCCGGGTGGGTGATCACCTGTTGGAGAGAATGAGATGAAAGCCGTCGCGGTTTTTCCCGGGAAGCCCGGAAGCATCCACCTCACGGAGCTCCCGAGGCCCCAGTTGAGCGAGGTCCCGAACGGACGCGGGGTCCTGGTGCGGATCGTCCGCGTCGGAGTCGACGGCACCGACAAGGAGATCAACGCCGCCGAGTACGGCCAAGCCCCTCCCGGCTACGACTTCCTGGTCACGGGCCACGAGTGCATGGGACAGGTCGAAAAAGTGGGGGAGAACGTGACCGAGCTCGCCCTGGGCGACTACGTCGTCCCCACCGTCCGCCGGCCGGGGAAGAGCTTCTACGACGCCATCGGCCAGTACGACATGACGACCGACGACGTCTACTTCGAGCGCGGCATCAACTTGCGCCACGGCTACCTGACCGAGTACTTCGTCGACGACCCCGAGTACATCGTGAAGCTTCCGAAGGGACTCCGGCACGTGGGTGTGCTCCTCGAGCCGACTTCCGTCATCGAAAAGGGAGTCGTCCAGGCGTACGAGCTCCAAAGAAGGCTCAAGGTCTGGCGGCCGAAGCGGGCCGCGGTGCTCGGGGCGGGAACCATCGGGCTTCTCGCGGCGATGTCCCTGCGGATGCGGGGACTGGAGGTGACGAGCTTCGGGCGGACCCGCGCGCCCTACCGCAACGCCAACCTTCTCGAGGAGATCGGCGCCCGCTACGTCTCGACCCAGGACATGAGTCTGGAGGAGGCTTCGAGCAAGCACGGTCCATTCGACATCATGTTCGAGGCGACGGGCTTCGCGCCCATCGTCTTCGACGCCATGCAGCACCTGGGGAAGAACGGCGTCCTCATTCTCTCTAGCGTGACCGGAGGCGGACGGAACATCGACGTCCCCGCGGACATGATCAACCTCGGTTTCGTGCTCGGGAACAAGGTGGTGGTGGGGACGGTGAACGCGAACCGCGAATACTTCGAAGCCGGCATCTACGATCTCTCCCGGGCGGAGATGGAGTTTCCCGGGTGGCTTTCGAAGCTCCTCACCCATCCCGTCGAGGGGCTCGAGCGCTATGAGGAGATGATGCGGCTTCTGACCACGGCCAGGGACGCCATCAAGGTGTTCGTAAACGTCTCCCCGGAGTAGCGCCATGAAACCCATCAACATCCCCGTCATTCTCGGAACCACGAGGCGAGGGCGATTGAGCGCCCACGTCGCGCGCTTCGTCACCAACGAGCTCTCGAAACGTCCGGGCGTTCTGACCGAGCTCATCGACATCGCGGAAATGCCCCTTCCCATCGACGGAGCCGGCGACGAAATCAAAGATCCCGCGTTCTCGCAGAAGATGGAGAATGCCGACGGGCTGGTGATCGTCGCCCCCGAGTACAACCACAGCTTTCCCGGGCTCTTGAAGCACGTCCTCGATACCTGCCTCGAGGAGTACATCCACAAAGCGGCCGGCATCGTCGGAGTCGCCTCGGGACCTTTCGGGGGCACCCGGGTGGTCCAGAGCCTCCTCCCGGCTCTACGGGAGATGGGGCTCATGACCATCTTCACTGACTTGAACTTCTCGAGCGTGGGCAAGGCCTTCGACGAGGACGGAAAGCTCAAAGACGAGGAGGCCTGGGCCCGCAGGGCTGCCAACTTCCTCGACGAGCTCATCTGGATGTCGACGGTCCTGCGCTACGGGCGAGAGAACGTTTCCCAGGAGTAACCCCATGACTTGTTCGGAATGCGGCGTCGAGATGACGCAACACGCGAAGAAGGTGATCTATCCACGGAGCGAGGAGGAGGCTTCCCTCGTCGACGAGGCGCTCGGCGGAGTTCTCCTCGAGCGGCACACCTGCCCCGGCTGCGGCAAAGGGGCGAGCCTGGTTCACGAGCCGACATGATCGTTCGAGTCCACTATCCCCTGGTCTCGGGTCGCATGGTGCTCCGCACCGAGCTCGACTGGGAGAAGAACGTCGAGGCGGTGGACGCCGGGGCGTTGCGCTTCGACTTCAACGTCTCGGCCGAATCGACTTTTTTCTACTTCAAGCCCGTCATTCTGGAGGAGGGGAAAGAGCCTCGGTGGGCCGTCGGCGAGAACTATCTGGGCCTGTCTTCACAGACAAAGCCGCGCGAAGTCTACCCCTACTTCGAGCCGGACCAGCGGTGCAGCGCGTGCGACCTGAGAGAGCTCCCCTCGCCCTTCGGAAAGTTCGACTATCGGGTCTTCTATCCACCCGGATATCACGAGAACGTCCTCAAGCGGTACCCGGTCCTCTACATGCAGGACGGGCAGAACCTGTTCTTTCCCGGGGAGGCGTTCCAGGGACGGCACTGGCGGATCGCGGAGACTCTCGGGCTCCTCGACGCGATGAGCCTCGTCGACAAGGTGCTGGTCGTCGGGATCTACCCCAACGCCCGCGAGGAAAACTACACCAAGCCCGGCTATGAGAGCTACGGCCGCTTCCTGGTGGAAGCGCTGAAGCCCGAGATCGATCGCTCGTTCCGGACTCTTCCGGGCCCCGAGACCACGGCGGTCATGGGCTCTTCACTCGGAGGTGTCGTTTCGTTTTATCTCGCCTGGGAGTGGCCGAAGACTTTTGGCATGGCGGCCTGCCTTTCGAGCACCTTCGGCTTCCGGGACGATCTTCGGGAGCGCGTCGCCTCCGAGCCTCGTCGGGACCTGCGCCTCTACCTGGATTCGGGGTGGCCTCGAGACAACTACGAGGCGACACGGAACATGAGGGCGCTTCTTCTCCGGAGCGGATACCGCGAAGGTGAGGATGTCTTCTATCTCGGCTTTCCCGAAGCGCTCCATAACGAGGCGCATTGGGCGATGAGGGCTCACGTCCCGTTTCAGTTCTTCTTCGGAAGAGCGTAAGCCCGAGCTTATTCGAGTACCAGGATCACCGAGCTTCATCGGAAGCCCATTAACTCATCGACCATGAACGATTGGCGCTCGTCCGAACCACTTTTTTGCCGCGCCCGAGCTACCTCGAAGTCGTCGGCCAAAGGACGCCCTGGTCCTTTACTCGTACCCGGGCCATTCCTTTGTAGACGAACTTCTGAATGCGCTTCCCTTCGTAGGTTTCCGTGGTGTAGACGTTGCCCTTCGAATCGGTAGCGATGCTGTGCACGCCGTAGAACTGACCCGGCTGCCGCCCGCCGGCGCCGAAGCTGGTGAGGACTTCGAGCTTCTTCCGGTCGATGATGTAGACCTTCTCGTTCTTGCCGTCGGCGAGGTAGATGTATCGCTGTTCGGGGTCGCGGGAGAAGGCGATGTCCCAGACCGCCCCGCTTCCAAGGGTCTCTCGGGCAACGATGAGCTCGTTCACGAACTCCCCGCTCAGGCGGAAGACCTGGATGCGGTTACCCGCGCGGTCGCAGACGTACAGAAGCCCATCCTCGGAGGGCTCGGCGCAATGGACGGGATTCCGGAACTGGGGCGAGGGCGGCGCCTTCGGGTCGTAGAGGCCGAGGTCGCGATCGTCGGGCTCTTTCCCGTACGCGCCCCAATACCGCTTGAACGCTCCCGAGGATCCATCGAGGACGGCGACGCGTTTGTTGAGGTAACCGTCGGCGACGAAGGCCTCTTTCCCGCTGGAGTCGAAAGAGATCTTGGCGACTCTCCCGAAGCTTTCCTTGTCGTGGCTCCCGCCGACCCACTTCGGTTCCGCCCCGGAGGAGCTCTTGTCGCGTCTGGCTCCGGGGTGTCCGAACTGTTTCAAGAACTTTCCATCCCTTGTGAACTTCAGGATGTGAGAGTCCCCTTCCCCGTTCCCGCCGATCCACAGATGGTCCATGGGGTCGATGGTGATCCCGTGGTTCGACTGCGGCCAGTCGTAGCCTTCACCGGGGCCGCCCCAGTGACCGACGAGGTTTCCCTCGGGGTCGAACTCCAGAACGGGAGGAGCGGGAACGCAGCACTCGAGAGCCGTCGGCGGTTTGGCGGCGGCGCTCACTTCCGTCGATGGGTTCAACGTGGCCTGTCGATGGATGACGAAGACGTGATCCCGCGAGTCGACGGTCACTCCGATGGTCGAGCCGATGACCCACTGGTTGGGCAAGGGTTTCGGCCAGAACGGGTCCACCTCGAACGTCGGCGCCTCGACGCCTTTTTCCTGGGCCAAAAGAGCCCGGTCCAGGGCGAGCTGACCGAGGCCGAGTGCCGCGAGCGTCGCCAGAAGTGCGGCGCCGATCGCGATGTTCTTCTTTCGATTCGAACGTGCCATGAGACCCTCCGGCGTGCCAGTGTATCAGGACTAGACGAAACGCGAGCCCGGCCTCGCCTCGAAACATTCGAGCGGCGGCGAGCGGCGGCGAGCGGCGGCGGGCGGTAGCCGGATGCGCAGCTAGTTCTGGGGCTGCGGGCGAACCGCGAAGGCTGCCGGTGCTATGACTTTGGCGACCCTGTTCCTCGTGTCGAGGGTCGCGGCGCTCGACGTCAACCGGCGTACCTGCCCCCGCCGTTTCGCCAGCTCCACGATGGCATTGCGCCGCCTTTCCAGGAACTCCGGGTTCTGGGACTTACTGGACTTAGCCATGTCGGACCCCTTTCGCCGTAGCGTCCCGATAACGTTACGCGAGGGAGCCGGAAGCTGTCAATGACTCAGCGAACCGACACGTTCGCGCGATCGAGGATCGTTCCCCGCGCGCGCTCGAAGGCGACAATCGCCTTGCTGTAGTCGATGAGCGCCCTGAGCTCGTTGGCGGCGGCCTGCGCCAGATCGCGCTGGGCCTGGACGATGAGGAAGCTGGTCGACATGCCCACCTCGAACTTCTTCTGCTCCGCCTCGAGCCGCTTCGCCGCGAGCTCGCGCGCGACCCGGGTGGCATCGATGCGCTTCCGGTTGGTGTCGACCGCCCGCGCCGTCTGCCGGACTTCCTGCGAGATCAAGATCTGGCTCGAGTCGATCTGGGCGCGCTGCTGGCGGGCCGCGACCTGGGCCTGGGAGTGCTGCGCCTCTGCCTGGGAGTTTCCGAGGGGGTAGGAGACGTTGAGCCCGAGGCTCCAATCCCGGTAGTCGCCGCCGAAGAGCGTATCGATCGCGTCCCCGTATCCGCCCGGAATGATGCTGCTGGGGAGGCCCGCGAAGTCCTCGCGAAGGATCTGGTCTCCGCCGATTCCGCTCAGGGCGACGGAGCCCACGAGGTCGAGCTGGGGAAGCATCTGGTTCTTGGTGTAGCGCACGTTGTAGTCGCGGGTCTCGAGCTCGACGCGGGAAAGCTGCAGCACTGGCTGCCTCTGGAGAGCCACCCGGATCGCATCATCGAGGTCGATCTGGATCTCCTCCATGGTGGGGGCCGTCGTCGGAAGGTAGCGGGTCTCCCAGAACCGGGGCGACTCGGGGTCGTTGATGAGACTCTTGAGAATGTCTTCGAACGTGCGGATCGACGCTTCGGCGAGGATGACCGACTCCTCGCGCGCCGCGACTTCGGCCTCGGCCTCGAGCACGTCGATGGGCGCCATCGTCCCGACCTCGACCTGGATGCGATTGTTGCGCAAAAGGTTCTGGGCGAGCTTCAAGGACTGGCGCGCGACTTCGAGGTCGCGGATGCTGAAGACCAGATCGAGGTATCCGAGCGAGACGTCGCGCACCGTATCCATCACCTGGATCTCGAACTGGTGGCGCGATATGCGCTCGGAGTTCTGGGCGACGACGATCCGCTGTTTGTTGGGGTTGAGGCGGAAGTTCTGCGCGAGCGGCTGAACCACCTGGGCGCTCAGAGCGGCGTCATAGAGCGGATTGAACCCGGAGAACGCGCTGTTCGTGGTCTGGCGCAGGTTCTGCCAGGAGACGTTGTAGTTGCCACCGGTCGTGAGCTCCTGGTTCCAGGCGAGGGCGTAGTTCGTCCGGGTGCTCGCGAGGACGTTCGCGCCGATGAGCTGGCTCTGCGCCGGACTGCGGCTATCGAGGTTGTTGAGGCTCGCCGAGACGAAGGGTTTGTAGACCCCTCTCGCGGAAGCGACTCCTTCGGCCTGGACCTGGGTGTCGAGTCTCGAGACCACCACGTTCAGGTTGTTCTCGAGAGCCATCTCGATGGCCTGCTGGAGGGTCAGCTGGATTTCGCCGGACTCGTCAAGATTGTCGGGCTGACCCGGTGTGTCCTGGGTGGCGGCGGGCTCTTGGGGGGCTGCCGCGCCGGCGGCAAGGCTGAAGAACAAAATGCAGAAAAGAACGAAAGTCCGGTTGGGTTTCATAGCGTGTCCTGTCCACATGGATGCGGGTTCAAGGTCGTCAGCTCCTCCCCCGAAGAGCGTACGGACCTCGTAGAAAGGATCTACGCCGGGCCCGAGCTCGAAGTTCCGGGGCAGCGCCATTGTACCTCGGGTAGCGGGAGCTAGAATGTCGGGGCCCGGAGGGCCCCATCCTCCCGAGCGGAGCCGTCAGCCGGAGCGAAGCGCGGTGCACGGAGCGACAGGCCGCGGGGGTGGGGCCCCGCGGCATTGATTGAGGAGCGAGGGGAGCGAGCCGAGCGGAGCCCTCAGCGGTCGCGCAGCGCGAGAGCGCGTAGCGACGAACCGCGGGGGTGGGGCCCCGCGGCACTGAGCGGAGCCTTCAGCCCGAGCGGAGGGCGAGCGAAGCGAACCCGAAGCGAGAAGCACTGGGGGTGGGGCCCCAGCGCACTTAGGAAGTCCGAGGCGAGCACTCTAGAATGAAGGGCCGTGACGAAGTTCAAAATGACCCTCGCCTATGACGGGACCGCATACCGGGGGTTTCAATTGCAGCCCGGGGAAGACACCATCCAGGCCCGGTTGGAGTCCGCCCTCTCGCAGATGGCGAAAGAGCCGATCCGGGTGACGGCGGCGGGGCGAACCGACAGCGGTGTTCACGCCTGGGCGCAAGTAGCCCACTTCCGTCTTCCCCGGCCGATCCTCTCGCGCGGAATCCTTGCCGGGCTCAACTCGATGCTCCCGGAGGACATCCGTGTTCGTGAAGTCGAGGAGGCCGCGGAGGGATTCCACGCCCGCTTCGACGCGCGCTCGAAGACCTACCGCTATCATCTCGATCGCTCGTCCGTCCCTTCGCCCCTCCGCTGCCGCTACACGCTCCACTACCCGCATCCGCTCGACCGAAAGGCGCTCGACGAGGGCGCTGCGCTCATCCTGGGCGAGCGCGACTTCGCCGCGTTCCGCGCCTCTTCGTGCAACGCGCGGACGACGATTCGGATCTGCACGGCGTCGAGGTTCCTGGACGAGGGCGAGGAGCTGGTCTTCGAGATCGAAGCGACCGGCTTTCTCCATCACATGGTCCGGAGCCTCGTCGGCACCCTTCTCGAGGTCGGACGGGGAAAGCGCGAGCCCTCGGCCCTCGAGTCGGTCTTCGCCTCGCGCCGAAGGAGCGAGGCCGGCCCCACCGCGCCCGCCAAGGGGCTTCACCTGGTGAAGGTCACTTACTGAGCAGGCTGATGAAAAAGACGCGAGCGGAGCGTTCGACTTCGCCAAGGCTTCGTCGAAACCGCGCCGTAGCCCGAAGGGCGGAGGCGGGAGCCCGGCCAGGAGGAA
>Ga0326597_10008463_pt1 | contig 13878 bp, 13 predicted proteins | sample RVTome_12_FD_203789 | JGI IMG/M metagenome (GOLD analysis project Ga0326597, IMG submission 203789) | Soil microbial communities from uranium-contaminated site in the Upper Colorado River Basin, Wyoming, United States - RVT100D185 | ecosystem: Environmental > Terrestrial > Soil > Contaminated >... | reverse complement strand
CCACGTCGATCAGCATCGGCGCCGCTGGCGGAGTCGCGCCCGGCGACACCAAGCGCTACCAGTTCTGGTACCGCGACCCGGTCCTGAGCCCCTGCGGCTTCAACTTCAACACCTCGAACGGCGTGGAGATCAACTGGGTCCCGTAGGTCCGCGAGAGCAGTGAATCGCGGGGAGGCGGCGCCGAGGGTGCCGCCTCCCCTTGTGTCTGGCGCCCGAAAACGCGCGAGGATCACGGCCTCGGGCCGGCTGCAACAGGGCGAAGCCTCGCTCCAGCATCTACCACTCCCTGCCCGGCGAGCACGACAGGCCTGCCCGGCGAGCACGACACGAAGCACGATCCGCACCGGTACCACGATCCTGCCACGAGCGCCTGCGGCCGTGCGTTCGACGCGGCCGACGGCCTGCAGGTCGACCGGCTTCCCCAAGGGCGGGCCTCGGAGTCTTCCGGGACGAGGTGGCGCCCGTCCCGGTGCGTTCTCTTCCTTTACATTCTCGAGCGCTTGACGACACGCGCAGATCCCTGATGATAGGGTCGTTCCTACTATCCCCGCAGCTCTCACGGCACCGAGAAGAAGACGAGACATGAGACACCAGCGAATGATCCTCGCCGCCCTGGCCACGCTCCTGACGGGCGGTCTGGCGAGCGCACAGATCGGCCCGGACATCACCGTGTTGAAGCTCGGCGGGGAAGCGAACGACTTCCAGTACTACGGCCAGTACGGCGGGATCGCCGCCTACTCGATGGGCACGACGTCGTGCAACCCGGGCGACGTGCCGGTCCAGTGGACCAGCTCGGACCACCCGGTCATCGGGCAGAACTTCTTCCGCCTGAAGGACGGCCGCTTCGAGATGCTGGGGCAGAGCTGGCTGAAGCACGGCTTCTGCGCCGTCAACGAAGGCGGCTGCGGCACCTGCCAGTCGACACCTTGCGACACGCTCGGCATCGGCTGCGCGGACACCTACTGGGCCACGCTCAACGACGGTGCCGGCGGCGGCCCGAAATGGCAGATCAACTCGACCAACGGCCAGCATCCCCACCCCTACCCGAGCCCGAGCGGCCCCGCGGCGATTCGCGGTCGGCTCCAGGTCGCGGTGTCCGACATCGATCCCGCGCAGAACCCGGGGGCGGTCTACTTCGCCGAGGGGCAGTACATCTCGGCCCATGACGCCAGCTTCGGCAACTCGGGCAACAACAGCTCCTGGCGCAAGCTGAACGTCGTCTCGGTCTCGAACATCCAGGGCGGCGGCAGCACGCACGTGACCGAGCCCGCGGTCTTCGCCTGGCGCTCCGAGGACCCCGCAGTGCGAGTCTCGCTGGCGGTCAACACGGACGAAGGTGGTCCGGGTATCCACGGTCGCTATTGGTTCGCGTCGCGCTCGCACAGCCTGGGCAACGGGATGTGGCGCTACGTCTACGCCATCGAGAACCTCACCAGCGAGCAGAGCGGCGGGTCGTTCACCGTTCCGATCCCCTCCGGCACCAACGTCTCGAACCCGTACTTCCACGACGTCGACTATCACAGCGGCGAACCCTACAACGGCCTCGACTGGGCCTTCTCGCAGACCGACACCACGGTGTCCTGGACCTGTCCCGAGACGTACAACCAGAATCCGAACGCCAACGCGCTGCGCTGGGGCACGATGTGGAGCTTCGGCTTCGACTGCGATTCGGCCCCTCAGCAGGTGTCCGCGGAGATCGCGCTCTTCGAGCCCGGCCCGGGCTCGGTCCTCGGCGCGGTGGCTGAGGGCCCGGGCGGGATCCCGCCGGCGGGCACGGGGTACTGCTTCGGAGACGGCAGCGGGACGTTCTGCCCGTGCCTGAACTTCGGGTGGACGGGCCGCGGCTGCGAGAACGGCACCTACAACCAGGGCTGCTGGCTCACCGGTCAAGGCGTGCCGAGCGTCTCGGCCGACAGCGTGGTGCTGTTCACCGACCGCGCCGCGCCGAACGAGCCGGGCCTGTTCTTCCAGGGCGATCAGCAGACCAACGCCGGGGACGGCCTGGTGTTCGGGGACGGCCTGCGTTGCGCGAGCCAGAACGTCGTGCGTCTCCAGGTCGTCAACTCCGACAGCGGCGGGGACGCGCAGACATCGGTCAGCCTCGGTGCCGCTGGTGGCGTGATCCCCGGTGACATCGCGCGCTACCAGTTCTGGTATCGCGACCCGCTCGCGAGCGCCTGCGGCTTCCTGTTCAACACGTCGAACGGCCTGGAGATCACCTGGGTGCCCTGATCACCTCGGTGCTCCCATGGAAGGGCGGCGCCTCCAAGAGAGGCGCCGCCCTTCTTCGTGCGCGCGGGACCCGACCTGCATCCGGGAGGCCTGCCTGCCAGCCGTCAGGACGACACCGGCGGTGCTCCCGCCCCACGCCGCGCGCTGGATCTTCAAGCCGCGACCGGCCCGGATACGATGAGAGCTCGATGCTCCTGCTCGCCTGCCCCAAGTGCGCGCGCCAGTACGACGTCTCGCACCTCGCACCGAAGAGCAAGGTCCGTTGCCTGTGCGACCAGGTGATCGAGGTGACGTGGCGCAAGCCCTTCGTCGTCGCCGCCCTGCAGTGCTCGGAGTGCGGAGGCCCGGCCGAGCGCGATGACGAGTGCTGCAGGTTCTGCGGGGTCGTCCTGCCCGAGAAGGAGCGCCGCGCAAGCTCGCTGTGCCCGGTGTGTTTCGCGCGCATCGAGGAGGATGCGCGGCACTGCCGCGCGTGCGGCGTGCGCATCGAGCCTCAGCGCGGGCTGAACGCCCGCGACCCAAGGGAAGGACTCGGCCCGCGCTGATCCTGTTGGCGGGGGAGGCGGACCCTCCCCCGCATCGGCCGCGACACGCGGCCTCCCCCTCCTCGCCGCCTGATCGGCGGCGCGGCGCCTCCGGCGCCGGTTGCACGCCCTTGCGAGCAAGTCGGTTCTTGAACGCCGGTCAACATCTGCGGCCTCAGAGGCTCAGGCGCTGGCGCCGCTGCCCGACGGCCGCTCCTGCCCGCGCTGCTCGGGCGAGCTGCGCATCCGCTTCCTCGAACGCGCCAGCGTGATCGAGTGCGGCGCATGCGGGGGGCTGTGGTTCGACCTGCGCGCCTTCGAGAACCTGTGTCACGAGGCGCTACACGCTCGGCCCGACCCATCCGGCGGTCCGCGCAGGCACCAGCGCGGTCTCGTGATCGAGCCCGTGAAGTACATCCCCTGCCTCGCCTGCGGCCAGTTGATGGTGCGCCGGCAGTTCCGGCGCGGGACGAGGATGAGCGGCGTGATCGTCGACAGTTGCCGCGACCACGGGGTGTGGCTCGACCACGATGAGCTCGAGCGCATCGTCGCCTTCCTCCAGGCCCAAGAACCCGGCGGCGTCACGCGCGAGCCCGTGGACGGCGACTTCGCCCGCGAGCGAGCGCGATCGACGAACGGACCGGGTGCGCGGGCCCTCGGAGCCGAGATCGAGGAGAGCAAGGCGTGGTGGATCCTCGGCATCGGCGCCCTGATCGTCAGGGCGCTCTCCGCGGAGCTCTCCTAGGAGACTGCTAGCGCCGGCGCCGGCCGAGCTCGACCCGGCCGGCGCGCAAGTCGTCCTGGAACGTCCGGACGACCTGAGCCATGCTCTCGCCGAAGCGCCTCACCTGCCACTCCTGCACGCTGTCGACCGCGCGGAACCGGGCCGGGTCGGACGGCTGGTCCTGGGCGATGCGCACCATCGCGCGCCGATTCAGGATCAGCGAGGCGTCGAAGCCCTCACGCTCCGCGGCGCCCTTGCGCCAGGCCTTGAGACGGTCGTAGAGCTCGCACTGCTCCGCCGACAGGCCGCCGGTGCCGTCCTTCGGCCGAAGCTGGGGAAGCTCGCGAATCGGCTCCATCTCCGACGCGCGCTCGAGCGCTTCGAGCACCCGGCGACCGAAGCGCCGGACCTGCTTCCAGGACAGGCCGTGGATGGCGCCGAGGGCGGCCTCGTTCCTCGGCCACCGGGTGGCGATCTCCACCAGGACCGGGTTGCTCATCACGCGGAAGGGCGGGTCGTCGTTCTCGCTGGAGATCTGCTCGCGCAGGACGAAGACCTCGCGCAGCGCGCGACGACAAGTCGGCGACAGGACGCGCGCCCCCTTGAGACGCACCCACTCGTCCGGATCGAAGCCCGTCGCGGGCGGCTCGAGCTGCTCGAGCCGACGACATTCGCCATCGACCACCTCCAGCCGGCCGAGCTTCGCGAGCTCGGGTCGCTGTTGGTTCATGAGCGGGAGGAGGAAGTGCGTGTCGAGACGCGCGTAGGCGATCTGCCTCTGCGACAGCGGCCGCGCTCCCCAGTTGGAGCGCTGCAGGGACTTGTCGAGCTCGACGCCGAAACGAGACTGCAGCACGTTCGCCAGGCCCGGATTGACCTCGCCCAGCGCGGAGGCCGCGACCCGCGTGTCGAACAGGCTCGCGAAGGAGAAGCCGTACTCGCGCTTCAGGAGCAGCAGGTCGTACTCGCCATCGTGAAACACCTTGACCCGCCGCGCGTCGGCCAGCACGCGCCCGATGGGAGCGACGTCCAATCCGGAGAGCGGGTCGAGCAGGTAGTCGCGCTCCCCGGCGGTGATCTGGATCAGGCAGACCTTCTCGCGGTAGCTGAAGAAGGAGTCGGCCTCGGTGTCGATCGCGATCTCGGGGTGCCGCTCGAGATCCTTCAGGAGCTCCGCGAAGGCCGCCTCGTCCTCGACGAGGATGGGGTCGGCGAGATCGTGGAGCATGGATGCAGCGCTACTTCGCGGGCGCCGCGAGCGGATCGAGACCTGGTGCAGATGGCGAGGATGACGGGACTTGAACCCGCAACCTCCGGCGTGACAGGCCGGCACTCTAACCAATTGAGCTACATCCCCGCGCAGGTGGCAGGGAGTATATCCCCGGGCCCGGGGGCGTCCAGCCCGGAGCACCGGTTCAGTGCGCCGCCCGCTTGGCGGCGCGCCATGACTCCATCAGCTCGGCGAGCGAGCGCCCTTGCAGGGTCCCGTCCACGCCGCCCTCCATGCGCCGGAAGCGCTGCTCGAAGCGCCGGAGCGCCGCGCGGCAGGCGCGCTCGGGGTCGATGCCGAGGTACTGGCCGAGGTACGCCCCGGCGAGCAGGACGTCGCCGAGCTCGGCCTCGATGCGGGCCCGCGCGTCCCCATCGGGCGCGCTCGCCCGCGGATCGTCCAGGTCGCAGGGCGCGAGCGCCTCGTGCAGCTCGCCCACCTCCTCGTCCAGCTTGGCCAGGGCGCCGGCCGCGCTCGTCCAGCGGAAGCCGGCCGCGACCGCCTTCTCGCAGGTGCGCCGGGCGCGCTGCAGCGCGGGCAGCGCGACCGGGATGCCGGCCAGGGCGCTGGAGTCGTCGCGCTTCGCGCGCCGCTCCTCGGCCTTGACCGACTCCCAGCGGCTTAGCGCCTCGCCCGAGTCCGCGGCGTCCTGGTCGCCGAAAACGTGCGGGTGGCGGCGGACGAGCTTGGCGCACACCGACCCGGCCGCGTCCTTCAGGTCGAAGCGACCCTCCTCCGAAGCGATGCGGCAGATCATCGCCAGCACCATGAGCAGGTCGCCGGTCTCCTCGACGACGGCCGAGTCCTGGCCTCGCTCGACGGCCTCGACCAGCTCGTGGCCTTCCTCGATCACGTAGGCGGACATCGAGTCGACGGTCTGCTCGCGATCCCACGGGCAGCCCCCGGGCTCGCGCAGGCGGTCGACGATGGCGAGCAGGCGCTCGAAGGCCGCGGCCCTGTCCTGGAGGGAGTCCATGGGCAGACGATACGACCTCGCCCTACTCGGCGTAAGGCACGGGATCGGGGCGCCCGGCGCGGCGGAAGCCCTCCAGCCGCAGCAGGCAGGCGTCGCAACGGCCGCAGGCCAGGACCGCGCCGCCGGGGCCCGCGCCCGGGTCGTAGCAGGTGTGGGTCAGGGAGAGGTCGACGCCGAGCTCCTCGGCGCGCAGCACGATCTCGGCCTTGGTGCGCTCGAGCAGCGGCGCGTGCACGCGGAAGCGCTCGCCGCGCTCGGTCCCGGCCGCGGTGGCGACCGCGGCCAGGCTCTCGAAAGCCGCCAGGAAGGCCGGGCGGCAGTCGGGGTAGCCGGAGTAGTCGAGCGCGTTGACGCCGATGAACAGATCGCGCGCGCCCAGCACCTCGGCCCAGCCGAGGGCGACGGCGAGGAAGACCGCGTTGCGAGCGGGCACGTAGGTCGCGGGCGCGCCGGCCGCCATCTCGTCCAGCGGGCGGTCCCTGGGCACCTCGATCTCACCGGTCAGCGCCGAGCCGCCGATCGCGCGCAGGTCGACATCCACGACGCGGTGCTGCACGGCGCCGCCGGCGGCGGCCACGCGCCGCGCGGCCTCGAGCTCGACGTCGTGGCGCTGGCCGTACCGGAAGGAGAGCGCGTAGGGCGCGAAACCCGCCGCGCGCGCCTCGGCCAGGGTGACGGCCGAGTCCATGCCGCCCGAGACGAGGCAAACGGCAGCCTTGCGCTGGTCGGGATCCGCGCCGTCGCTCGAGCTCACGCCGCGGAGTATACGATCGACGCCGCCCTCGCGGGCGGCGTCGGAATCGGCGCGACCGCGCGGCGCCCTGTCCCCCCAGCAGCCGCGCTCGAACTCTTCTTTCTCACCCCTTCGGTTCACCCGGCGAGGGTCGCGACCCCCCGTCGGCGGCCATGGACGGGCGGCCCGGACCGGTCTTCCCGGATTCACAGCGCGGCCCCCGCGGCCGCAACCAAACATCCCCCGCGCAATCGGGCCGCGCGAGGCCCGACATCGTCAGATGTCGGGCCAGCAAGCATCTGATCTACTACTCACGGAATCGTCGCGCGAAGCGCAGAAACACTGGAGTAGTAGATCAGCGCTCGTCTTCGGCCGGCGGCGCGGACTCGACGTCGAGCCGGCGCAGCATGCGCACCATGCCCGCGAGCTCGGGCCCGAAGCCGCGCAGGAGCAGGTGCGCCGAGTCGCCGAGCGGGATGATCTGCAGCGTGTTGGGGCTGGTGACGAGCGAGCGCAGGGAATTGACCAGCTTGCGCACGTCGGTGTGCTGCAGGTGGATCAGGGTCTGGACGGGGAAGGCCGGATGGCGCTCGTAGATGGGCAGGTCTTCCCAACCGATCGTCCTGGCCTTGCCGAGCACGATCGTTCGCGCGCCGCTGTCCAGGTGCCACACGGAGATCAGGCGCGGCTCATCCGGCCGCGTCTCCGTCATGACGAAGCGCTTTTCGATCATGACGGCCTCGACGAAGGAGTGCACCTGCGCCGCGGGGACCGTGACGGGTCGGCTCAGGCCAACACCAACGATGTCGAGGATCGACGTGACCTCCTCGCTCAACAGCAGGCTCTGTCCGGTCAGCTCGGCGAAGCGAGCCAGGAGCTGGTGCAGGCTCAGGGACTTGCCCTCGGACACTCCCGGCACGTGCAGGTCCTCGCGCGCGACTGGAAACGGATCCTCGCCGGTCACCGGCCACGCGCCGGCTCCGCCGGCGGAGAGCGCCCGTACTTCTCCGAGCCCTGCGAGCATCCGCGCCAGCTCGGCCACGTCGTGGCCCATCCCGCGCAGAAGGAGACGCTGCTCGTCCGCCGCGCCGACCAGCGCGAAGGACAGCTGCGAGGGGTCGGTCACCATGCCGCGCAGCGAGTTCGAGAGCGTGCGCACGTCCACCCCCTTCACCTGGAGCACGGTCTGCACCGGCAGGGCGGGGTGTCGCGCATATCGCTCGAGCTCGTTCGGCTCGATGGTCCGGTGCCGGGTCGGTCCCTCGCCTCCGTGCCGGAAGTGGACCGACAGCAGCCGGGGCTCGCCGTCGTGCACGTCCTGCCAGAAGAAGGCGGCATCGGAGAGGAGCGACTCGACGAAGGCGCAGGCGTCCTCGGCCGGGACCTCCAGATCCAGTGCGGGATCGACGCGCGCGGCCGCGAGCATCTGTCGCGTCTGTTCGTCGACCACGATCCCGGGACCGCCGAGCGCGCCGAGTGCGTCCAGCACGTTCATCAGGGTCATGGGCGCCTCCTCCGTGGGTCGGATCACGAGCGGCGCCGACGGCGCGGGGAGGATCGCGTCGTCCTGGGCGCCAGCCACGGGGAGCCACGGGGCGGAGAGGAGCAGGCAGCCGGCGAGCGCGCCGGCGGAGGCGGGTCGTAGGTTCTGCATGGCGGTGTCCTCTGGGGACGGAGATTCCATTCGTGCGGGGGGTGCTCCGGCGCGGTCGCTGGCTCAGCGGCCGTTCCCCTCTCCCTCCTCCTCGGTCTCGTCCGTCGGAGGTCGCGCCGACTCGGCGTCGACGAGGTGCAGCAGTCGCACCAAGCCGGCGAGCGTGGGCCCGAAGCCCTGCAGGATCAGGTGGCTCGAGTTGCCCACGGGGATCACCTGCAGCGTGTTCGGGTCCGTGACAATCGCGCGCATCGAGTTCGAGAGCGTGCGCACGTCGGTGTTGGGCAGGCCGATCACGGTCTGCACGAGGAAGGCCGGGTGGCGCTCGTAGATGGGCAGGTCCTCCCAGGGGATCGTCGTGGCCGTGGAGCGGAGGTGGGTTCGATCGTCGGTGTCGAGGCCGCGCACGGAGATCAGGCGCGGCTCCTCGGCGCGCACCATGGACATGATGAAGCGCGAGGAGACGAGGAGCGCCTCCACGAACGAGTGCACCTCGGAAGCGGGAACGGTCAGGCTGCGCTCGACGGGGACTTCGCTCGCGGCGAGGAGATGGCGGTCCTCCTCGCTCATGACGAAGTGCTGGCCCGTCAGCTCGCCCAGGCGCAGGACCATGTCGAGCAGCGAGGTCGGCTCCTCTTCCGCGCGGCCCTGGATCGTGAGGTCCGCGCTCGCCACGGGGAACGGATCGGCTCTCACGGTGGGCTCCTGGGGCCGGGCGGTGATGCCAGCGCAGGCGAGCGCGAGCAGGACGAAGGCCGGGGCGGCGGTGCGGGTGAACGTCATGGTTCCCTCCTCGTGTCGTCTCGAATCGGAGCGCGGCGCGCGCCCCGCATGGAACCCCGCCGAGCGCGCGCGGGGATGCGATCCTCTCGCACGAGCGACCATCCAGTTCGGGTGAGACTGCCCTTGTCGGGCGGTCCTGCGGGACTAGAGTAGTGACGCTCGCCCCCCCCCGATTACTCCAGGAGATTCGTTTCGTGAGCACCGCGACCCGGGAACAGGTCCTCGACGCCCTGCGAGGCGTCCAGGACCCCGATCTGCACCAGGACATCGTCAGCCTCGGCTTCGTGAAGAAAGCCGAGGTGGACGGCGGGCGGGTGTCGATCGTGATCGAGCTGACGACGCCCGCCTGCCCCGTCAAGGACCAGATGAAGGCGCAGGCCGAGCGGCTCGTGCGCGCGCTGCCCGGGGTGGACGAGGTCGCGATCGAGATGACGGCCGACGTGCGCGGCAGCGCCGGCGCGAGCGAGCGCCAGATCGCCCCGGACGTGCGCCACATCCTGGCCGTCTCGAGCGGCAAGGGCGGCGTCGGCAAGAGCACGCTGACGGTCAACCTGGCCTGCGCGCTGGCGAAGACGGGCGCGCGCGTCGGCGTGCTCGACTGCGACGTGTACGGGCCCGACATCCCGATGATGATGGGCCTCACGGGCCAGCCCGAGCAGCGCGACCGCAAGCTCCTGCCCAAGGAACGGCACGGCGTCAAGACGATGTCGATCGGCTACCTGCTCGACGAGGAGAAGCCGGTCATCTGGCGCGGTCCGATGGTGCACAAGCTGATCGAGCAGTTCCTGCAGGACGTCGAGTGGGGCGGACTCGACTACCTCCTGGTGGACATGCCGCCCGGCACGGGCGACGCGCAGCTCTCACTGGCGCAGATCGTGCCGCTCTCGGGCGCGGTGCTCGTGACGACGCCGCAGGCGGTCAGCACGTACGATGTCGGCAAGGCGATCGGCATGTTCCAGCAGGTCAACGTCGACATCCTCGGCATCGTCGAGAACATGTCCGGCTACGCGATCGAGGGCCGCGTCGAGGGTGCGACCGGCGGGAAGGTGCTGCTGAATACCGGCGTGCGCGAGGAGCGGCTCGACGTCGGCCCCGACGGGAGCTTCCGCACGGTCGTCTCCGTCTTCGGCACGGGCGGCGCGGAGCGCCTGGCCAGGAAGCACGGCTTCCCGCTGCTCGGCAGCGTCCCGCTCGATCCGAAGGTGCGCGTCGGCGGCGACGGCGGCGACCCGGTGGTCGTCTCCGATCCCGACTCGCTGCTCGCCAGCCGCTTCGTCGAGATCGCCGGCAAGGTCGCCCAGCGCCTCGCCATCCAGGCCCACAGGGAGCTGCCCATCCTCCAGTAGCCCTCGGCCCCGGCCGCCCGGTGAAGTGGCCGGGACCCGGGCTAGATGGCCCTGACGGCCGCCAGGACCGAGCGCGTCGCGTGGCTGCGGTTGAGCGTGTAGAAGTGCAGGCCCGGGGCGCCGCGCTCGAGCAGGTCGCGGCACTGCTTGATCGCCTGCTCGATACCGGTCGCCATCACCACGCCGTCGTCCGTGCCGCAGCGGTCGAGCCGCTCGCGCAGCTCGGGGGGAATCGACGCGCCGCACATCTTCGTGAAGCGCTCGATCTGGGCCACGTTCGTGATCGGCATGATGCCCGGTATGATCGGCACCCCGATGCCAGCGGCGCGGGCACGCTCCACGAACTCGAAGTAGAAGCGATTGTCGAAGAAGAGCTGCGTGATCAGGAAGCGCGCCCCGCAGGCGACCTTGTGCTTCGTCCAACGCAGGTCCTCCTCGCCGCTGGCCGACTCGACGTGCTTCTCGGGGTAGCAGGCGGCGCCGACGTCGACGTCGTAATTGTCCTCGAGGAACTCGACCAGCTCGCTGCCGTGCGAGAAGCCGCCGCTCGTGAGCTGGAAGCCCTCGCTCTCCGCCGGTGGGTCGCCGCGCAGCGCGAGGATGTTCTCGATGCCGCTGCTCAGGAGCAGCCGCATGTCATCGCGCAGGTCGTCCGCGCTCACGCCGGCGCAGGTCAGGTGCGCCATCGAGGTGATGCCGAGCTCGGCCTGGATGCTCGTCACGCACTCCAGGGTGCGCTCGCGCGTCGAACCACCGGCGCCGCAGGTGACCGAGACGAAGTCGGGCGCCAAGGCGTCCTCCAGGTCGGCCACGGTCGCCAACAGGTTGCGCGCGCCCTTCTCCGTCTTGGGCGGGAAGAACTCGAAGCTGAAGACGGGGCCGTCGCCCGCGCAAGTTTCGCTGATCCTCACAGGTCCTGGCTCGTGCAGCCCGCGAGGGGCTCGCTGATCACTTCGAAGCGGGCGCGGAAGTCGTCGGGCATCGGAACGCTCGTCATCCCGTCCAGCTCGACGCAGACCGTGGTCATGCGCGCGTCCAGGCAGACCTGGTCGTCGCGCTTGAATACGTAGCGCAGGCCGAGCGAGGAACGCCCGATGTGGAAGGCGGTCACGCGCACCACGGGTCGGTCGCCGAACCGGAGGGGACGGCGGAAGTCCACATCGGCACGTGCCAGCGGGAAACCGATGCCCTTTTCGAGCAACAGGTGGTAGTAGCGCTGTCCGACGTGCTTCTCCCACAGCTCCTCGAACACGTCGTGGACGTAGTCGAAGATGCGGGGGAAGTACACGATCCCGGCCGGGTCGACGTGCCCGAAGCGGACCTGGATGACGGTCGAGTACGCGCTCATGCGGTCTGGAACAGGTCCGGCCAGGCCTCGCGGACGGTCGCGACGATCATGTCGGCCAGCCGCTCGACGAGCTGCTCGCCCTCCTCGGCGCTGGCGGCCGCGGGGTCACCGCAGTACGCCCGATCGGCGCCGATCTCGCGGAAGCTCGAGGCTCCGTCGCGGATCTTCCGGACCAGGCCGACCTCGACCTTGGGCAGCTCGAGCCGCGACTCCTCGCGCACCGCCTCGGGGTCGGCGGCCAGCACGATGCTCGACTCGTAACGACCGGCGTGGCAGTCGCCGCCCGCGAACTCCTCTCCCAGCGTCTGCGCCCAGCGACGGCGCGTGTTGTCGGGGAACACGACCTGCGCCGTGCCCTTCCCGCGCTCGGGGTGATCGAGCGCGACCCCGCGCAGCACCTTCAAGTGCTCCGGCTCGAGGTGGCCGTTCGCGAGCACGATCTGGCGCACGTCGTCTTGCTGCAGCGACAGCACGACGTCCTCCAGGAGCGCCCACAGCGTCCCGGGACGCAGCGTGACCCGGCCGGGGAAGCCCTCGGTCCAGCGCGTGATGCCGTAGGCGAGCGGCGGCAGCACGAAGGTGGTCAGGCCGACATGCGCGAGCTTGCGCACCGCACGGTGAGACTGCGCCAGCGCGATCGTGACGTCGGTGTCGAGCGGCAGGTGCGGCCCGTGCGGCTCCGTGCTCCCCACGGGCAGGATGGCCACGGCGCGCGGCCCGAAGAGCTCGCGCGCCTCGGGCCACGTGCATTTCGCCAGGTCGGTCATCGCGCCGGGAGTATACCCGCGCCCCGCGCCGCCGCGTCAGGACTCGAGCGCCACGCCGCCGGTGCTCCGGACGAGCAACGCGCGCGGGATCGCGCCCTCGAGGAGCTCGCGGCGCAGCGAAACGCTGAGCGAGGCGCGCAGCACCTCGGCCGCGCGCCGCTCACGACGGGGGCTTCGGCGGCTCGTGGTTGCGGGCGTGCACGCCGCGGCGCAGGGAGTAGAGCCTCGTCTCCGCCAGCTCGATCCCCGCCACCAGCGTGACGGCAGCCACGGAGAGCCCCACCGCCGCGCGCAGCTCTCCGAAGCCGATCGTGGCGCCGATCGCGGCCAAGGTCCAGATGATCGCCGCCGTGGTCACGCCGGTCACCACGCCCCCGCGTGCCAGGATCACGCCGCCTCCCAGGAAACCGACCCCGGTCACGACCTGCCCCAGGACGCGCGTCGCGTCCGCCCCCTCGCCCTGGTGGGCGCGACCCAGGGCGACGAAGATCTGGGTGCTGAGGCAGATCAGGATGGCGGTGCGGATGCCGACCGGCTTGCCGCGCACCTGGCGCTCGAGGCCGATCAGGCCCCCGCACAGGGCGGACACGCCGACCGGGACCCAGAACCCAGCCTGCGTCGGGTCGGAGAGCTGCATGGAGTCGCGGGACGGGCGCCGCGGGAGGACAGGATCCTGCGCTCCTCTCCGGCTCGTTGCAATCACCTCGCCCCCCCGCCCGGCGGCCTACTTCAGGAGCTTGCGGGCGATCTTGCCGCGGTCGTTCTTCGGCAGCTCTGAGCGCCACTCGAACCAGCGCGGGTACTTGTGCGGCGCCAGGCGGTCCTTGACGTGCGCCGTGAGCGCGGCGGCGGTCTCGTCGTCGCCCGGACCGTAGCCCTCCCCCAGAACGACGTGGGCCACCGGCTTGACGAGCTTGCGCTCATCCTCGCGGCCGACGACGCACACCTCCCGCACGGCCGGGTGCGACAGGAGCGCATTCTCGATCTCCAGCGGCGAGACCCAGATGCCGCTGACCTTGAGCAGGTCGTCGCTGCGGCCCTCGAAGTAGTAGTAGCCCTGCGCGTCGCGGCGGAACATGTCCGCGCTGGTGCACCACTCGCCCTGGAAGGTCTCGCGCGACTTCGCCGCGTCGCCCCAGTAGCAGAGCGCGGTCGAGCCGCCGCGCACGCGCAGGCGGCCGGGCTCGCCGTCGGGCACATCCTCACCCTCGGCGTCGACGATGCGCGCCTCGTAGCCCGGCACGATGCGGCCGAGGCTGCCCGGCCGCACGTCGCCGGGACGGTTCGAGATGTAGATGTGGAACATCTCGGCCGAACCGATGCCGTCCAGGATCTCGACCCCGGTGCGGTCCTTCCACGCCGCGTACAGCTCGGGCGGCAGCGCCTCGCCGGCAGAGAGGCTGACGCGCAAGCTCGAGAGGTCGACCGACCCGATGCGCTCGGAGCGCAGCATGTTGTTGAACATCGTCGGCACGCACGTCAGGAACGTCGGCCTGAAGCGCTCGACGTGGTCGAACAGGG
>Ga0326597_10008462_pt1 | contig 13878 bp, 12 predicted proteins | sample RVTome_12_FD_203789 | JGI IMG/M metagenome (GOLD analysis project Ga0326597, IMG submission 203789) | Soil microbial communities from uranium-contaminated site in the Upper Colorado River Basin, Wyoming, United States - RVT100D185 | ecosystem: Environmental > Terrestrial > Soil > Contaminated >... | reverse complement strand
CGATAGTTGGGCTCGTCGATCGAAAAATCATCGTTGAAGGGCAAGAGATTTGCCGGGATGGCTCCGGAGAATCTGAACGTTGTATCCATGAATATCGGATTATTTCTCAGTACTACGGGCAATTCAAGCCGGATTCCGCGGTAGCAAAGCGTACTTCAAGAGCGGAGCGAAACCCTGGAGGAGTGAAGACACCCAAGCGTACCGTTACAAAGTCTTTTTTGGTTCTTGGCACTTCGGCACTTCGGCGGTGCGAAACACCTCGCAGCGCACTGTCGATCGAAGTCCGCTTAGAGGCAGCAAAGCATTGTCTTCACGACGGAAGGATTGCGCCCCGCTCGCCGAATCATTTTGAACTGCGGAATCCCGGTTCAACTGTTTGCCTCCAGGGCTAGAACCTTTCCGACCAGCCGACCGCTGGTCATTGCCCAGGCGATGTGCAACCCATGCCCAAAGAGAATCTGCCCGCCTAGACCGTTACAACCGACGGCATAAACTCCCTTGATCGGCTCGCCGGAGGGACGGAGGACCTGGAGACTTTCGTTGATCCGGGCCCCGCCCTCTGTAATCGTGAAATAGGACTTCGCCAGCCCCAGCAGAACCCACGAATTCCCCTTTAACGTTTCGGACCGTCCAGCGCGCCCGAATGGATACTCTCTCCCGTTTTGGACGGCGCGATTGAACAGGGTAACGGCATCTATCAGGTTATTCGCCGGGAGATCCCGCGCCCGGGCGATTTCCTCCAGGCTGCATCCGCCTACGGATACATCAGGTCTCAAACGCAGATAGTCTTGCACGTATGCGTAAGCGATCTCCGGAGCGGTCGAAACAAAATGAGGCCACGCCGAATAACGCTGGATCAACCGCTCATCCAGAAGGATATAAGCGATCTTTCCTGGTTGTCGGGCGAGAGCGATCTCACGATCGGGCCAACGCCCCTCATGACAAAAGCGCTCGCCCTTCGAATTCACCATTATGGCCCCATCCTCAAAGATCGCCTCATCGGGATGTTGCCACGTGACGAGAAGCCGCTTGATAAGGAGATGCACGATTCTCGGCGGGACAAAGGGTAAAAGCCCACCCATTATCCTCGCAGCCCACCCGCCGGTAGGTAGAAGTTGCACAAACGGCTGCTTTTGCGGAGGGATGAAGCGGATTTCCGGCCCCCACGTAACATCCATGTTTATCAGGTCCCCGCCTATTGATTCGATCAAGCGGTGGCCGTCTCCCTGAGCGTTGGGGTTGATCCCTTCGATGTCGGCATAGGCGTCGCCTTTATGGGCGGCGATGAGGGATTGGGAGTTGGCGTAGTCACCGGCAGCCAGAACGATCCCCCGCCTCGCCCGGAATCGAATTGTCTCACCGGTAACTTGCGCTTCTATTCCCTGAGCCCCGTCCTCCGAAATATGAATTCTCTTAACGGGACTATTACAGTAGATGGTTCCACCCAGCCGGAGAAACCGGTTTTGCAGAACCGCAATATAAGCCTTCGCGTTAGGCACGACATTATGCATGCGCGGTACCCGGTTCGGAGGCTCGGGGCTCGGCCCATGAAAAGCCAGACCCATGCCGACCAACCACTGATAGGTCGCCGCCGACTCGGAAAGAAAGTAACGCCTCAAGGGTTCATTGTTCCGCGCTTCGATCTCCGGCCTGGCGAATTTGCGGACATCTTCCACGTGTTGTTCGAGACCATCCTCGATCATCGCCCGATCTTGAAGTGAGGTCCGGTTTGCCGTCAACGAGCCCACGGCGATCCCCGTTGTGCCACCCAGGACCGGTAATTTCTCCAGGACAAGAACTTCCAGCCCGTGCTCCGCTGCACTCACGGCGGCAGCCAGACCACTCCCGCCTCCACCCACGATGATGGCATCAAAATCAGTCTTCATCTGCTCGACTTTCCCGTTCAGACAAAGTGCGATTAGCTTTCTCGGTTCATTGGTGACAGTCGGCCTGCCCGGACCCGTGATTCGCGGCCGAGGCAGCTTTTTCTACAGGCCGTAGAACGCCTGGGAGTTGGTCTCCAGAATCTTGTGGGCTTGGACATCGCTGATCCTGCCCTCGGCCGCCCAACTGCGGACTTCGTCCAGCGCGCTCAGGTTGGCGGAGATGTCGGTGTGGCTGTAGTCGGTGCCGATCATCAGGTTATCTTCAGTTCCGAACTTCAATAGAGACTCGATGTCGTCAATGGGGTCGATGGTGACGAACAACCGGTTGGCGCGGAACAATTCCGGTTCCAGTTCAAACAGGCGGGGCAATCGAGTCTGTTGACCGCGCAGCGTTTGGCGTTTTTGCGCTCCCAACTGGGAGATCGTATAGGGAATCCAGGAGGCCCCCGACTCAATGAGCCCGAAGCGAAGTTTCGGGAACTTCTCCGGAAGACCGGAACTCACCAGCGCGGTGAAGGAGTATATGATGGGGAAGCCCCTGTCCCATTCGCTTCCCGGAAGCGGATGGCCGGTGTGGATGCATAGAGGCAGGTCGAGCGCACTGGCTTCCTCGTAAATTGGGAAAAAGTGCGGGTCGGTGACCTTCCTGTCGAGGTCGAATCCGCGCTTGAAGATACCGCAGGCGCCGTGCTCTTTCGCCCAGCGCAGCTCCTCAACAGCCTTGTCGGGGCGGAGCAGCGGCAGCACGGCCGCCCACCGTAGCCGCCCATTTGTTTGGGCACATTTCTCGGCGAGCCAGCGGTTGTAGGTAGTGGTCAGCGCCCATTCGGCTTCCGCGTTGCCGGTATTGTAGCGGATGAAAAAGGTCGGGAAAATGACCTGCACACCGACGCCCATCTTGTCCATGTGGGCGAGGCGGCCCGGCACGTCCTCCAGCTCTCGCAGGACCCGGGGAGGATGATTGACTTCATCTCGGATGGCACGGTTCTGCAGCCTGCCTTCAACCACCCAGCAGCGGCTGTTCGTCGGGTTATAGCCGGCTCGTTTGGCCTCCTCGGGCGGCATCGCAATCGTCACCGGTATATACTTCGCATACGGAGTACCCTCCAACTTCTTCCAGGTGGCTTCAGACTCGTCGACATGGGTATCGGCATCGATCATTGGCATGGGGATATCTCCTATTCTTCACATTAAATGTGAATAAAATCGTTCAAAGTTCAAGCTCGAATTTGAGAAATCACAGGAGAATGACAAACAACTCGCAGCCATTGCTCGTCGTCTTCGAGCCATCGTGATCGTGTCCGTGAGACGTGTTCGTCGAAACGACTTCGCGCGGAGAATTCGTGCCGTTTCCCCTCGTGCGCGTCTAATCGAACTCCCTGCTTTATTCAAGCTCCGCCTCTTCGAATTTCAACCTTGAACCTTGAACATGGAACATTGAACACTCTCTGACTGCTGACGTAGCGGCATTATACAGCTTGATTGCTCGCGGGCTTTAGGGATAGAAGATTGAAGACAGGTAATCGCATCGATCGCCTCTAGAGTACAACTGAAGAGATTGAGACAACCATGAAAACTATAACAGATGACATCCGGGTCATGACCTCAGGCGCTTTTACCGCGGCGTATCTTGAGCTCATTCCCCGACTCGAACTCCTGACGAAGAAAAAACTCGTGACCGCCGCAACGTCCATAGGGACGGGGGAGACCTCCATCCCGAATCGGCTGCGGCGTGGCGAAGCCGTTGACGTTGTGATTGTCGCGGATGGCGTACTGGTTGGATTCATCAAGGAAGGCCTGATCATGGCCGAAAGCTATACTCCCCTCGCGCGCTCGGTTATCGGTATGGTGGTGCGGGCAGGAGCCCCCAAGCCGGACATCGGCACGGTGGACGCGCTGAAGCGCACGCTCTTGCAAGCAAAATCCATCGCGTACTCCGCCAGCGTAAGCGGCCAATATCTCACCACGGAGCTATATCAGCGCTTGGGAATAGCCGACCAGGTGATGAGTAAAAGCCGGCTAATCGGCGGCGGTGAGCGAATTGGCGCAGTGGTCGCGCGGGGAGAAGCGGAAATCGGCTTCCAGCAGTTGAGCGAGCTACTGCCCGTGCCCGGCATAGACCATGTGACACCGCTGCCGCCGGAAGTGCAGAAAGTCTCCGTCTTCTCGGCCGGCGTCGCCCTGAGCACCAGGGATGCGGAGGCGGCGCACGCGATTGTCAGATTCCTCGCCTCGCCGGAGGCGGCCCGCGCCATCACAGATAGCGGGATGGAACCAATCGGAAATCGCTGAAGTCGGAGACCTCAGGTTAACCCAACCGATGCAACGGCCGGATTTACCGATCTTCGAGATCGTTAGGCCATAATCCTAGCAAAACATATTTGAATTTTTCCGACGAGGAGAAAATAGGAAAAGATGGTATCTCGCGCAAAGAACGCCAAGATGACGGGCTGAGGGCCGTCATCCCGAGCGAATGCGAGGGATCTAAGAAAGATTTCTCCCTTCGGTCGAAATGACAAAGGGTCTTTCTTTGCGAGCTTAGCGTGCTTGGCGCGATAAATTTCTTGAACTCATTCTGTTAAACAATTCCCTGGTTAGTATCTCATGACCAGTTCCGAGCTATCGTTGCGATTAGCGCGACTATCAGACGCTACGACCATTGCCAATTTGTCGCGGGACTTGATCGAATACGGTCTGCGATGGCGTTGGACGCCCATGCGGGTAGCAGCGAGCATTCGCGCCCCCGATGTTAACGTCCTCGTCGCGTGCATTCACGGTAACATCGCCGGATTTGCGATTATGCGCTACGGAGACGACGACGCGCATTTAGACCTTCTCGCCGTGGCTCCGCCCTATAGACGGTTAGGCATCGGCCGCCGACTTCTCCAGTGGCTCGAGAAATGCGCCGTCGTTGCGGGCATATTCAGCGTCACCCTGGAAGTGCGCGCGGGGAACGAAGGAACACAGCTCTTCTATAAGCGCATGGGCTATCGCCCGCTCGCTCATGTTCCCGGCTACTACCAAGGTATCGAGGCGGCGCTTCGCATGGGCCGAGATTTATCGTCCCGGCCCTTGGGCCAAATAGAGCCATTCACGCCGTGGGGTAAACCGCGGGGCCTGAGATAAATATGCACAAGCGCGAAGAGACCCGCTCGGGTATTCGCGGCGGTTTATTTCGCCGCGTAGCAGATCAATCAGTACAAACCTCAGAAAATTAGAATCGTTCGCTTGGTTATACACTCCGGCCCGTGCTACATGAATCCAGACGGGAATCTGCATCCTGGGAGGACGGAGAGATGGATCCGGCAGAAGCGAAGGCGGTGTTGGGACAGTTGAGGGATCATGGCAGAGTGCGCCGCTGGTTTGGCCTGGGCGCAAGAGCCGAAGAACTGTTTGACACTTTCACAAAGATCACCGATTTGAGCGATTGGTGCGGCGAGTTCGGAAAATTGGCGCGAAGATTCGAAGACAGCGCAGACGCGACGGCGGATAGACAGGTCAAAGTCGCGAATTATTTATCCGCGGCCACCTACTTTCACACTGGCCTGTTAGGCACCTTTGAAGATAATGACGTCAGAAAACAAGCCTACCGCTCCGTGGTCAGGGTTTATGATAAAGCGCGCAACCATTTCCGAATTCCAGCGGAACGGGTGGAGTATCCTTTCGGTGGCCTGAACTTTTCAGCTTATTTTCGCAAAGCGCCGGAGGTCACGAAGCCGCCCTGCGTCGTATTACTCCGCGGGCTCGATGCCGCTAGAGAAATAGAGCTCCACACGATTGCAAATTTTCTGCTGGAAAAAGGGCTGTCCACGCTTGCGATCGATACCGCCGGCCAAGGCGAGACCAGGTTTCAAGGCATGAAACTGCTTCCCGATGTGTCCGAATCGATTAGCGCCGCGCTGGACTATCTGGAGACGCGAACGGAAATCGACGCACGCAGATTGGCGATCGTCGGGCAGAGCTTCGCGGGATACCTAGCTGTGCGAGCGGCGGCACGGGACAAGCGGTTCAAGGCCTGTGTGTCTCTGGGCAGTTTTTATAGCCTGGAGGATTTCGAGATCATTCACATGCTGAAACATAATTGCATGTTGAATATGAAGGTGTCCGAGGCGGATTGGCCGCAAACCAGAAAGCTGTTTAGCCTCGATGACGCCATCGAGGATCTAACCTGTCCGTTTTTTGCAATTAACGGATCGGAAGACGTGGTCATTCCGCCATCGCAGACCGTGAAGATGTATGAGAAAGCTGCCGGCCCCAAGGATTTGAAAATCTATGACGGGGCTCCCCATTGCGTGTATTACGACAACAAGTCGGTACTCTTCCACATTGGGGACTGGCTCTCGGCCAAATTGCCTGGAAACTAAAAGTCGCCGGAGAAGATCCTAACCGTCGTAGTTCTATAAGTGAATCAGCTTCACAAGGCTACTTACTTGCCAGGACCTCCTCGAGCATGCTGAGATCCATCACTTCCCCGGCCTGCGCTCTCCGCGATATCAACTTATTTTGATATTCCGTATCCAGATGCTCTTGAACGCTTTGTTGAGCCATTCTGCCATCCATGGTCAACATGGGAAGGAAGTCTCGAATAAGAAGCTGCTCGGTAAGTTCTCGGCTGAGCTTCCATTTAGCAGCGATATAGTCGATCGTTTTGGCTTTGTTGTTTGCCATGTACTCCATGGCGTCAACCAACGATGCGATCATTTTTTTTACCTGCTCCCGATTTTTTTCTATGATAGCCGTCCTGACGATGAGCCCTGCGTGGGGAACAAGGCCGATATCCCGCGGAGAGGCTAATTCGGTAAAGCCCTTCTCGATCATGACCCGCGCGGTCGGCAGGGACAGCATAGACGCATCCAAGGATCCATTCGTTAGAGCCATCACTCGGTTGGTATTCGAACCCGCCTGAATATAGGTAATTTTCTCGGCATCGATGCCAAACTTTCTAAAAATTCTTCTGCTCGCGAAGTAGGGCGACGTTCCAAGTCTACTCAGCCCCACCTTCTTGCCCGAAAGTTCATTTATCTTTTTAATTCGCGGCTGAGAAATGAGATAAAAGGGCGGTCCTTTCATGGCGAACAACACCGCCTTTATCGGAACACCCTGGACGGCTGCGGGCAGGCCGGAATCAGTGGAAGCACTATAATCAAGCTCTCCAGCGGCCAATGCGGCCGTTCCTACAGGCCCTCCAATGAATATGATCTCGACCTGAAGCCCGCGCTTTTGAAAAATCCCGGTATCCTTCGCGACTAAATGAGGTAAGAAGGTAAAAGACACATCGGAAACGCCGAGTCTGGTTTTTTCCAGCGTTTGTGCGCCCGCGTCATAGCATAGAATGGGCAATAGAAACGCGATGGCAATCACGCGGAAGAGTTCAAGGATTCTTAGCGCAGGCCATTGTCGATTCATGCGGCATCTCCTTACATCGGCATGATGCAACGACTCTTGGCAAGTTCGGTGGATACTACTCTCGGAAAACACCTCGAAGAGACGCCAACAGCGGCAGCCGCAAAATAGTCTGCGGGATCGTGCAAGCGACGATCTTGGCCGAGTAGAATTCGCTACAGAGGCTTGATCTGCACTTTGCGCCATTTGATGGCGCCGCCGGGGGCACCTTTGTCACGGTTGCCAAACTGGAGGGAGAACGGTCCCGCCGGGAATTGGCCGTGCTGAATATTGACGGTCTGGACTCCATTCAGCACGACGGTCAGTTGCGAGCCCTTGGCCGTGATCTCATAGGTGTTCCATTTGCCGCCGGCTTTGGGCATGGGCGAGACCTTGGCCACGTTGACGATGGCGCCGGTGCCGTAAGAGGGGTCGGGGCGCTGGTCGTAGATGTTTACCTCGTAGGCGCTCTTGGCGCCAATGTTTTTGGGATCGGAAATGCGTATGAAGATGCCGCTGTTCGTGGTGTGATCCGCCCAGAACTCGGCCCTGATCTGGAAGTCCGTGTAGGAGTTCTTTGAGACGAGATGGCCACCCTTGCCCTTGTCGGCTACGATGGCCCCCTCCTCCGCTCGCCAGTTGACGTCGCCTACTCGGTTCCAGTTGTCCAGGCCGTTGGAGCCGTCAATGAGCGTGATCCACCCCGCGTCACGAGTTGCCGTGGTTGAGCAGCCGGCAACAATGAATCCGATAACAAGCAGGCCCATGGTGATAACAGACAAGCGTTTCATAGTGATCTCCTCCTACGCTACGTTGATGACGAGCGAGTTATTGCCGAGCTTCTGGATTCCGCACGGCGCCGCAATGGCAAACCTTGGAGCCATAAAAAAAAGTGCGTTGGCACCGGACCTACCCTGTTTGCTTGGAAACAATAGTCGATGCGATATCGCCCTGTCAATGTCCGGCGTATTGGCGGTGTTCACTCATAGCATCTCATCCCCTTTTCTTCCCTCCGAGACTTGATCTTCAAATTAGTGCGGGATACTGACGAAGGGAGAGCTTGCGCCGCCAGGAGGCGCGCGCGGTCACGCTCCCGTCCCATGCCTTCCATTTCATGAGTTCCGGCAATCCCCACACTATCTGGACCCGCGCGTTCGTGCTGCTGTGCGGGGCACAGTTTTTGGGCTATGCCTCGCACTCGATGCTCGCGCCCGCCCTGCCGCTCTACGTGACGCAGCTCGGCGGTTCACCATTCGTGGTCGGGCTCGTCCTCGCGGCGTTCGCCGTGACCAGCGTGATCGTTCGGCCGCTGGTCGGCCATTGGGTCGATCGCTGGAGCGACGCGGGAGTGATGAACTGGGGCTTGCTGTTTCAAGGCGCCAGCATGTTTTTCTGCCTCATTCCCTTTGCCGGCGCCGCCATGCTAGCCAACGGCCTAAGAGGCATCGGCTGGGCAGGACTCAACGCCGGCGGTTATTCGTTACTCGCGCTCACCGCGCCGGAGAAGCGGCGCGGCGAGGCCTCGGGTCTTTACAGCGGCGTTCAGGGTTCCCCCGCCATTTTATTCCCCGCCTTTACCCTGTGGTTGATCGCCGCTCCGTTCGGGGGCTTCGCCGTCGTCTTCACGGTAACGGCGCTTTTGCCATTCGTCGGAGCCGCTGTGGGCGGATTGATCTCACGCCACCTGCCGCGGCCGGTTGGTCTACCTTCGTCAAAAGACTCCACACCTTGGTGGCGGGAAATTTTCCGCTTCGTCGAGCGCGAAGTGTTTTTGCCCTCCCTGTTGCTCTTTTGGTTGAATCTGCCTTTGCCGGCGTTCAACAACTTCAGCGTTCTTTACGCCCGCGAACTCGGCATAATGAATTTCGCCGGATTTTTTATCGTGGTCGGCGTGACCAACCTGCTCGGCCGCCCGCTATTGGGCCGCCTTTCGGACAGGATCGGCCGCTCCCGCTCGATCGCCGCGGGCCTCACCTTGCAGGTCGTCGGCCTGCTCTTGATCACCGTGGTCGCCAATTTGTTCGGCATGATCTGCGCCGGCGCCCTCTTTATGGCCGGCAACGCTATCGGCAGCTCGACGACGCTCGCTTTCGCCGTGGAGCGCGCCGATCCCATGCGGCGCGGCAAAGCGATGGCGACCTTCTCGATGGCCTATCCCCTGAGCTATGGTATCGGTTCTCTGCTCATAGGCAGCGCCGTCGAAGGCGCCGGTTACATCGGCATGTATTTGCTCCTGGCCGCGCTGCAAGCCGTCGGCCTGATTTTCATGTTGATGAACGGCACGAGGGTAAACTCGAATGAACCTGCTCGGCTCTGAACCCGCGACCGACGAGCAACGCGAATCCATCTGGACGCGCACTTTCACGCTGCTCTGCGCCGTCCAGTTTTTCGGTTATGCGCAGCATTTCGTCCTGCAGCCGACGTTCCCGCTCTACATCACACATCTCGGCGGCTCGCCCGTCATCGTCGGATTAGTCATCGCTTCTTTCGGCGTTGCCAGCGTGCTCTCCCGGCCGATCATCGGCTACTGGGCCGACCGTTGGAGCGAAACCGGCGTGCTGATCCTGGGGCTGCTCGGCCAGGCCGCGAGCATTTCGCTTTGCTTCATTCCATCCGCCGGCGTGACAATGTTCGCCAACGGCCTGCGCGGCATCGGCTGGTCGGGCATGACGACCGGCGGCTACACCCTGCTGGCGACCAGCGCGCCCGCCGAGCGGCGCGGCGAGGCATCCGGCTATTACGGCGCCGTCCAGTCCGGCGCAACGATCCTATTTCCCGCCATCGCGCTGTGGATCATCGACGCGCCCTTCGGCGGCTTTCACGTCGCGTTTATTCTCGCGATGGCGCTGGCGGGCGCCGGCGCGGGCGCCGGAGCGGCGCTGTCACACCAGGTGGCGCGCGCGCCGCGCCGCCGCCAGACCGAGCGGAGCGAATCCTGGTGGCGCGACATCGTCAGCGTTTTTGACCGCGATATATTGCTGGCCGCCACGCTACTGTTTACCTCGCACCTCTCGCTGCCCTGTCTCACCAGCTTCGCCGTCCTCTATGCCCGCGAGCTCGGCATCGGCCGGTTCGGCTGGTTCTTCGTCGTCACCGGCGTGACCAGCGTGCTGGCCCGCCCCCTGCTCGGCCGCGTCTCGGACCGCATCGGCTGCGGCCGCTCCCTCATCGCCGCCTTCACGCTGGAGAGCGGCGCGCTCGTGATTCTGTCCTACTCCGCGAGCCTTTTCGGGATGATGCTCTCCGGAGCGCTCTACTTCATGGGCTCGGCCATCGGCGGCGCGCGCATTCTCGCCCTCGCCATGGAGCGAACGCCGGTGGAGCGGCGCGGCCGGGCCATGGCGAGCTTCTCGGTGGCCTTTCCGCTGAGCAACGGACTGGGCGCGCTGCTCAACGGACTCGCCGTCGACCTGGCGGGCTACTCCTGGATGTTTATCATCGCCGCCGCCATTTGCGCTTGCGGGCTCGCGCTGACCGCGAAAAATTGGTCGCTCTTGAAGTAGCGGGCTCGACAACCCAGGCGTTAGGTGGTGGTTCAGCCTGATTTCTACAACCTGTCGATGTAGGGGCCGGCCTACGTGCCTTCCGAACGGGCAACCACATAGGGTTGCCCCTACAAATTTTGGCGAAACTGAACCACTACCCCGCCGTTATCACCCCCTGCAATTTTATCTTCGTTTGTGATACATGGCATTCCACTTTTTGCGCGAATCGAGGTAACGCTCGAGGGAAAAGTGGAGTGGGCTAGTACCAAAGTACAATAGACTAAAGGGCAATTGTGGACGCATGCGGAGGCAATGTAGAAGGACGCAAAGTATTCCTGAGCGGGCGGGGTGGCGCGCTGCCTGTTACTCGACGATCGAAAGAAAAGTTTCACGAACCAACAGATGGGCCAAAAAAGTAGGAGAAAGAAAAACAGACGTAATACTCGATCAATTAACTAATAGGGCCGTTTCTAGCAGATCCCCCCGTTTAGGGATTCTCCAAGACGGCCGGGCGGGAGGTCATTTTTATGCAACGGGTCAATGTTTCATCGCTATTGTGCAGCCTGGACGGCGGCGCGTTTGCAGATTGCACCAGCCCGTTTATCTCCGGTGCCTTGGCGGATGGAAAACACAACTTCCAGGTGAAGGCGATGGACGGCGCGGGGAATCTGGATAAGTCCCCGGCCAAGGCCAAACCCTGGACGGTGGACACGACCCTGCCGGTCACCACCATCACCGGGAAACCGACGAACCCGACGACGAGCGTCAACGCGACGTTTAAGTTTAAGTCGGAGAAAGGCAGCACTTTCCAGTGCCAGCTTGACGGCGGAATAGTCGAATCGTGCAAGAGCGGGAAGAAATACACCGGGCTGCTACCCGGCGCTCACACCTTCCAGGTGCAGGCGACTGACAAAGCCCTTAATGTCGAAGTGGCCCCGGTGGTCTACAACTGGACGCAGAATTGAGATTTGTTTAGCGGCCGGCGATTTCTCCCGCCCCAGGACTTCAGCTCTGGGGCGGGAGGCGGATGTCTGCTGAGTGGAGCTGCGCTCCGACAGACTTACTAATCTCCCAAGGCACCTCCATTCGATTCCGAACCGCAATGGGCTGGGCGCGCCCGACCTGCCGGTGACACCGGATGTCCATCGTGAAGCGATCGGTCAGTATCTCGCGCGCTCGACAACCCGGCCCTTGTCACCCCTTGCAACTCTATCTTCGTCTGTGATACGTAGCGACCGACTTTTGACAAGGACCGAGGTAACACCCGAGGGACAAAATGAGATTGGCGCTTCTGGTTAATCGCACGCTGTTTAGGGAGTTCCCAGTCGGAAGCGCGAGAGGAAGGTCATTTTTGCTTCAGGGTTCTCTGTGGGAGCCACGATACTAGCCATGAGGCCCAATCGCCGCGCCCGGTTAATAGACACGAGTGTTCGGTGGATTCCAATCATCCTCAGCATGTCATTCCTCGTTATGGCGATCGGTTGTACGCCAACACCGGCTCAAACTCCCCCAGAGACGTCCGTTAAGATGACTAAAGTCGGTCAAGAGTTACTTGCTCTTTACAACGAGTACTCTGCCTTTGTGGCGTCCTCTAAGGGGGAAAAGTTTCAGTCCGCGAATCCCCTGGTCCGATTAGTTGGAGACCGCGTCGTCATCGACGCGACCGCGTCCGGCGAGGCGGCCGTCCTCAAGGCCGACTTGCAGGCATTGGGAATGCAACAAACGGTCGCATTCGGCCGGATAGTTTCAGGGGAATTGCCGATCCGTTCGATTCCCGCGATGGGCCGATTAGAGTCCTTGAATTTTGCGCGAGCCGCTTCCAGTTCACTGAACAGCCCCGGCGAAACTGGAAATTCGATACCGCAGCGATAATCATAAATCGCTGCACAGGAGGAAGAACATGAAACGCGCGCTAATCTATTTATCTTTGTCAGTGGCTTTATTGTTCGGCGGCGTGGCATTAGCGCAATCGGGCAAGGACGGCTCGATGGCAAAATTGGACCATAGTCTGATCGGCTTGCACGAGCAGTATGCCGCGCACATTGCCACGGGTAGCCGCGCGCCGTTCAGCACCGACGACCCGCTCTTAAACCTGGTCGAGGATCGCGTCGTGATCGATGTGATCGCCGACGGCGACGCCGAGGCGCTCAAAGCCAACCTGGAACAGCTTGGTATGCAACAGGCGGTCGCCTTTGGCCGCGTCGTCTCGGGACAATTGCCGGTATCGGCTCTCCCCGAGGCGGCGGCGCTGGCGACCCTGAGATTCGCGCGCACCGCTGCGGCGATGACACATGTGGGCGTGGTCACGAGCCAGGGCGATGTGGCGCAGCGCTCGGACGTCGCCCGGACGACTCTCGGGGTGAATGGAACGGGAGTGAAGGTCGGCGTGCTGTCGGACAGCTACAATTCGCTCGGTGGCGCGGCAGCAGACATCGCAAGCGGAGATCTTCCGGCCGCGGGTGTCCAAGTGATTCAGGACTCGGGGACCACTGACGAAGGCCGGGCGATGCTTCAAATTGTTCACGATGTTGCCCCCGGGGCCAGTCTCGCGTTCGCCACCGCAAACGGCGGTCAGGCCAATTTTGCCAACAATATAATCGCGCTGAAGAATGCCGGCGCCAACGTCATCGTTGATGACGTGATCTACTTCGCCGAGCCGATGTTTCAAGACGGAATTATCGCTCAAGCCGTGGATACTGTCGTAGCGAGCGGTGCAGCCTACTTCTCCTCCGCCGGGAATAACGCGCGCAAGGCGTATGAGGCCCTGTTCCGCAACAGCGGCATAAACCTGGGCTCCACCGGGACGAATCAGATACCGTCTACGACTGCGTTCTTTGCGCACGACTTCGACCCAGGGCCGGGCGTGGACATTTTTCAGACAGTCACTGTCCCTAATGGGACAACGCGTTTTTCCTTCCAGTGGGCCGACCGTTACTTTTCCGTCAGCGGCGCCCCTGGCGCTCAGACCGACCTGGATGTCGCCGTCTTTTTCGGGGGGAACTTTCTTTTCGGGTTCTTCAGCCGCAACATCGGCAATGATCCGATAGAAGTGTTCTCAATTGTAAATAGCGGCTCGGCGGCTCAGGTACAGTTCGCGATCGGGAAATTCGCCGGCTCGGACCCGA
>Ga0326597_10008461_pt1 | contig 13879 bp, 12 predicted proteins | sample RVTome_12_FD_203789 | JGI IMG/M metagenome (GOLD analysis project Ga0326597, IMG submission 203789) | Soil microbial communities from uranium-contaminated site in the Upper Colorado River Basin, Wyoming, United States - RVT100D185 | ecosystem: Environmental > Terrestrial > Soil > Contaminated >... | reverse complement strand
ATCGCGACGAGCGCCACCAGCGTCGCGAACGCAAGGATCAACGCGCCGCGCGCCCTCGTGCGCTCGTCGACCGCGGCGCTGCGCGCGGCTGGCGACGGTGCGCGGGCCACGATGCTGAGCCGTGCGCCACCAACTACCGCGACAGCCTCGGCACCCTCGACCGGTTCGAGCCCGCTTACGACAGAATACGTCACGGCGCCGGCTTCACCCACCGCGTCCGCGAGCGAGCGTCGCAACCGGTCCGCGGGCGGGAACGCCGCGGTGACGATCGTCGCCACGCCACGGCGACCCTCGCGCACCGCCACGCTGTATTGCACCAGATGAAACGTCGTGCTCACGACGCCTGAGCGTTCCCAAAGCCGGTCCGGCGCGACAACCATGGTGCCGCCCCAGTCGACAGCGCGGTCGCCGTCATAGACCACCACGCCCGCGCCACTCGGGAGCCTGCCGAGCACGTCGGCGAGCGGCGCTCCTGACGCCGCGCTGGCCGCCGCCTCCGCGAGATCGGTTTGGGCACTCTCAATTGCGCCGGCGAGCCGCCGGGCCGCCGCCCGTGAATGCATACTGTCGTCCGCTCCGTCTTCCAGGAGCGCCGCGACGGAACCGCGGTGCGAAGCGGCGACCCAGGCGCACCCTGCAATGACGGCGACCAGCCCCACGGCCACGCGCCGTCCTCCAAGGCGCCAGCTGAGTACGGCCGTAACGGCCGCAACGAGAATGGCTGCTCCGACGGCGGGTTCGGCGAGGGACCGGACCCACAGCGCGAGCGCAACGACGACCCCCGCGTGCGCTACGAGTTCAAGCGCGCGGTAAGCGGCGGCGTGGGGACGGTGGCGCGGCGTAACGGGCATCCGATGCGGAGTATACCCCGGCTAAGCTCGCTGGGCGTGTAGTTTGTGGCATGCGGCTGGTGCTCCCCTGGCTTGCGGCGGCCGCTTTGGCCGGCCCCGCCACTGCCCAGGTTGTCACGCTCGACGAAGGCTCGTTCACACTGTTCGTGAACGGGAGCCGCGTAGGCCACGAGCAGTTCACGATTCAGCGCCAGCAGGGCCGCGGCAGCGTGACGATCCTGGCATATGCCAACATTTCGATCGACGATCGTCGGCTCGTCCCATCCCTGACGGCGGACACAACCGGCATGCCGGTGAAATACAAGCTCGAGGAGAGCGCCGCGGACGCCGTGGTGCACCGCGTCGAGGCCATCAGCACCGGGACGCTCTTCACACTCACCGCGATGACCCCGCACGGACGGTCCGAACGCGACCTGCGCCTCGCACGCGGGAGCATCGTTCTGGATGACGACGTCGTGCACCAGTACTACTTCGTCGGCCGCCGGGACCCGGGGCCGTTACGCGCGCTGGCACCCCGCCGTCTCGCGTACGAGCAACTGGCAGTGGTGTATGTGGACGGGCGCGACGTGGAGATAGGCAACGGAACACTGCCCTCGAGGCACCTAACGGTTACGAGTGCGGACGGAGTCGTCACCGATCTCTGGGTCGACGCCGCGGGGCGAGTGCTCCGTGTGGCGACGCCGAGCCGCGGGTTCGTAGCCATCCGCGACGAGCCTCCCCGCTAACCGGTTCTTCGAGCCGGTTGGCTGAAACCCGAGCGGGCGACCGGTCGTACGGAAGCCCGCCAACACACTGGATGCCACCAGCAATGCGACGATCGCTCCTCACCCTCCTGGCCGTGCTGGCCGTGCCAGCGCTCACGGCGCAGGCCCCTGCGCGCATAACGACACTGACGCTCGACGAAGCCGTCGAACTGGCTCGACGTTACAACCCGACCTACCAGACCCAACTCAACGACCGCCGGCGAACAGGACTCGGCGTACGCTCGGCGTATGCTCGGCTCTTTCCGAGCTCCAACGCAAGTTTCGGCGTGGGGTGGCGCGAGGGCGGCAAAGTGTTCGTGGAAGGTGTCCCGACTGGCGCCGACTTCAACCTGCTCTCGTCGAGCTACGGTGTCTCGCTTGGCGTCAGCTACGACCTGTCCAGTCTGCTGAACCCGCGCCAGCAGACGGCACTGCTCGATGCGGCCGATTCGCGCGTCGTGGCGCAGGAACAAACGCTCCGGCGTGACATCACCTCACGTTATTTCCTCGCGGTGCAGGCCGCGAGGGCGGCAGACCTGCAGGACACGCTGGTTGCGAGCCAGCGGCTCGCGCTGGAGCTCGCGCAGGCCAGGGAGGAACACGGCAGCGGCACGACGCTTGAGACACAGGACCGCGAAGTCCGCCTGAAGCAACAGCAAATCGCCGCACTGCGCGCGCACAACGACGCCGAGGTTGCGGTCATTCAGCTCTTCCAGCTGATGGGCGTGCCGCAGGCCGGCGCCGTTTCGCTGACGACGGAGCTGCCGGTGACTGAGCCGACGTTCGCCGTGGAGAGCCTGCTCGCGGACGCCCGCAGCCGAAATCCGTCGCTCGAGGCAGGCCGTGCGCAGCAGCGCGCGGCTTCGGTCGGGCGAAAGCAAGCAAACGCAGGCTATCTGCCCTCGCTGAGCCTCTCAACAGGCATCGGTGGATCCACGAACGAAGCCACGAACGCGCCGCCAGAGGCGCAGCGCTGGCCATTTGACTTCAACCGCAGCCCGATCGGCATCAATGCGAGCCTGAGCATTCCGATCTGGAATGCGTTTGGACGCGAAAACACGGCGCAGAACGCCGCGATCAGCCTGAGCGACGCGGCGCACAACCTGCGCAGTGCCGAGCTTCAGCTCGAAACGACGGTCACGTCGACGTACTTGCGGCTGGTTACGGATTACCGTGCCGTGCGGCTTCAGGAAGAGGCTGCTGCCACGGCGCGCATCGCGCTGACGACAGCGCAGGAACGGTACCGCGTGGGCTCCACGTCGTACCTGGAACTATCCAACCAGCAGGACACGTACCAGCGGGCTGAGAACGATCGCCTTGTGGCGATTTACACTTATCATCGAACCTTCGCGGAACTCGAGGCTGCAGTCGGCCGCCCATTGCGGTAGACGGAGGCCAGAGGAATACCAACGAAATGAAACGGCGCACGAAGTGGATTATTGGAACACTGGTCGTTGTGGCGGCAGGCAGCGCCGCGGCGCCCGGCATCATCAATCGCGGACCGAAGCCGGTCGAGGTCCGCATTGAAGCGGTGGAAGCCCGCGACCTTGTCTCATCGGTTACGGCCAGTGGACGCATTCAGCCACGCACCAAGGCTGACCTGAGCGCCGACATCTCCGGCAAGATCACGAAGCTCTCTGTCGAGGAGGGCGCCTGGGTCGAAGCGGGGCAGTTCCTGCTTCAAATCGACCCGCAGCAGTTCGAGGCCGCGGTGCAGCGCGCCGAGGCGACACTCGCCTCGTCGCGCGCCGACTTTGCGCAGAACCGCGCTAACCTGCAGCAGGCACAGCGGGGTTTGCAGCGGCTGAATGACATGGTCAAGACCAACGCGTCACTCGTTTCCGTGGCGGAGCTGGAACAGTCTCGCACGGCGGTGGAAGTCGGCGAGGCGCAGCTTGAAGCGGCACAGTTCCGGTCGCGGCAGGCCGAAGCCAGCCTGGCCGACGCAAAGTGGCAGCTCGAGCGCACCACGATTCGCGCGCCGATGACCGGTCGCGTCACACGGCTGAACGTCGAGCTCGGCGAAACGGCAATTCAGGGAACGCTCAACCGGGACGCGGCCATCCTGATGACGATTTCCGATTTGTCGGTCATGGAATCGATTGTCCGTGTTGACGAGACTGACGTTGTTCGCATCGCAGTAGGCGACTCCGCCATTGTACAGATCGATGCGTTTCCCGACACCACGTTCAGCGGGCGCGTCGTGAAGGTGTCCAACAGTTCGCTGCGGACCGCGACGTCGGCGCAGGGCGATGTCGCGGTGGACTACGAGGTCACGGTCCAGCTGATGAACCCGCCAGCGGACACCCGTCCGGACCTCTCGGCCACAGCCAGGATTGTCACCGACACGCGCAACGCCGTTCTCTCGATTCCCATCATCGCGCTGACGGTGCGCGAGGACTCGGCGATCGGCGCCACCGACCAGCCGGTCACGGTCGGGGCGAACCAGCCGCGCGTCCAGGTTGGCAAGCGGGACATCGAAGGCGTGTTCGTGGTCGGAGCAGACAACAAAGTCACCTTCCGGCCCGTAAAGGTAGGGATCGCAGGCGACCGCTATTTCGAGGTGCTGACTGGTCTCGAGAAGGGCACGCGGATCGTTGCTGGCACCTACCAGGCCATCCGGGATCTCAGGGACGGCGCGGTCATCAAGGAGACGGTCCCGCCGGCGACGACGCCGGCCGGACGTTCCCCAACTTCGTAATAACGTGACCGATCACCTGACTGAAGACGCACCACTGTCGACCACCGCCGAACGCCAGGCGGTGGTCAAGACCCCCGGCGTTCCGGGGCAAGACTGGGTCATCGTGACGCGAGGACTCAAGCGCGAATACGACATGGGCGGTGAAATCGTGCACGCCCTTGGTGGCGTCGACCTCGCCGTGCGCCGCAACGAGTACGTGGCAATCATGGGTCCGTCGGGTTCCGGCAAAAGCACGCTGATGAACCTGATCGGCTGCCTCGACTCGCCAAACGGCGGCGAGTATTGGCTCAACGGCACGCTCGTGTCCAGGATGAGCGACGACGCACTGGCGCGCGTCCGTAACAAGGAAATCGGGTTCGTGTTCCAGACCTTCAACCTGCTTCCGCGCGCGAGCGCGCTGCAGAACGTGGAGCTGCCGCTCGTGTACGCCGGCATCAAATCCGACGAGCGGCACCGGCGTGCTGCCGAGGCCCTCGCCAAGGTGCAGCTCGGCGACCGCATGCATCACCGTCCGAACGAACTCTCAGGCGGCCAGCGTCAGCGCGTGGCCATTGCGCGCGCCCTCGTCAACAACCCGTCCATCCTTCTCGCCGACGAGCCCACGGGCAACCTTGACTCGGCGACGTCGTCAGAGATCATGCGGGTCTTCGAGGGGCTGGCCGATACGGGTCAGACCGTGATCATGGTGACCCACGAGCCGGACATCGCCGCGCACGCGCGGCGCGTCGTCGTCCTTCGGGACGGCGTCGTCGCGAGTGACGAGAGGAAGGAGCACTTCGTGAACAAGCATGGAGTGGGGCACGGATAACGACAACGGCGGGAGTGACGATTGATGATTGAAGGTTGATGATTGTTGATCTCGATCTGGATTGCAGATTGGAAATCCAGATCGCAATCCTCAATCGTCACTCGCCAATTATCAATCTTCACTCCCGCCGTTCCTGTAACTATTCGCCCCGCACGCTCGTAGACCCGGTACCATGTCACTGCTAGAGGCCGTCCGCCTCGCCCTCCAGACCCTCCGGGTGCAGAAGCTGAAGAGCTTCTTCACGCTGACCGGCGTCATCATCGGCGTGATGTTCCTCATCGCGGTCATTTCGATCGTCGAGGGCATGCAGAAGTACGTCGAAGAGGATTTCGCGGCGAAGTTGATCGGGGTGAACACGTTCACGCTCCGCCGGTTCCCGAACTTCAACCCGGGCGACACGAGCAACGAAGACTGGCGCGACTACATGCGCCGTCCGCGCCTGTTCGAGGCCGACATCGACATCGCCCGGGACGCGCTCCCGCCGGGGTCGCTGGCTTCGGTCGAATCGATGAATTTCGTCTACGCCAACTCCGCGACGGCCAGACCGCGACAGGTGCTCGCCATCGGCGCCGACGCGGAGTACTTCCGGATCAAGTCGTACGACCTTGAACGGGGCCGCGTGTTCACAGCCCAGGAAACCTCTCGCGGCATTCCGGTCGCGGTCATTGGCACCGAAGTGGCAGAGCACTACTTCGCCGCGCTTGACCCGATTGGCCGGGAGCTGCGCGTCGGCGGCATTCCCTACACCGTCATCGGCGTCCTCGAGAAGCAGGGCTCCATCTTCGGGTTCTCGATGGACCGCATGTTCATCACGCCGTGGACGTCGCCCATCAGGCGCATCACGAACCCGCGTTACGACATCGAAGCGCTTGTCGTGCAGGCGCCCGACCGCGAGCAGCTCTCCGACGCGATGGAATCGGTGCGCGGAGTATTACGCGCACACCGCCGCGTACCGCCCGGACGCCGCGACAACTTCGAACTGGAGACATCGGACGCCGCGCTCTCGTTCTTCGCGCAGCTTCGCGGCCGGCTGATCGTTTTCGGTACCGCCCTGCCCGCGATCGGGTTGCTCGTCGGCGCGATGGTCATCATGAACATCATGCTGGTTGCGGTCGCCGAGCGAACGGCGGAGATCGGCATTCGCAAGGCGCTCGGGGCGCGGCGCTGGGACATTATGGCGCAGTTCCTCGTCGAGGCCGCAACACTGAGCGTGGTCGGCGCGGCCATCGGTATCGGGCTGGGCTTCGCACTCGCCGGCCTCATCGCGAAGGTGTCGCCGATGCCTGCCACCGTCGCGCCCTGGTCGATCTTCCTCGCGCTGGGTGTGGGCGCCGGCGTCGGCATCGCCGCCGGCGCGTACCCGGCGAGCCGCGCGTCGCGCCTCGACCCAATCGCCGCCCTGCGGCACGAAACCTAGATGCGACTCCTCGACCGCATTCTGCTGGTGTTCGAAGGCGTCGGCATCGCCTTTGACGCCATCCGCTCGAACAAGGTGCGCGCGTCGCTCACGATCCTCGGCGTCGCCGTCGGCGTGTTCGTCGTGACGGCGATGGGTGCGGCGGTGCACGGCATGCGCGAGAGCTTCCGGTCGGATGTAGATGCGTTCGGCGCCACGTCGTTCCAGCTTCGCCGTCGCAACGTTGGCTTCAGCAGCTGCGATGGCTCTGATGAGAGCTGTCCCGAGCGGCGCAACCCGCCCGTGACCGTGAGCGAGGGCGAAACGGTGCGCGGCCTGCCAGCGGTGAAGGCGGTCGTCGAGTTGTCCGGCGGCGGCGGGGCATTTCGCTATCGCGACCGGCTGATTCCTAACGCCGGCTTCGACGCCATGGGAAGGGACTGGATCGAGATCGACGTCGGCGACATTTCGCCGGGCCGGAACTACACTCCTCAGGAATACGAGTCCGGCGCCCGCGTCATCATCCTCAACGACTCGGCCAAAGCACAGCTCTTCGGCGAATCAGACCCAATCGGGAAAGAGATCTTTGTCAGCGACCAGCCGTTCCAGGTAATCGGTATCTACCACGCGAAGGCCGGGTTCCTGAAAACCCTGGACGGACGCGGCCCGGACAAGCCGCGCGCCATCATCCCGTTCAGCTCGGCCCGCCGCCATCTCGGTGTGGGCCGCTGGGGCGTGCTGCTGATGGTGAAGCCGCACGACGGCACCATCCAGGCGGAAGTGATGGACGAGGTGACCGCGACGATGCGCGGACTGCGCGGCCTGCGCCCGAGTCAGCCGAACAACTTCGCGCTGGTCACACAGGACCGCATGCTCGACGTGTTCGATCAGCTGTTCGGCGCGATTTTCATGGTCGGCATCGCGCTGTCTGGCGTGGGGCTTCTCGTCGGCGGAGTTGGCGTGGTTGCGATCATGATGATCTCGGTCACCGAACGCACGCGCGAGATAGGCGTGCGGAAGGCGCTTGGCGCAACCAAGGCGGTCATCCTGTGGCAATTCCTCGTTGAAGCGGCGACGCTCACGAGCTTCGGCGCGCTGGTGGGACTCCTCGGCGGCACGCTCATCGCGTGGGTTGTGCGGTCAAACACGCCGATCCCCACGTCAGTGCCGCCCAGCGCGATCATTACGGCACTGATCGCCGCAGCCGCCACCGGCGTCGTCTTCGGAATGCTTCCGGCCATGCGCGCAGCACGCCTCGATCCTGTCGAAGCGCTCCGGCACGAGTAGTACGCTCAGTCGTCGCCTGGGCCGAGCATGGTCCGGGCGGCCGCACGGTCCGCGACGCCCGGCGCCACGGCCTTGATCACCGCGGCCACGCGGGCGCGGGGAGTCATCACCAGTTCACGCTGCCGCCGCCACACCGCGCGAATCGTTCGGCGCGCGCACTCCCCAAGCGGCATCGCGTCGCTGCGCACGAGGGCTTCCGCAGCTAACGCCGCGCCATCGGGACCCAGCGCGTGTACGCCGGGCCCGGTATTCACGAACCCGGGGCAAACGAGCGTGACGCTCACGCCGGTCCCAGCCAGCTCAATGCGCAGAGAATCGAAGAACCCGTGCAACGCGTGCTTGCTCGCCGCGTACGCGGTTCGCAGCGGCACGCCCGTCTTGCCCGCCAGCGACGACATCGCAACCAGGCGTCCGCGCGACTCGCGGAGCGCCGGCAGCGCCGCGTGCGTGCAGTACACGCTCCCCAGGTAGCTCACCCGCATCACCTGCTCGAAGACGCCCAGGTCGCGCGTGTCGGCAAACGCAAAGTGCGCACGCAACCCGGCGTTGTTGATCAGCACGTTCATTTTGCCATAGGCCTCGCGCGTGCGCGCCACGAGCTGCGCACACTGCGCCGCGTCGGTCACGTCCGTCGGCACGACAAGCGCGCGCCCGCCACGCGCAATGCACTCCTGCGCGACAACGTCGAGTTCGTGCGCACGCCTCGCGCCGAGCGCCAGCCACGCACCCTGGTCTGCCAGTTGCCGCGCCAGTTCGGCGCCGATGCCGCCCGACGCACCGGTAATCACCACCGCGTGGTCGGCAAACGGCTGGTTCATCCCGTCTGAACACCCGCGGCCACGGCGGCGACGGCGGCGACGCACTGCAGCTCGAGACCGAACCCATAGTGCAGGTCCTTTACCGGGACCACGGCGCGCGCCGGCTTGTGGGCGCCCATTACCGACGCGTACACGGCGTTGACGCGGCCCCAGTCAGAGAGGTCGCTGATGTAGATGGTCATCGAGAGCACGTGGGTCAGGTCGCTGCCCGCGGCCACGAGGATGCTCGCCACGTTCCGCAGTGCCTGCTCCGTCTGCACCTCGATGTCGTCGGGCGTATGCCCCGGCCGCTTGGGGTCGATGCCGAGCTGTCCGGCAACGTGGACAAGGCCACCGTGAACGATTGCCTGTGAGTAATGACCGGCCGGAACCGGCGCGTTCGGCGTCGTGATCGCGCGCATTGGTAGTCGGGAGCGGGGGGTGCGGAGGGTTCGGGAAGTCGAACGTCAAGCTACTCGCTGAACTCGATGACGATAGGAGCGGCGAACGCGCGCCGCTACATTCCGATTGTGTTCAGGGATTATCGCGCGCGCCAGTCGCTGCTCGCCATTGTGCTGTCTGCCTCGTTGCCGTGCGGTGCCGCATCGCAGCGGCCGCGGGCTGATTTGTCGGGCCCATTCCTGTACGGCGGTTTCGTCGCGGGATCCGTGACCGCCGAATCAGGGCCGATCGACGCGAACGATACCGGCTACGGATGGAACGCGGGCGCGGGGTTCGGCCTCAGGACCTGGCTCGCCGTCGTGGGAGACTACACGATCTTTCGCGCCACCGACGCGGGCTCGCGGCAGTACGACGTCGAGCAGAGCACAGCCGGCGTTCGCCTCAGGTTTGGCGGAGCGCAGACGAACAGCGTGTTCCTGCTCGAGGGCGGGGGCGCTCATCGTCGCACCGAGTTTCGAACCACGACCGTGTTTTCCACGTCACCGCCGCCCGGTGCCGGCGACGCCGTCCGCGCCGAAGGCTGGGCCGGCTGGTTCGGCCCGGGGCTGCAGTGGTACGCGTTTGACAACCGCGTCGCCCTCGAGGGGTCCGTGGCCTGGGCGTGGGGTACGTTCTCTCACGCCAAGCTGAACGGCGCGCGAGTCGCCCTGGACGATCCGGTCGGCATCACGACCCTGCGCTTTCGCGTTGGAGTCTCGGCGACGCTATTCTGATTGCCGAGTTGGTTCCGTCAGTCAGCCCGTTTGAAGGAGGACACCCCGTGAGTATCAGCCAGGACGATCTGGAATTCCTCGAGCAGGTGCAGGCCGACGCCGAGTCCATCGCCGACGAAGTCGAAGCGACGAGCGGAATTGACCGGCGCCAGTTTGTGTTCCGCACGGTGGTCGCCGCTGCAGCGACGACGTTCGGCACCCACGGAGTTCGCGAGGCGCACGCGCAGGCCGGCGGCGGCGGACGCGGCCAGCAAACACCGACGCCACCACTGCCGCTGGGCAACGGCGAAGCGCCGGCCCTCCAGTTCCAGCCGTACCCCGGCGGCACCGGCGCGCTGATGGAGAAGCTCGCGCGGGAGCGGGGACGGGCGGCATTCGACCGCGCGACGTTTACGGTCGAGCCGTGGCGCGGCACCGTTCCCACGTCAGATGACGACATCGCGTTCCTGCCGGCGCACCGGCTGTCGGCGCTGCTCAGGGAGCGCCGCATCACATCGGCGCGCCTGACGGACATCTATCTGAGCCGGCTCAAGCGTTACGATCCGCAGCTCCTGTGCGCGGTCACGATTCTTGAAGAGCAGGCCCGGGCAGAAGCCGCTGCCGCAGATGCCGAGATTCGCGCCGGCCGGTATCGCGGTCCGCTCCACGGCATCCCGTACGGCATCAAGGATCTGTTCTCGGTCAAAGGCGCGCCAACAACGTGGGGCGCTGCCGATTTCCGCGACCGGATCATTGATGAAGACGCCGAAGTCGTCGTGCGTCTGCGCGAAGCGGGCGCCGTGCTGATCGCCAAGCTCGCAACAGGACTGTTCGCGCAGAACGATCAGTGGTTCCGTGGCCGGACGAACAATCCGTGGAATCTCTCGCAGGGATCGAGCGGTTCGTCGGCCGGACCGGGCTCGGCGACGCCGGCGGCGTGCGTCGCGTTTTCCATTGGTACGGAGACGCAGGGCTCCATTGTGTCACCGTCGATTCGCTGCGGCGTGACGGCGCTGCGCCCAACGTTCGGGCGCGTGAGCCGGTACGGCGGAATGGTGCTCGCGTGGTCGATGGATCGTGTTGGCCCGATGTGCCGCACGGCCGAAGACTGCGCGATGGTCTTCAACGTGCTGCACGGCGTGGACGAGAAGGATCCGTCGACAGTGATGGCGCCGTTCCACTATGACCGGGACATCCGCCTCGCCAGTTTGCGCATCGGGATTGACCCGAGCGCACCGTCCGAATTGGCAGCGAAGCTTCGCGAACTCGGCGCGCAGCCGCGGGAGATTGGCGCGCGGCCTACAGTTCCCGGTGTGGGAAGCGGTCTCGGCGTCGAGGGCGCCGCGGCGTTCGACGAGTACGTGCGCCGCAAGGCGCAGGAAACCGGCCTCGATCTGGCCGCGTTCGTGGCGACCGCCGATGCTGGCCGCGGCGGTGGGGGTCGCGGTCGCGGCGGTGGAGGTGGTGGTCGCGGCGACACACCGCCCAGCCCGATGGCGCCGGCCGACTGGAATCCGCGATTCGTGAACGGCCGCGCGACGCGCGCGCTGGATTTTGTGCAGACACAGCGGCGCCGCTACGCGCTCATCACGCGCTGGGCCGAATTCATGAAGGATCTCGATATGTTCGTCGGGGCTCCGCAGGCCGACACCGGCGTCACCGCGCAAACCGGACATCCGGCCGTCGTGGTACCGTACAAGTTCGACGTTCCAGCGCAGGGTGGCGGCGGCCGTGCCGGCCGCGGAGGCCGCGGGGGAGCGGCCGATGCGCCGCCACCACCGCCGCTCAAACCGCAGCCAATTTGCGGCGTGATGATCGGCGCCCTGTTCAATGACGACAAGTTGTTGTCCGTGGCGCACCAGCTTCAGAAGGTGACCGACTTCCACTCACGGCGGCCACAGCTGTGAGTGGAGTCGACCTCCTCGCCATAGCACCGCACCGCGACGACGCGGAACTCACGTGCGGCGGAACGTTGCTCGTGGCAAAACAGCAGGGCTACCGCACCGCCGTCCTCGATCTGACGCTCGGCGAGAAAGGCACGCGCGGCTCGGCGGCGCTTCGCGCCGCCGAGGCCGACCGCGCGGCAGGCGTACTCGGGCTCGCGGCGCGTGAGAATCTCGAACTGCCCGACGCCGGCATTACCAACACGCCCGACACGCGACTCAAGCTCGCGCGGAGGATCAAGAAGTTTCGGCCCCAGGTCGTGATCGCTCCGGCAACACACGGCCGGCATCCCGATCACGCCGTTGCCGCGCAGCTCGTGCGCGACGCGTGCTTCATTGCCGGCCTGGCGAAAATCGATCCCGCTACGCCGCCCCACCGGCCGCGCAAGGTCATCCACGCCATCGCGTACCGCGAGGACCACATCAAGCCCACGTTCGTGGTGGACGTGTCGTCCGCGTTCGAGGAGAAGCTCGAAGCGATCAAGTGCTACGCCTCGCAATTCGACGACGCCGTCCAGGGCGGCGAGGTGTACCCGACGGGTGAACCATTCTACGATGTCGTTCGGCTCCAGGCTGCGCATTACGGCTCGCTGATTCGCGTGCGGTACGGCGAGCCGTTCTGGACGAGTGAGACGATGGCAGTGAGTGACGTTGTTACACTCGAAGTCAGTACGTATTAGCTGACAGCTGCAAGCCGCAAGCTGTAAGCCGATGCCCGAGTTGCCCGACATCACCGTCTACAAGGAGTCGCTCGCGCGGCAGCTGACCGGTCAAGCGCTGGAATCGTGCCTCGTGCGTTCGCCGTTTGTCCTCAGAACGGTCGCACCGCCACTGAGTTCGCTCGTCGGGACGCGCGTCGTTGGGGCTGCCCGAATTGGCAAGCGCCTCGTGATTGCTTTTGACGGCGAGCGCTTTCTGGTGCTGCATCTGATGGTCGCGGGTCGGCTGAGGTGGCTTACGCCGAACGCAAAAGCCCCCGGGCGCATCGTGCTCGCGGAGTTCGGCTTTGCCACCGGCAGGCTTGTGCTCACCGAAGCTGCGAAAAAGAAGCGGGCCTCGCTGCACGTCGTCGAAGGGCGAGATGCGCTGCGCGGGTTTGACCGTGGCGGCCTCGACGTGCAGGCCGCTTCCGCAACCGGGTTTGCCGCGCGGCTGCGCTCCGAGAATCACACGCTCAAACGCGCCCTCACTGATCCACGGCTTTTCGACGGAATCGGCAATGCCTACTCGGATGAGATTCTGCACCGCGCGCGGCTGTCGCCACTGACGCTGACCTCCCGAATCACGGACAACGACGCCGACCGGCTGCACCGCGCGTGCAACGCCGTCCTCGACGAGTGGACACAACGCCTGCGCGCTGAGTCCGCCGACGGATGGCCGCAGAAAGTGACGGCATTTCGCGAGGGCATGGCCGTGCACGGACGATTTCGCCTGCCCTGCCCCGAATGCGGTTCGCCCGTGCAGCGCATTCGTTACGCCGACAACGAGACCAACTACTGCGCCACGTGCCAGACAAATGGGCGCTTGCTCGCCGACCGCGGCCTGTCCCGCCTGTTGAAGGAAGACTGGCCCCGGTCGATCGACGAGTATGATGGACACATAGGTCGGCGGTCGGGGGTCGGGGGGTCGGAGGGGGGCTAGGAGGTCGCAGGTCGCAGGTCGGAGGTCCGCAAGCGCCTTATATTCTGCCTTCCACCCAGTCTCGTCTTCCCGTCCTCTCGTCCTCTCGTCTTCTGGGCCGTGCCCGTCTACTTCGACCACGCCGCCACCACGCCGGTTCGCGCCGACGTGCTTGAGGCGATGCTGCCTTTCTGGGGGCCTCGATTCGGTAATCCGTCGTCGACCCACAGGTGGGGCCGCGAGGCGCGCGCGGCGCTCGACGAGGCGCGCGAACGCGTCGCGCACTGTCTCGGCGCCAACGTGGACGAAGTTGTGTTCACGTCGGGCGGAACGGAGGCCGACAACCTCGCGGTACTCGGCGGCTGGCGTGTGCTGCGAACCAGCGGCCGCAAGAGCGTGGTGAGTACACCCATCGAGCACAAGGCGGTGCTGGCCGCTGTCCATCAGGCCGCGGCAGAAGGAGCCGAAGAGCGCCTGCTCGCAGTGAAGCAGAGCGGCGTCGTGGATCTGGATGCAGCGGCGACGACGATCGACACCGGGACGGCGCTCGTCACCGTGATGTGGGTGAACAACGAGACG
>Ga0326597_10008460_pt1 | contig 13879 bp, 12 predicted proteins | sample RVTome_12_FD_203789 | JGI IMG/M metagenome (GOLD analysis project Ga0326597, IMG submission 203789) | Soil microbial communities from uranium-contaminated site in the Upper Colorado River Basin, Wyoming, United States - RVT100D185 | ecosystem: Environmental > Terrestrial > Soil > Contaminated >... | reverse complement strand
GACTGCGGATGACCTGGAAGCGAAATTTCGCGGGAATGTCGCAGCGATGCTCAGTCCTGGTCGCGCGAGCGCGCTGCTCAACGCGGTCTACGCGTTGCCCGGTGCGCGCACTATGGATCATCTGATGCCGTTGCTGCACGGTTGATACTCGAACCATTTCGGAACACGTCCAATGTGCGATCGCGACGAACGCCAAGCCGGAACCGGGTGGCGCGGCTGGATGGCGCTGCCCCCGCGACGCCCCCTCGTGCCTGCGGGAGACTGGATCGATCTGACGTGGCCGTTATCTCCGACGGTCCCGCGCATCGCGTCGTTTCCGCCGCCACGCGGCATTCTCGGTAGCCGCCGCGGAATGGCTGGTAGCGCAAAAAATCAAGCTCGTTGCGGTCGATATGCCGACGCCCGATATTGCGATCGACAAGCGTCCTCCTGGGTTCATTTGGCCGGTGCACCGCGCGTTGCTGCGCGACGGCGTACTCATCGCGGAGATGGTGACCAATCTCGGATCGCTGACCGGACGACGCGCCGAGTTTATGTTTTGTCCGCTCAACATCGCGGATTGTGACGGAGCGCCTGCGCGCGTGCTGGCCCGCGCAATTACGAACTGATAAGACAAGGAGACCATGGTGACTCAAGAACACCCTGCACCCATTGCCAATGCCGATTCTCAGGAGTACTGGGCGGCAGCCCGCAATGATCGCCTGCTGATCCGCAAATGCCGTTCCTGTGGCAAGACACACTTTCTTCCGCGGCATTTATGTCCCGCATGCTGGTCGACAGACCTCGAGTGGATCGAAAGTTCCGGCCGTGGCACCGTGCACAGCTTTACCATCATAAGACGCGCCTCGCTGCCTGAATTTGCGACGCGCGTTCCATATGTCGTTGCATTGATAGACCTCAAAGAAGGTCCTCGCATGATGGCGAACATTCTCGGGGAAGACGCGCTCGAGACCAGAATCGGTGATGCCGTCGAGGTGCGCTTCGAAGCGCGCGCGGAGGGCGCAAAAATCCCGCAGTTTGTTCGCAAGGTGTGAGTGAAAGGGGAAAGAAAATGCCAATAACTGGAATCGAGACGCTGCGCAACCGCGTGGCTATTGTCGGAGTCGGTGAGTCCGACATCGGCAAGGTCCCGCACATGACTGGCTTGGGCCTCAATGCGCAGGCAGCGAAGCGTGCTTTGGACGAGACGGGATTGAAGGTTTCCGACATCGATGGTCTGCTTACGGCGTATTCGTTTACCGAGCCGTACTTCATGCTGGGGACCGTGTTGTGCGAATACCTCGGTTTGCAACCGCGCTTCAACGCCTCAGTGATCGTCGGGGGCGCTTCGCCGGCTGTCATGCTGAAACATGCGGCCGAGGCGATCGCTACGGGGCAATGCACGACCGTGCTGGTGTGCGCCGGGGAGAATCGCGCAACGGGGCAGACGCGGGATCAGGCCGTCGCCGCGCTGGCCGCAGTCGGCCACCCCTATTTTGAACGCCCGTACGGCGCTTCAATTCCCGGCTGCTATGCCATGATCGCGCGCTGCCACATGGATCAATTCGGCACCACACCGGAGCAGCTGGCCGCCGTTGCGGTCACCACGCGTAAACACGCGGCATTGCATCCCAATGCGCATATGCGCAAGCCTATTACCTTGACGGACGTGCAGAGTTCCAAACCGATTGCCGATCCGCTGCGGATGCTGGACTGCTGCATCATTTCCGACGCGGGCGGAGCGTTCATCGTGACTTCTGCCGAGCGGGCGAAAGACCTGCAATCGAAGCCCGCGTACCTGGCAGGAATCGGCGAGTTTCATACGCACGAGCACATTTTGTGCGCACCCAGCCTCACCGAGTTCGGTGCCAAACAATCCGGGATGACGGCGTACCACATGGCAGGATTGGGACCCTCCGACATCGATGTTGCCGAGTTATATGACTGCTTCACGATCGTGCCTATCCTCGAGCTGGAAGAATTGGGCTTTTGCCCACGCGGGGAGGGCGGCCGCTATTATGAGGAGGGACACGCTTCGATCGGAGGAAAGCTCCCGGTCAACACCCACGGCGGAATGCTCTCGCACGCCCATGCCGGAGCGGCGGGCGGCCTGTTCGGAATCGTTGAGGCCGTGCGACAACTGCGCGGAGGGCTGGGCCCGCGCCAAGTGCAAGGCGCCGAGGTCGCGTTGGTGCACAATGAGGGCGGTATCCTGTCCTCGCATTGCACCGTGATCCTGACTAGCCAGCTGCGGTAATCAGGTAGCGGCAATTAAGCGACAGCCGGCTCGGTTTCGGGATAACCGAGACGGACCAGCGCGTCAACCGCGACCACGCCGCTGCCGGCTGGTTTGACGATTACGGGATTGAGCTCCGCTTCCAGCACGCGTCCTCGAGTGAACGCAAGCAGCGATACTGCATGAATTGCGGAAGCGAGAGCGGCACAGTCGCCTGACGGTAGCTCGCGATAGCCGCGTATGGTTGCAAGCCCGTCCACTTCCTCGATCATGCCACGAGCCTCTGCAAGACCTACTGGGGCGAGCCGCAGCGCGAAGTCGTGATAGATCTCGGCCAACCGGCCGCCGACGCCGAGCATTATCATTGGCCCGATTTGCAGATCGTGCTTGTAGCCGATGATTGCCTCTGCGAGGCCTGTTTCCATTGTCTGGACCAGCAAGCCGTTGAGCCGCGCCATAGGATGGTTTTTTTCGATGTCTTTCCACATGCGATTCGCAGCCGACTTGAGCGCATTCTGATCGGGGATGTTGAGGACTACGCCGCCGGCCTCGGTTTTGTGCGGCAGGTCGGGGGACAGAATCTTTGCTGCAACCGGAAAGCAGACCTTGACGGCATCATCGGGCGAAGCAATGACGTGGGTTGCGGCCTGAGGCACTCCGAGCATCTCGAAGACATTGCGGGAATCCAGTTCGCTGAGCGCGCCTGCGGGACATCCGGACAATAACGTTTCGAGATTGTCGATGGTCGCAGTATGTGCGTCACTCGCCGCATGCAACAATGCCGGCGGTATCCAGCGCGAGAAAGCGCGTATTGCATCCGCGCAGGCTTCGGGCGTACGAAATCCCGCGATGCCGGCTTGGCACAACAATTCAAGAGACGTATCGGCGTGCGGAGACAGAAATACCGCAAGCGGTTTCTCATGGGACGCAGCAACGATCGGCTCCACGGCCTGCTGCGGATGAAATTTGGCTGAACCGCCCACGACCGAAAGCACGATATCGCAATGATCGGACTCGATGAGCGCATTGAGTACCGCGCTCGCCACTTCTTTTTTTGTGCCGGCCATCGTCAGATCGATGATCGGTGTCTTGTGAATCACGATGTTCTGGCGGCGCAATCTTTCGATGATATCGTCGGTCGGCGGGACGATTTGCACGCCCATGACACCCAGTTCGTCGACCACTGTCGCGGCACCACCGCCGGTAGTCGTCATGACTGCGACGCGCTGGCGCGGGCCCGGCTTCCTGTCAGCCACCAGCGGCGCGATTTCAAGCAACGCTTCTAACGTGTGAACTCTCATCATGCCGTGGCAACGGAAAAATGCACTGGCCGCCTCGTCGCTGCCGGCCATGGCGCCGCTGTGAGAGGTCGCAAGCTCACGCCCGACACGTGACCGGCCAAGCTTGTAGACGACGATCGGTTTACCGGCTGCATGTGCCCGTCGTGCCGCCTGCGCAAGACGCTGTGAGTCCCGCAGCGTTTCAAGGAACAGCAGGATCACCTTCGTGTCGGGATCATCGATGAGCAAGTCGGTGATTTCACCGACCGCAAGATCGGCCTCGTTACCGACCGATATCAGTTTGGAAAAGCCGATGCCGCGCGCCTGCCCGCGTGTCAGCAGGCTGCCGAGCATGGTGCCGCTTTGCGATACCAGGGCCAGCGGGCCGCGCGCGATTTCGTCCATCTCGAGCACGGCGTTGGTGGAAAGAAAAAAGTTCGCGTGGGTATTGATGAGCCCCAGGCAGTTTGGCCCAAGCAGACGCACACCGCCGGCTCTCGCCGCCTCGAGCACCTGGCGCTGTTTGCGCAATCCCTGCTCGCCGGTTTCGGCAAACCCGTCGCTGAATATCGTCGCAACGGGTATTTTCAGTTCTCCACACTCACGGACTACCTCCGATACCAGGTCGCTGGCGACCATGATGAAGGCATGATCGATCGGGCCTGATGCCGAGGTAAGGCTCGGAAACGCCGGTTCGCCGAGCACTTCCCGCCGATTGGGATTGATCGGAAAGATCTTTCCCCGAAACCCGTGCTTTCTCAGGAATCGTTGCGGGCGTGCGGTGTATTTATCCGGATCGCCGGAAGCGCCGATCAGGGCAATGCTCTGCGGGTTGAGCAGGGCGGTCGAAAGTCTGGGATCACGCATGTGATGTGTTTCTTGGTAAAAAACCAGCTGACTCGCGTGTCTTCATGGCTTTCGGAATCGCGAATAGTCGGCCCGGCGCTTCTCGAGAAAAGCGGTTGTCCCTTCCTGCTGTTCCCCTTTCCAGAATTCGGGGGTAATCAGCAGCCGGCGCAAGAAATCGGTTTGTCCGATCAGGTCCTCAAATTCCTGAACGAAGGATGCCTTGTAAACTTTGAGACAGGTAGGCGAAACGGCCAGCAACTCTCCGCACCATTTCGCCACTTCTTCATCCAACCGTTCCTTGGGCACTACCGCATTCACAAGGCCCCACTCATACATTTCGGCGGCGCTGTAGCGCCGTCCCAGCATCCACATCTCGCGCGCCCGCTTGTGTCCGACGATGCGGGTCAGATAGTTCACGACCGGGCCGCTGGCAGGATAAGCGACACGCGGCTCGCTTTGGCCAAACACGGCATGCTCGGCCGCAATGGTAAAGTCACAGAAGTAAGCGAAGTGGTGACCTCCCCCTATCGCGTACCCATTGACCCGCGCAATGACGGGTTTCGGGCAGCGCGAGATCATCAGGTACGGCGGCGTAAAAACAGCGGGACCACCTCGACCCATTTTTCCTTCTTTTTGCCACGATACATCCGCGCCCGCGCAGAAAGACTTGTCGCCCGCGCCGGTGAACACGACTACCCCCGCGGTTCGATCGTTACCCGCGCTGTCGAACGCACGATCGAGCTCGCGTAATGTGTCCGCTGTCACGCTGTTCATCATTTCGGGCCGATTGATGGTGATCCTCGCAACCTGGTCTTTGACTTCGTAGATGATGTCTTTGAATTCGTCAGTCATCGTTGCTTCCCGTCGTTGGTTGCCTGGCCACCCCAATCTACTTTCGCACCCGGCCGAGACGACGTTATTTCGGCCGGCGTCGGTACATGAGAGCCGTTTCCATTTCCTGCACCACCGTACCGTCGTGCTTGACGAACTTGCGCTCGACTTTAATCACTCCGCGGTCCGGCTTGCTGGTCTCCTTCTTCTCGATGACCGTGATTTCCATGTGGAGGGTGTCACCGTGCTTGACGGGAGCAAGCATGCGCCATTTGTCGACGCCAAGAAGCGCGAGCAACGTGCCGTCGTTGATACCGCTGGCATACTGCAAACCGCCCATAATGGCGTAAACAAGCGGTCCGTGAGCAACCGGCTCGCCGAACGGCGTGCTCTTGCAATACTCCCAGTTGGTATGCACTTCGTTGAAGTCCCCGGACAGGCACGCAAAATTCACGATGTCTGTCGAAGTGATCGTGCGGGCCGATGTCGTGATCGTCTGCCCCACCTCGAAGTCTTCCCAGTATAGTCCGCGTATCTTAGGTGTCATTTCTTGAACCTCCAAAAGCCGTCGATATCAACGTTGTTCAATTTAAACCGTCGCTCGAAGGAGCCCGGTGTTGCTGATGCTCCAATGATTGCGATACTTCGAGGATTGATGAGCCGGGTCAGTTCTTTCTCGCCGTAGAGACCGCGTGACGGCAAAGCCTCGAATTGCCTGGCTGTATCCATAGGGGCGGTTTTGTTGCGCGGTGATAGTCAGTAAGACTTGGGCAAGCCCAATACTTTCTCCGCGATGTAGCACAGTATCAGCTCCCGGCTGACCGGCGCGATGCGAGGGATAAAGCTCTCGCGCAGATAACGCTCGACGTGATATTCCTTCGCATAACCCATGCCACCGTGCGTCATGACTGCCGTAGTGCACGCCTTGAAACACGCTTCGGCGGCGAGGTACTTGGCTGCATTAGCTTGCGCGCCGCAGGGTTTTCGCTGATCGTAGAGCGATGCTGCGTGATAGACCATGAGCCGCGCCGCCTCGAGTTCCATCCACGACTCGGCGAGTGGATGCTGAATACCCTGGTTCTGTCCGATGGGACGATCGAATACGATACGCTCTTTGGCATATTCCGTTGCTTTGCGCAGAGCCAGGCGGCCCAAGCCGACGGCGCCCGCAGCCACCAGGCAGCGTTCGGGATTCATTCCGTGCAGTACGTATTTGAATCCCTGCCCTTCCTCTGCGATGCGATCCTCAACCGGAACGCGCAGGCCATCGATAAACAACAGGTTCGAGTCGACCGACTTGCGCCCCATTTTTTCGATCAGCCGTACTTCCACGCGGGTGCGGTCCAGGTCGGTGTAGAAAAGGCTTAACCCATCGGTGCGTTTCTTGACTTCCTCGATAGGAGTCGTTCTGACGAGGATCAACATCTTGTCGGCGACCTGCGCGCTGGAAGTCCAGATTTTCGTGCCATCGAGAACGTAGTGATCGCCCTCGCGCTTGGCGCGGGTCTTCAGCTCCAGGGTATTGAGGCCGGTATTTGGCTCGGTAATGGCAAAGCAGTTTTTTTCCGTGCCCTTGATCATGGGCGGTATCCAGCGCCGTTTTTGTTCTTCCGTGCCGAACACTGCAATGGGGTTCAGGCCATACGTGTACTTGTTCAGGCAGGCGGCGGCAGCGGCGCCGCCGCCCGCATCACTCATCGCTTCCGTCATGATGCACGATTCGGTGATGCCCAGTCCCGCGCCGCCATACTCCTTCGGCATGGCGATACCAAGAAAACCCGCATCGGCAAATGCTTTGTGAAACTCGTGAGGCCAGCCCCCCTCGGTATCTTTCTTGAGCCAATAGGCGTCGCCAAACGGCGCACACAGCTTTAACACGGCATCGCGGATCGCCTGTTGTTCCGCTGTAAATTCGACATTCACGGGTAGGGGTCTCCGGTTTCGGCCAGCAAAAGTATAACAACTTTATCTTATGGCCGGCACAGGTTCCAGCCATCGAAATCGTGATGAACGATCTGCTTGGTGTCCTTTCATCTGCCTCCTCGTGTACGGCGGACTTGTTTGGTGGTTCGGCTCGGGGGGCGATCCGTTCTGACGCGGGATCGCACCGCTCAGTACATATATTGACCGCCATTGACGTGGATCACCTGCCCGGTCACGAAGCCGGCGCTCTCGCTCGCAAGGTAGACGCATGCCGCGGCGATCTCGTCTGCGGTCCCGAGCCGATGCACCGGGATTTGACTGAGACGCATCTCCAGCCAGTTCTCCGGATACTGGCTCCAGTCACGGGTCGTATCGAGTGAACCCGGTGACACGGTATTCGCGGTGATGCCGAATTCGCCGAACTCCACCGCCAGCGCTTTTGAGAACGCATGCATACCCGCTTTGCATACGATGTTGTGCGCGCGGGTCGGAATATGTCCCGCAAATCCGTCGATGCCGGAAATATGTATCAACCGTCCCCAGCGGCGCGCTTTCATGTCCGGGATGACGGCGCGCGCCAGGTAGAAGCAGGAATTGAGATTGGTATTGAGCGTGCTGTGCCAATCCTCCGGCGAGATGTCGAGAAAAGCCTGTTTGCGGCGTATCGACACGTTGGAGACGGCGATGTCGACCGCGCCGAAGAGCGCCTTCGCTTGCGCCGCCATCGCGGCGACCGCGGCGGGATCGCTCACATCGGCCATGATGCCTGCCGCGTTGCCGCCGGCCGACTTGATCTCCGCAACTACTGCGTCCACGCTCTCGCGGCTGCGATGACCATTGACGATCACGTTTGCGCCTTCGCGCGCGAAATGCAAAGCGATTGCGCGTCCGACGTTTTGCCCTGATCCGGTTACGACAGCCGTACGGCCGGCGAGCGGCCCGCCCGCCTTCGTAGATTGATTTGCCACTGTGGGTTCCTCCGCCCTTTGGTTTAGACTGTGAATGCAACTTAATGCACGGCAGGTGGCGCACCGCTATCCTGCCGCAGCCAGGCAACAGGACGCGTGAGCGCCAGTTACGTAAATCTGCTTGGACGAACACTAGCATATCCGGAGAGACCATAGTCGGAGTTCTAACCAGCGGAACTCATCCCAGTGATCGATAGTCTCCCCCATAATGCACCCAACTGAGGAGGAGGATGCATGGATTTTCACCTGCCTGACGAAATACGCATGATGCGTGAAACCGTTGCGCGCTTTGTGCGAAGCGAGCTGATGCCTCTCGAACCGCTGGTGATCCGGCGCGAGGCGGAACGCGGCCTGGGGGATGCGCCACTTATTGCGCCCGAGGTGGAAGCGGAGCTTCAGGAAAAGGCGCGCAGCATCGGACTCTGGGGCATCGATGTGCCGGAGGAATACGGCGGGCAGGATCTCGGCTACCTGATGAAGTGTGTCGTCTGGCAGACGCTGCGTTACAGCATTGTGCCTTTCGTACTGCCGCCTGACAGCCCGAACCTGTATCTTCTGAAGCAGGCTTGCCGCGGTGATCAGATCAAGGAATACCTGGAGCCGTACGCGCGAGGCGAGAAGAAGAGCTGTATCGCGATTACCGAGCCATCGGCAGGTTCAGATGCGGCAGGCATAATGACTCGCGCGGAGCGGAAAAACAACAAATGGGTCATCAACGGCTCGAAGATTTTCATCAGCCACGCGCGCAAGGCTGATTTCATCATCGTCATTGCGGTCACCGATCCCGCCAAGCGCGCGCGCGGCGGCATGACGGCCTTTCTCGTCGACAAGGGCACGCCGGGCCTCAGTATCCCCTCGAATTTTGCAATGATCGGCGAATACGCGCCGTATGCGATTTACCTGGACAATGTCGAGGTGGGGGACCACAAAGTCCTGGGCGAGGTCGGGCAGGCATTCGCGCCGATGCAGAACCGGCTCAGCGTGCGCCGCATGGAACTGGCGGCGCGCAGTCTCGGTATGGCCGACCGGTGCCTTCAACTGATGATCGAGCAAGCCAACCGGCGATCGACCTTCGGTGCGCTGCTGGCCGATCGGCAGGCGGTCCAGTGGTGGATCGCCGACAGTTATCAAGAAATGGAGATGTGCCGGTTGCTCATGTATCGCCTCGCGTGGCGCCTCGACCAGGGCGCACAGGATTTCCGCCTCGATGCCTCGATGGTGAAGCTGCAGGCAACGGAGATGTTGCAACGCGTGGTGGACCGTGCGATCCAGTTGTATGGCGGCATGGGGCTGTCGAAAGAACTGCCGCTGGAATACATCTATCGCGTGGGTCGCGTCTACCGCGTCGTCGAGGGTGCCAGCGAAGTGCACCGCTGGGTACTGGCGCGGAATCTGCTCAAGAACGGTGTGCCGGCAGACTGAGTCGCCGGACTGAACCTGTATCTGCTAATATCAGACTATGATGATGCACCGCTGATTTATCTTGGGAGAACAACATGGTACGCCCCGTTGTAAAGACCCCGCTTTGTGACTTGCTCGGCATCGAATACCCGATCTGCTTGGCCGGGATGGGTTCGCGTGGCAAAGCGACGCCGCCCGAGCTGGTGGCTGCTGTCTCCGCGGCGGGCGGTTTGGGCGTAATCGGCGGATCGGGAATTCCCGCACCTGAGCTGCGCGAGATCATACGCCAGGTACGCACCATGACCGATAAACCGATAGGGGTGGACCTGTTGCTGCCTGCGAAGCTCGCCGAGGCGCCGCCTACCCGCTCGGCCGTACGCGAGGAGATCAAGAAAAAGTTTCCCAACCACTATGCATTCGTGCGTAAGCTGATGGAGCAGCACAAGATTCCCGAGGCGATCGTGGAAAACGACATGGTGGTTTCGTCCGGTCCGTCGTCCAGCGGTCAGAAGACGCCGCACGAAGAGCAGGTCGACGTGGTGCTTTCGGAGAACGTACAGGTGTTCGCGGCCGGACTGGGCGACCCTTCCTGGGTGGTGCCGCTCGCTCGCGAGAAGGGCGTCAAGGTAATGGGGCTCGTCGGCACGGTGCGCAATGCGCAACGGCAAGTGAAAGCGGGCGTGGACATTATCGTCACGCAGGGTTACGAAGCCGGTGGACACACCGGTTCGATCGCCAATTTTCCGCTGATCCCGCAAGTGGTCGACGCGGTAAGGCCTCTGCCTGTGATTGCGGGCGGCGGGATCGCAGATGGCCGTGGTATCGCCGCTGCGCTTTCGTTGGGCGCGGTGGGCGTCTGGGTTGGCACAGCGTTCCTCGTCTCTCACGAATGCCAGATTCCTGAGCGCTCCAAGGAGGAAATTCTCCATGGCGGTTCAGAAGATTTCGTGATTTCCCGCACCTACACCGGGAAAACCATGCGCTCGTTCAAGAACGACATCATCAAGGCCTGGACGGATTCCGGTCTGCAGCCGCTGCCCATGCCTTACCAGAAGATCATGATGGATGACTTCAACGAGGCTGCGGCGCGTGCCGGAAGGTGGGATCTGCGCAGTAACCCCGCCGGACAGATTTCTGGCATGGTGAACGAGCGCAAGCCCGCAAAACAGATCATGGAGGAGCTCGTGGAGAGCACCGTGCGCGCCCTGCATCACGTGCGAAACAGCGTAAATGTCGGTTAGCAACCACGATGAAAAACGAGTCCAAACCAGTCCTGCAAGTTCACAGAGAAGGCGCCGTTCAGATCGTGCGCCTCGCCGATGAGCCGACCCGCAATTCGCTCTCCGACAGAATGCGTGTGGATCTGCCCAATGCGCTGCAACAGGCGGCAGCTGATCCACGGGTCCGTGTGCTCTATCTCACGGGCACCGGCCGCTCGTTCTGTTCGGGCGGAAACCTCAGGAGCCTCAAGACGCTCCAGACACCTTGGGAAGTGCACGAGCGCTTTCGCAAACTGGGCTCGTGGTTGTTGCCGTTCCTGCGCTTTGAAAAACCGGTCGTGGTGGGCTTGAATGGTCATGCGGTGGGCGGCGGCGTGGGCTTGGCGCTCGGCGGTGACATTCTCATTGCAGCCGAAAGCGCAAAACTGATTTCCGGTTTTTTCCGCGTGGGCGTCATACCCGATGTCGCGGTGATGTACACGCTGCCCCGCCTCATTGGCCTTGCACGTGCGAAGAATTTTCTCTTCGGCAATGGAATGATTACCGCGCAACAAGCGGTCGAAATGGGGCTTGCAGCAGACGTTGTTCCCGATACCCGGCTCGATGAAGTATGCATGGCGAGGGCCCGTGAGCTCGCGGACGGGCCGGTGGGAATCATGGGGCTGGCGAAACTCTTGATGGCGCACAGTTTTGAAACGAATCTGAACGAGATGTTCTTGCTGGAGGGGCTTGGCCAATCCCTCGCGATGTCCAGTACGGAGTTCCAGGAAGGCATCAACGCCATGCTGGAACAACGGCCGGCCCGTTTCCATCGCAAGACGTGACCTCGTTCGGATAGCGACTAGGGGGAGTGATGGTTGACAGTCTGATTTTTGAAGTGAAGGACAAGATCGCAACGATTACCCTCAACCGGCCGGAAAAGCTCAATGCGTTTACGGATGAAATGCTGGATGCCTGGTTGCACGCGCTGGAAGAATGCCGTTCCAGCGATGCGGTCAACGTGATCGTCATTACCGGCACGGGACGGGCGTTTACCACCGGTGGAGATGTCGGGCGTTTCGCAGAAAGCGCATCGAACACGGCGGCAGCCATCAAGCACCGTATCGCGGAAAACATCCAGCGGCTTCCCCGCTTGCTGGACGCGATCGACAAACCGGTCATTGCGGCGCTCAACGGGTTTGCCACCGGCGGGGGACTCGACGTCGCTTTGATGTGTGACATGCGATACGCCGCCGAGAGTGCGCGATTTGCGCAGACGTATGCTCGGATGGGGCTCATTCCCGGGGCCGGAGGCGCTTACTATTTGCCGCGACTGATCGGCGCCGCCCGCGCTCTTGAAATGTCCTGGGGCTGCGAATTCATCGATGCCCGCGAAGCCGAGCGTATCGGCCTGGTAAACAAGGTATTCCCCGATGATCAGCTCATGGCAAAGACATACGAGTTCGCGGCGCGTGTGGCCAAGGGGGCACCGCTCGCTATTCGCTTGACCAAGCGCATCCTGTATCAAGGATTGGATTGCGACCTGAAAACCGCTTTGAATCTTGCGGCGTCCAACATGCCCGTGGTCCGGACCAGCGAAGACCATCAAGAGGCGGTCGCGGCGTTCAAGGCGAAGCGCGAACCGCAATTCAAAGGACGCTGATCGATCCTGAATGAATGCATCGGTCCGTCGTGATTAGTGTCCCAATCCGGGATGGTTGAAACCCCTCGCCTTGCAGGCGAGGGTTGTTCAGTTCCCTATCGCGGAGGATTCTGATGAAGCGCGGTTTCGCGGTCCCGTGAGCTCAGATTCGCACCGCGGAAACCAGTTTCCGGATGTCGTCGATCTCTTCAAGCCGCCAGCAGATCTCCAGCAATTCCGATACCCGGTCGGGTGACAACAAACCATTATTCATGCTGATCAGTTTGTTCTCGATGTCCTTGTCGCTGGCCGGATTCTTGACGTGGCCTTTGGGATAGTCGACGCTGCTGAGCTTAATCTCGCCGTTCTTAAGGGTGATTTCCAGCCGGCAGGGATCGAGCGCAGGCGTCAGCTTGTCCAGTTCCTGGTCGTGTATCACCTGCACTTTCTGCATCAGCGATCGCAGGCGGGGATCAGATCTGCGCTCTTCGGTGAACGAGGCGGAATCGATCCTGCCGTCGAGCAGGGCTGCGCTGACCAGGTAAGGAATACTGTGATCCGCAGTTTCACGGGTAGCCGGCGCCCACATTTCGGGTTCGCTCGCGCACTCCCACCACGCATTCAGGTAGGTTCGCACCACTATCTTTTCGATATCATCAGGATTTATCTGCGGCTGGGCCGCCAAGGTCGCCGCGACGGGAGATTGGCCGGGGTATACGCACGGGTACATCTTGAGCTGGGTGCCGGTGAGCCGGAACGAGCGGTGTTGCCAATCGAATGCCGGCCAGTCGAATTCTCCCACCGCGGCTCGCACGCCGAGGTCGCCTTCGAACACCGCATCGGGAGCGGTGATGCCTTCGGCCGCGAGTTGGGCCGCGAATACCGCGTTACGCGCCGCGTTGCCTCCCGCGCATCCTTTCCACATGGACAGCGTGCCGCGGCGGTTGACCGCGAGGGCCATATTCGGGGTGAGGGCATGCGAAATCGCATTGGCCATTTTCCGGTGATCGAGGTTCATTATTTTCGCGACGCCGGCGGCGGCGCCCATCACGGTATAAACCACGTGGTCGAACCCCCTGTTGCGGACCTGTATCGCCGCGTAAAAACCCAGATATAGCTCGTACGCGATGATCGCCGCGGTGATAAAGGTCCTGCCGTCGGTCTTGGTCGATTCCGCCGCCGCGAGCAAGGCGCCGAACATGTCGCTCGGATGTCCGCCGCCGGTGCCGGTCGCGTCATTAAGGTCGAGGTAGCGTATCATCACGCCATTGGCGAATGCCGCAAGCTCGGGAGAGGATTCTTCCAGCGACCCCAAGATCCTGGCCGGGGTCTTGCCGCGCACCCTGCCCGCGATGGCGCGCGCCATCCTGCTTGGCTCGGCATTGAAACCACCCAAAGCGCAGCCCAAGGTATCAATCACACGGCGCTTGCACTCGCGGATCGCCACAGGCGACAGATCGTCATAAGCCAGTCGCATTGAAAAGTCGGTTAATTTCTTGAGGGTCGCATCCACACTGTTCTCCAAAGAGCTTTTTTCCAGCACACGCGGCAGTCGATCGGCTGCACGTTCT
>Ga0326597_10008459_pt1 | contig 13881 bp, 11 predicted proteins | sample RVTome_12_FD_203789 | JGI IMG/M metagenome (GOLD analysis project Ga0326597, IMG submission 203789) | Soil microbial communities from uranium-contaminated site in the Upper Colorado River Basin, Wyoming, United States - RVT100D185 | ecosystem: Environmental > Terrestrial > Soil > Contaminated >... | reverse complement strand
CTTTTCGCTCCCCGGCAGCTCTCGAGCCCTCGACCACGCCGTCCGACAGGCCGTCCGTGAAGAGAAGGAGGAGGTCCTCCCCGGGCGTCCAGGAAACCGCGGCCTCCTGGTAGGGCACCTTCCCGGCGATCCCCATCGGGGGGTGCATGGCATGGAGCCGCTCTACTTCGCCGCTCCCGCGAACCACGAACGCGTGGGGGTGACCGGCGTTCGCATACAAGAGCTGGCCCCTAGCAGGATCGACCACGCCGTAGAAGAGCGTGAGGTACATCTCGGTGCTCTCGAGCTCGTCCATGAGGGCGTCTCCCATCCCCTGGAGGACGAGCGCGGGGGACTGCACCTGCGACGCGTAGATCGATGCGGCGCTCATGGAGAGCGCCATGATGAGCGCGGCGGGAAATCCATGGCTCGAGACGTCACCGATCATGACGCCGTACCGGTCGCCCGGGAGGCGGAAGAATTGGTAGAAGTCACCGCCGACCGACTCGGTCGGCTCGACGCGGGCCGCGACCCGATTCGGGTCCAGGCTGTCGGCGGTGGGGAGCAGCTTCATCTGGAGGTCGTGCGCGAGCTCGAGCTCTCTTGCGACCCTCTCGCGCTCGAGGCTCTCCCGGACCAGGCGATTGTTCTCGAGGGCGGCGCCGACCTGGCTCGCGATGGCCGCGAGGAGCTTCTGGTCCGATGCGGAGAACCGTCCGCCGTGTCTCCGGCCGAACAAGTTCAGGACTCCGACGGTCCTGGGCGCGCCGGCGGGAGGCGTATAGCGGATCGGAACCGAAAGGACGGAATCGGATCCAGCCTGGACATCCATCGAGGTTCGCCGGCGGGGCGCCTCTTCCCCGGTCAGGATGAGTGGCCGTCCCTCGCGAAAGACTTGCGCGGTGACGGACGCGGGATCGTCCACCTGGATGGGGCCCTCGAGCCCCTCATCACCCACCGACGCGACGAGGTGGAGCTTCGGCTCTACGCCGGTGAGCACCCAGAGGGAGCCGCGGCGCGCCGCCATCACGTCGCACACCTCGGTGAGGATGAGGCGCGCGGCGGCATCGAGCGAGAGGAGCGAACCGAGCGTTTCGGAGATCGAATAGAGGAGGTTGATCTCCTCGTAGCGCTCCGACACCTCGAAGGTGAAGAACCGCACTTCCTCCGCGTATTCGAAGAGATGCTCGAGCGTCGTTCTGAGCGCCCTGGCGGCGGCGCACCGCACTGCGTCCAGCTCACCCCTCACCTCGAGGGTCATCCCCGGGCCTTCCCGGGTGGGCACCGGTAGGCGAAGCGTTCCGGCGCGGGGCTTCTCGCCGTCCCGCAGCGGATACAGATGGGCGGCCGGTCGTTCGTCCGCCCCGAGCCAGAGATGGAGATCGAGGCCGAGCCCCGTCCGGAATTCGTCGAGGACCTGCACGACCGCCTCGGGGAGCGTCTCCCGAGCGGCCGGCTCGGACGTCATGCCGACGCCTCTTTCTTGCCTTTCGGGGGTTTCGAGCTGCCGTTCGGGGGGAGCGGGAGGTGAAGTATTAGGGTGACGGAGTTTCCGCGGGCGTTGTAGCGGACTTCGTCCATGAGCTCACGCATCAGGAAGAGGCCGCGCCCGCTGTCTTTGCACACGTTCGCGGGCACCGTCGGATCGGGCACGACCCCGGGATCGAAACCGGCCCCCTCGTCCGTCACGCGCGCCGTCACGGATCCCTCGCCGAGGAAGACCTCGACGTGGACGCGCTTCGACGGGTCGCGTCCGTTCCCGTAGATCATCGCGTTGGAAAGCGCTTCGACCAGGCTGACCCGGAAGTTCAGCCGGAGCTTGCGCGCGACCTCGTCGCAGGTGGAGCAGTGGGAGACGACGAAATCGACGGTCTCCTCGATGTACCGGAGATCGTTCGGAAGCTCGAAGACCAGCTGACGTTCCATACACCCACCCTCTTCGAACGAAGGCGGACGGCGCCTATGTATCTCGATACTAGAACGAGGACAGCCCTTCCTCTCGTGACCCCGCGATTCGGAACAGCGTGTCGAGCTTGGTGAGCTCGAACAGCGTCCGGAGGTCCTCGTTCAGGCTGGAGAGCCGGAGCTCGCCACCTTGCTCCCGAACTTTCTTCGAGAGGCTGACGAGGACGCCCAGGCCCGACGAGTCGATATACCCCGTACCGGTGAAGTCGATGAGGAACTTCCGCGCACCCCGTTCGAGCTCCTGCAGGACCTTCTGCTTTAGTTCCTGGCGGTTTCCCACGATGAGCTGGCCGTCCACGTCCACGACCGTGACCTCTCCGACCCGACTCACCGCGAACGCCATGAAGTCACCCTTCTTCCCGAGGGACATGCGCTTTCGACCCGAAAAAGCTACCCCGACGGCGAGGCTTGGAGCAAGACGGGGCACCCCCCTGCGGTGGCACGACTCGTATCGGCAGCCGCCTCAGGAAACGCCGCCGAACCGCTCCTTCAGCCGGCGGTGGACCGGCGCCGACACGAACGGCGAAACATCCCCTCCGAGCCGGGCAACCTCCCGCACCAACGAAGCTGACAGAAACGAGAGGTGCGCCGCGGGCGTGAGAAAGATGAACTCGAGCTCCGGATCGAGCTCGCGGTTCATCTGCGCCATCTGAAACTCGTATTCGAAGTCGGAGACGGCGCGTAGCCCCCGCACCACCAGCTCGGCCCGTCGTGACTTCGCGAAGTCGATCAGCAGGCCGCGGAAGGAGACGCACTCGATCCGCGGCTCGCCCGAGAACACCTCGCGGAGCATCTCGATACGCTCCTCCAGCGTGAATGCGGCGACCTTGGCCTGCGTAGCGTTTTCCGCCACCGCGACAACCACGCGGTCGGCCACCCGCAGGGTCCGTCGCGCGATGTCTTCGTGACCGAGCGTCACGGGATCGAACGACCCGGGGTAGATCGCGATCACCTCGCGGGACGGGCTCATGGGGTGTTCTCCCAGATCGAAAGGGTCGTGTCTCCGTAACGTCGTTGCCTGAGCCCGGGGAGCTCGGGGAGCGTCTCCCTCGAGCCGTGCTCCACCCAGATCTCCCGCGCGAAGGGCCGCCGCGAGAAATGGCGGAGAACCTCCGACGCGTATCCCATTCCGTAGGGTGGGTCGGCGAGCGCCAGGTCGAACGTCGAGTCGCCAAGACGGTCCAGATAGCGGAACGCGTCGGAGCGGACCACCGTGGAGCGGTCCGACGCCCCCAGGGCCTCGATGTTCGCTTGAAGTGCTAAGAGGGCGGGCCGGCTGCGCTCAACGAACACGACCTCCCGCGCGCCGCGCGAGAGGGCCTCGAGCCCCAGGGCTCCCGACCCCGCGAAGAGATCGAGCACCCGGGCGTCTTCCACCGCGCCTCCGAGCGAGCCGAGCCAGGCCTCTCGCACGCGGTCGGCGGTGGGACGGACGTCGCGCCCGCTGGGCGCCCGAATCGTCCGGCCCCGCCACTCCCCAGCGATGATCCTCATACGCGGCCCCCGCCATCCCGCGGGGTCCCGACGCCCCGGTCGGGCTCGGGGCCGGCGGGCTTCAGATCGATGAGGCGGGCCTCCAAGCGGCTGCGCCCGGCGTAGTCGTTGCGCCTGAGCTGAAAAAGAGCGTCCACCGGCCCGCGCCCGAGTGATTCGGGAGGGCGACGGGCGGCGAGGCCGAAGCCGATCGCGTCGATCTCCCGGGTCCCGTCCCGCAGTCGGAGCTTCAGGTGCCCGCCGCCGACGACTTTGGGAGCGCGCACCTGCTCGAGCCCCCGCGCCCAGAAGACCGGTCGCGGGTTCCCGATCCCGAACGGACCCACGTAACCGAGGAACTTCGCGAGATCCTCGTTCAGCTCCCCGAGTGTGAGCCGCGCGTCGCCCGTCACACGGGGGTGGGGGTGCCGGCCCTCCAGCTGCCGTCGGACGCTTTCGTTGAAGCTCGTCCGAAACGCGGGGAGCTTCGATCGCTCGATCTCGAGGCCCGCGGCCTGTTGATGCCCGCCGAATCGGACGAGAGAGCCCGCTCCCGCCGCGATCGCCTCCAATACGTGGACGTCGGGGATGGACCGCGCGCTCCCCTTCCCCACATCCCCGTCGAACGTCACGAGCACGACGGGGCGATGGATCCGCTCCACCAGGCGTGACGCCACGATTCCGATCACGCCGGGGTGCCACCCGTCGCCCGCGACGACCACCCCGAAGTCGCGCTCGGCGTCGTATTCGAGTGGGAGACGGGCGAGCACATCGTCGAGGGTGAGCCGGTCGGCTTCCCGGCGGTCGCGGTTCGTCTGCTCGAGGAGCTCGGCGAGCGAGCGCGCCTCTTCGAGGTCCTGCGTGAGGAGAAGGCGTAAGGCGGCGTCGGCCTCGCCCAGGCGCCCGGCCGCGTTGATGCGGGGGGCGAGCACGAACCCGACCTGGCCGGACTCGAGCTCCACCTCGGACTCGAGACCGGAGGCGTGGATGAGCGCCCGGAGCCCCGGCTTGGTCGTAGCGGCCAGGTAGCGGAGCCCGAAGCGCACCAGGGTTCGGTTCTCACCGGTGAGCGGCACCAAGTCCGCGATCGTGGCGAGCGCCACGAGGTCGAGGTGTGGCCAGAGCTCTTCCTGCGGCACGTCCGCGAGCGCCGCGAGGTGCTGGCACAATTTGAAGATGACGCCCGTTCCGCAGAGATGTGGGGTCGGGTAGTCCTCGTCGCGGCGGTTGGGGTTCACCACGGCGAAAGCCGGAGGGAGCCGCTCCCCGGGCGTGTGGTGGTCGGTGACGATGACGTCGACCCCCCGGGCGACCGCCTGTTCGACGGCCTCGTGGGCCACCGTGCCGGAATCACAGGTCACGAGGAGCGTGGCGCCCGCGGCGGCGGCCGCGCGGAGCCCTGCCGGCCCAAAGTCGTAGCCGTCCCGAACCCTGTGGGGGACGAAGGGCACCGCGACGCCTCCCAGCCGGCGGATCCAGAGGGTCAGGAGCGCGGCCGCCGAGACGCCGTCCACGTCGTAATCACCGTGGACGAGGATCGTCTCTCCGCCTGCGACCCCCGCGAGGATGCGCCGAGCGGCGCGGTCGAGGTCCCGGATGCGTGCCGGGGAGTGCAAGTGCTCGAGCCGAGGCCTGAGAAAGTCCCGAGCCGCGTCGGGCTCGAGCAGCTTCCGCGTCGCGAGGATCCCGCACAGGGGCGAGGGAAGTGCCAGCGCGGCCGCGAGTCTTGCGACGGCCGCCGGGTCCGGCTCGGAGGCGAACCTCCACTCCGGGTGCGGTGGCGGGGGGAGGTCCGGTCCCCGGCCACTGGTTGAGCCGGCCTTCACGTGTTACGGGCCACTAGGATCCCCGTCAGGCGCTCCCCGACTCTCCCGTCGCGCCCTCCGCGGCCACCTCGGACCCGGAGGCCGACGCGGCCTTCGGCACCGCGTCGAGCGGCGGGAGATCCGGCGCCCCCTCGAGATCCTGGATCGCGGGCTCGGGCTCCGTCGTGAGGATCACGCCGCAATTTTCGCAGCGAATGAGCCCCTCCCTCCGTCGGATCTCGTTCTGGAGCTGGAGCGGGATCACCCCAAAGCAGTGCCCACACGCGCCGTCGTCGAGGAGAGAGGTGACCACCACCTTTCGCCCGGACCCGTGGAACGCCTCGTAGACGCGTCGCTCCGGAGGCCCCACGTGGGCAAGCACCTCCGTTCGGCGACCGAGGAGCAGCTCCATGCGATCGGAATAGGCCCTACGATCGCTCCGGAGCGTCCGCTGCCGCGGCTCGACTTCGGCTCGCGCCGTGCGCGCCGATGCCCCGAGCTCCTCCACCGTCTGCTCGGTCCGCCGGATCTGGTCGAGCAGCTGGAGCGCCTCGTGCTCGTCCGCGTCGATCGCCCTCTTCAGCAGATCGAGCTCGACGTGCACCGCCGCTTCCTCCCTCAAGTTGGACACCTTGTTCATCCGCTGATCCAGCTTCTCGGCCCGTGCCCTCTTGTCGTCCGCGGCCCGCTCGAGCCGCCGCACGTCCGCTTTCATCTGCGACAGCCGCTCGGTCACCTGCCCGAGCTCGCTCTCGAGAGCGAGCGCCGGCTCCTCGACCTCCAACAGCCGTTCGTCGAAGGTCGCCAGCCCCTTCTGGATCTCTCGAATCCGCTCGTCGAGCTTCTGGACTTCCCGCAGGGACCCCGTCGTGTAAGTGCTCGTCATCCGTTCATCCGTTGATCGTCTTCGCCGATTCCGACGGGCCCCTCCCGTCGGACCACGTTTTCCAGCGCCCCCGACGGGTACGCCGGAGACGGTCCAGCTTCTCCAACACCACACGCTTCTCTTCCTCCGACACCGCCGCGCGGAGATCCTGCTCCAGCTCCCGGCGTTGCCGATCGAGCGGGCGGTCCTCCAGCCGAGCCAGACAGTCCTGGAACGTCTGGCCCGCGTGCTCGACAACCTCGGGGTCACCCAACATGGCCTCGAGCTCCGCCACGGACTCCGGGGCCATCCCCGGAGGGGGGCCCTGGAGCTCCGGGTCCGCCGCGAGCGCCTCGAAGATGGACCGGTAGGCAGGGCTTAGGAACTCCCCGGGACCGACGCGCTCGAGAGCTCGCACAATCCATTCCCTCTCGCGCAGCAGGATGAGGAGGAGCTGTCGCTCGGCGCCGAGCCTCGAGAGGTCCGCCCGAGGCGATCGTCGGCGGGAGCGTCCGAAAGCCCCACCCGGTGCGCGGGCCTCAGAAGGGTCACCGCCCCTTCCGGTCGTCGGGCCACTCCTGGCGTCCGGGCGCGCGATCTCGCTCTCCAGCGTCTCTCTACGGACGCCAGTCCTTTCCGCCACCCGCGACACGTAGATGTCCCTCAGCGCGGCGTCCCGCGTGGCGCGCAGCGTGGGGAGGAGCTTGTCCACCGCGAGCCGGACCCGGTCCACCGACCGGAAGTAGCCCTTCTCGTCGAGGAGCTGGAGCTTCCGGTCCAGCACGTCCACCGCCGCGTTCAGGTAGGCCTCCAGGCCCTCCGCTCCCTCGGACCGCACCACCGTGTCCGGGTCTTCCCCAGGCGGGAGGGTCACCACCGAAGACTGGATCCCCTGCGCGAGAAGGGCGTCCGCGGCCCGGAACGTGGCCTTGAGGCCCGCTTCATCCGAGTCGAAGAGGAGCAGCGCTTTCAGGGTGTAGCGCCCGAGGAGCCTCGCGTGCTCTTCGGTCATGGCGGTACCGAGCGTGGCTACCGTGTGCTCGATTCCGGCGGCCCCGAGGGCCACCAGGTCCATGTAGCCCTCCACCACGAGGGCGACGCCCTCCCGCCGGATCGCGTTTCGACTTCGCGCGAGGCCGTAGAGCACCGAGCCCTTGTGGTAGATCGGGGACTCCGGCGAGTTCAGGTATTTCGGGGCCTTCCCGCCCGAAACGAGGACCCGGCCGCCGAACCCCACGATCCGTCCGGCGACGGACTCGATCGGAAAGATGACGCGCGACCGGAAGCGGTCGTACGGCTCGGGGGACCGCTCCGACGTCTTGAGCAGCCCGAGCTCGAGGAGCAGGGACTCGGGGATCTCGTGCGCCGCCGCCGCCTGCCGGAAGGCCTTCCCGTCGCCGGGCGCGTACCCGAGCTCGAAGCGCTCAGCGGCCTCGTGTGCGATGCCCCGCTTCTCCAGGTAGGCGCGAGCGGGCGCCCCCACCTCGGGGTCGAGAAGCCGTGAGCGGAACCAGTCCCGCGCGAACGCGTTCGCCTCGTAGTAGGCGCGATAGGGATCGCCTTTTTCGTCCGCTCCCTGGGTCTCCAGGATCGTCACCCCGTAACGCTCTCCAAGGGCCTTCACCGCGTCGAGGAACCCCATCCCCGTGCGCTTCATGACGAAGGTGAACACGTCGCCGGAGGCGCCGCAGCCGAAGCAGTTGTAGAAGCCTTTGTTCGGGACCACGTAGAAGGACGGCGTGTGGTCCTCGTGGAAGGGACACTTTCCCTTCCAATCCTTCCCGGCCCGGGTGAGCTGCACGCTTTCCCCCACCACCTCGACCAGGTCGGCCCTGGCTCTCACCTCGTCCACCACGGAGTCGGGGATCAGATTCGCATCTCCCAGGGTCAGCGGAGCACCACGACCGTCACGCCCGCTCCCCCTTCCCCCCGTCCGCCCGGGCGAAACGCGCCGATTCGCGAGTCCGCTTTGAGGAGCTCCTGTACGCGAGCCTTCACCGCGCCCGAGCCCTTTCCGTGAATGATCCGCACTTCTTCGAGATTCTCGACGATGGCGCCGTCGAGGGCTCGCGCGAGGCTCAGGTCGACCTCGTCCACGCGGAGCCCCCGGAGGTCCACCTCGTGGCTAGCGGGAATCGAGAGGCTGGCCGGGTCGAGGGCCACGGCCCCCTGACGCGCGGCGCGGACGGGTTCCTCGTGCCCCTCCAGCGGCTCCACCTCGTCGAGGGGTAGGCTCATCCGAATCCCCCCCACTTCGACCATGACTCGGCCTCCGTCCAGCTCCCGCACCGTCCCGGACGCGCCTCCGCGCCGCACCCGCGCCCGATCCCCTACCTGAAGGCTCGGCGCGGAGACCGAGCGGCGGGGAGGCCGGCGCGGCGCTTTCGCCATTTGCTCTCGCGCGGCTTCTTCCACGCGGCGGCGAGCGGCGGTGGCCGCCGCGTCCCGCTCTTCGGCATCGGCACCCCGAAGCGTCGTCAGGGCCGACTCCACCTCGTTCCTCGCATCGAGGAGGATCCTCGCCTCCCGCTCCGTGTCGCGCTTCCGGCTGTCGATCCGACGCTTCTCCTCTGTGACCGCGGTCTCCAGCTCCGCAGACGTGCGCCTCGAGGTCTCCGCTTCCTCCAAGGCCACCTCCAGCTCCCGCTCCTTCACCTGGAGCGATTCGAGGAGGACCTCCACGTCCCGCTCCCCGGAGCCCAGGTAGCTCTCGGCCGTCTCGAGGACCCGGTCCGGAATGCCGAGGCGGCGCGCGATCGCGAGCCCGAAGCTCCGGCCTGGGCGACCCTTCAGGAACCGGAACGTCGGGGAGAGGCGCTCCGGGTCGAACAGGAGCGAGGCGTTCACGATTCCGCTCCCCTCCACGTCGAGCCGCTTGAGCGCTCCGAGGTGCGAGGTCACGAGGACGCGCGCCCCGAGCCCGACCAGGCGCTCCAGAATGGCGCGCGCGAGCGCCGCTCCTTCGTCCGGGTCGGTTCCTGTCCCCATTTCGTCGATCAGGACGAGCGAGGCGGGCCCCGCGCCCTCCAGGATGCGCCTCGCGTTCTCGACATGGGCCGAAAACGTCGAGAGCGACTCGGCGATCGACTGTTCGTCTCCGATGTCGGCGAAGACTTCGCGCATCACGCCGATGCGCGATCCTTCCCGCACCGGCGGAACGATCCCGCTCTGCGAAAGCAGATGAATGAGCCCGAGCGCCTTCATGAGGACGGTCTTGCCGCCGGTGTTCGGCCCCGAGATCACCACCACGCGCTCGTCGGCCCCGAGCTCGAGCGAAAACGGCACGACGTCGTCCCCCCGCTCGACGAGCAGAGGATGGCGACCCTCTTCGATACGCAGGTCGCCCGATTCGCCGTCGACGATCTCCGGGACGACCGCTCCCCACTCGCGCGCGGTGCGCGCCCGCGCCCATAGTGAGTCGAAGTCGACTTGAGCGTCGAAGCCCTCCTCGAGCTGCGACGCCACCGGCTGCAGGAACCGTGTCGCGTCCCTGAGGATGCGCTGGATCTCCGCGGCTTCTTCCCGCTCGAGCTCCTCGAGCTCGGCCGTCAGCTGAATCGCAATGGGCGGCTCGACGAAGAGAGTGGCGCCGGTCGAGGACTCGCCCCGGACCACCCCCCCGATTTGGGAGCGCGCCTCCCTGCGGACCGGAATGACGAACCGTCCGTCCCGCACGGAGACGGACGCGTCCTCGACCCGGTACGCTTCGGGGAGCCCCCGGGCGTGCCGCTCGAGCAGACGAACGATCTCCGAACGCATCGAGCGGAGCCGCCGCCGAATCGCGCGGAGCGATCCGCTCGCTTCGTCCTTTACCGCGCCGTCCTCGTCCACGATCGTGGCAAGCGTCGCCTCGGCGTCCCGCTCGACAGGAAGCCGGGCCCGGAGGCGACGCAGGTGGGGACGCCGCTCCCGCTCGGTGCCCTCGCCCGTCTTTTCGCCCGGTGGGAGCCGGAGCCCCTGAGATAGCTCGCGCGACGAGATGAGGAGCTCGAGGAGGAGACGGAGCTGGGCGGCCATGAGCGTGCCCCCTTCGACCGCGAGGGCGACCAAGGCCCCACGGGCATCGGGAAGACGAGGCGGGAACCATTCGGAGGATCCGGCGATCAGGTCGCGCACCTCCGCGACTCGATCGAGCTCGGTGCGAACCGCGTCGGGCTCCGACATGGGCCGGAGCTCCATCACCCTTTCCCGTCCGGGCGCGCTCTCGGCCCGGGCGGCCACACGCTCGAGAACCCGGTGGAACTCGAGGGCCGCGAGCGCGTGCGGATCTATGCCGGCCTGCCCCCCCCGGCGAGGTGGGAGGCGAGCTCCCGACTCGGGGGGAAGGGCCCGTATCACGGGGCCAACTCTTCCCGGACGATCCGGTTCGCGACCTTCCCGTCGAACCGTCCTCGGATGTGCGGCATGAGCCGGCCCATGAGGGGACCGGTCTCGATGGGGCCTTCTGCGACGATCGCGCGAACCATCGCGCGGACCTCGTCTTCACTCATCTCGGGGGGGAGGAACTCAGCCAGGACCGCGGCTTCGCCTTCTTCCTTGAGAGCCAGGTCTTCCCGTTTCCCGGCCCGCATCTGCTCGGAGGATTCGCGTCTCTGCTTGATGCCCCGCGCCAGGACCGCGCGCACCATCTCGTCGTCGGCCTTCCCACCCGCTTCGATCTCTCGGTTCTTGAGCTCGGAAATCGCGAGCGACAAAGCGTCGGTTCGCAGACGGTCGCGTGCCTTTCTTGCCTGGTTCAATGCCGCGCGGATCTGCTCTTCCAGGCCGGTGGCCACGGGTCTCCGAGTAGGGGAAAGGAGGTACGGCGACTGTCGGTCAAAGCTACCCGGAGGCGGGGGAGGGGTCAACGCGAGATCACCCCATCCCTGACCGGAGGGACCGGCCCCCGAGAAGGTGGAAGTGCAGGTGGTCGATCGTCTGGCCCCCTTCTTCGCCCGTGTTCGCGACAAGACGGTAGCCGCGCGTCGAAAGGCCCAGCTCTCTCGCGACGTCGCGAGCTGCGAGGATGAGCTTTCCCACGACCGCGGCGTCCGTCTCGTCGAGCCGGTCCACCGATGCGATGTGTTTCCGGGGAATGAAGAGGACGTGTTCGGGGGCCTGGGGGGCTAGGTCACGGAATCCCAATACGTCTTCCCCCTCCCACACGAACTTCGCGGGGAGCTCGCCCCGCGCAATTTTGCAGAACACGCAACTGGACTCTTCGCTCACGGGCGCTCCTCGACTCCGGCCGATTGTCCCAAAAAACCATGGAAGCGGTCCAAGCGACCGGCTAACCTGGCCGCACCATGGAATCCTTCGAGCAGGCGATCGTCGGCGTCTTCCTCCGCAGTCCCTTCTCGGCTCTGACGTACGAGGAGCTCGACGAAGCCCTTCGGCGCGAGTGCGGAGCGACGGCCGTCCAGCGCGGAGCCGCCGTCACCACGCTCGAACGACGCCCCGACTTCCGGATACTACGCCGTCCGCGCGGGGTGTGCGAGGCGTTCGACGGACCGCGGGGGTGGGTCGTTTTCACGGGGAGTCGTCCGCCGGGACCGCCCGAAAGAGGTGGGTGGCTCCTCGACAAGCTGCGACGATCCATCGTGATCCTGAGCGCCGCAGTCGAGCCGGGCTCCACGCTAGGATGGGCCCGTTGGAACCGCATGATTCTGGAGGCGGTCTCCTTCCGCGAGAGTCTCCTCGCGTCGCTTCAGGCCCCGGAGTCCCCGGCTGCCACGGTGAAGGCGCCGGTCCACCATTCGACTTCATCCTCTCCGCTGGTGAGGGAGAGGCCCTGGCGCATCGCTGCCTGGACGACCACATGGGCCTCCGCCCCGAGGATGCCGCTCAGCACGAGCCAGCCGTTCGGGGCGAGCGCGAGGCGAAACTCGGGCAGCAAGGGAATGAGCACCCCGGCTTCGATGTTCGACACGATCCCATCGAAGGGCCCGAGCGCCGGGAGGTCGCCTGCCCCCACCACACCGTCGCGGATATCGACCCTGTCCCCCACGGCGTTCACCCGCGCATTACTGTGCGCAGTTGCCGTGGCCCACGGATCCGAGTCCAGGGCGACGACGGTGCGGGCCCCGAGGAGCGCCGCCGTGATGGCCAGGATACCGGATCCGGTGCCGACGTCGGCCATCCGGTCTCCCTCCCGGACAAGTCCTTCCAGCGCCCGGAGGCAGCCGCGCGTCGTCGGGTGCTCGGCGGTGCCGAACGCCATCCCGGGGTCGATCGAAACGAGCACGTCGCCGGGACCAAGCGTTGGCGACTCCCAGGTCGGCGAGACCACAATCCGCTCGCCGACCCGCCGGGGGCCGAGCCCGCGCCGCCAGATCTGGATCCAGTCCTCGTGAGCCTGGAAGCGGTGAGTCAGCAGGATCTCGCCGGCGTCCGCTTCATCCCTCAGCCGCGACCGGATCTGCAGCAAGACGTCCGCGGCGTCGTTGGCCACGAAGTACGCGACGAGCCTCCCGTCCCGTTCTTCGATGCCGCGGCCGGAGAGGGAGGTAAGAACGTCGATCCAGCGGGATGTGAGCTCCTCGTCCTTGGGGCTCGGCACTTCCACCACGAGCCAGCGGTCCGGGGTGGACGATGGTGGGACCACGGATCGACCCCCGAACTCAGCCGGAGGTGAAGGCCTCCCGGACTTTCGACCAGAACCCGCCGGAACCCTTGCCCTCCTCCACCTTGGCCGGAGGCGGGCTTTCGACGTCTCGCAGCTGAGTGAAGAGCTTCCTCTGCTCCGCCGTGAGCTCGGTGGGCGTCCAGACGCGGACCCTCGCGATCAAGTCGCCCCGGCGTCCGCTCTTCAGGTCGGGGAATCCCTTTCCACGGATTCGAACGGCCTGGCCGCTCTGAATCCCGGCTGGGACATCGAGCGTGATGGGGCCCTCGACGGTGGGGATCTCCACTTGGGCGCCGAGAGCGGCCTGCGCGTAGGTGACCACGTTGTCCACGACGAGGTCGTTTCCGTCGCGGTGGAAGCGCTCGTCCTCCTCCACCTCGAGGAGCACGATGACGTCGCCGCGGGGGCCCCCACGCGGACCCGCGTTCCCCCTTCCCCTCAGGGTGATGTAGTTCTCGGAGGTGACGCCCGGCGGGACCTTCACCTCCACGTCGACCTGCTCCCGCACCCGCCCTTCGCCGTGACAGGCCGTGCAGGGGTTCTTGATGAGGGAGCCTTCCCCATTGCAAGTGCGGCAGGTCATGACCGACACCACCTGGCCGAACACCGACCGCTGGGAAACCCGCTCTTCTCCACTCCCGCGACAGGTTACGCACGGCTGGGGCCCCTCCGCGCCTTCCGTCCCCTTCCCTCCGCATCGCGCGCAGGTGTCGAGGAGCGCGATCCTCACCTTCTTCGCTGCGCCCTCCATGACCTCGGCGAGCTGCACCGGGAGCCGCACTCGAACGGTTTCTCCCACTCGCGGGCGACGGGCCCGCGGACCCGATCGGCGGCCGCCGAACAGCTCCTCGAATCCGCCCACGCCGCCGAAATCGCGCATGAAGATCTCGATCGCGTCGTGGAGGTCGAAGCCCCCCTGGAAGGGCCCACCCCCGGTCCGTCGAGCGCCCTCCTTCCCGAAGCGGTCGTATGCGGCCCTGCGATCGGGGTCCTTCAGAACCTCGTAGGCCTCCGACAGCTCCTTGAAGCGCGCTTCCGCTTCGGGAGAGCCCTGGTTTCGGTCCGGATGATGCTCCATCGCGAGCCGCCGGTAAGCCTTCTTGATGGCGTCGGCGTCGGCGTTTCGAGGGACGCCGAGGGTCTCGTAGTAGTCGGTGTCGGCCACGGGGGCGCTACTCGAGCATGCGGGT
>Ga0326597_10008458_pt1 | contig 13881 bp, 13 predicted proteins | sample RVTome_12_FD_203789 | JGI IMG/M metagenome (GOLD analysis project Ga0326597, IMG submission 203789) | Soil microbial communities from uranium-contaminated site in the Upper Colorado River Basin, Wyoming, United States - RVT100D185 | ecosystem: Environmental > Terrestrial > Soil > Contaminated >... | reverse complement strand
TGATTCCCGGTATTTGGCGATCGTGCGGCGCGCCACGACGATGCCTTGCTGGCCGAGGATCTGCGCGATGCGCGCGTCCGAGAGCGGCGCGCGCGCGTCCTCGGCGCCCACCAGCTGCTTGATGAGGGCGCGGATGGCGGTCGACGACGTCGCGCCCCCGGCGTCGGTGGCGAGGTGGCTGCTGAAGAAATACTTCAGCTCGTAGGTGCCGCGCGGCGACGCCATGAACTTCTGCGTGGTGACGCGCGAGATCGTGCTTTCGTGCAGGCCGAGGGTTTCGGCGATCTCGCGCAGCACCATCGGCCGCATCGCCACCTCGCCGTGCTCGAAGAAGTGGCGCTGGCGGTCGACGATCGCCTGCGACACGCGCAGGATGGTGTCGAAGCGCTGCTGCACGTTCTTGATCAGCCAGCGCGCCTCCTGCAGCTGGGAGGCGAGCGCGCTGCCGCCGTTGCGCGCGCTGCCGGCGAGATCGGCGTACAGGCGGTTGATGCGCAGGCGCGGCATGGCCTCGGGATTGAGGCTGGCGCGCCACACGTTGCGGTGCTTGCGCACGATCACGTCCGGGATCATGTAGCGCGTCTCGACGCGCGCGAACGCGGCGCCGGGGCGCGGGTTGAGGCTCTGGATGAGCTTCTGCGCCGCGCGCAGCGCTTCCTCCTGCGCGCCGGTGAGCGCGCGCAGGCGCGCATAGTCGCGGCCGGCGAGCAGCTCCAGGTGCCGCGCGGCGATCTCCGTGGCGAGCGCGCAGGCCGGGTGATCGCCCAGCGTGCGCAGCTGCAGCAGCAGGCACTCCGCCGGCGAGCGCGCGCCGACGCCCGCGGGCTCGAGGTTCTGCAGGTGCTTGAGCGCGATCGCCAGCTCCTCGAGGTCGACCTGTGCCTCGGCGGAAAACAGCGTCACGATCTCCTCGAGCGGCTGCGTGAGATAGCCGTCCTCGTCGAGCACGTCGATCAGCAGCGCGACCAGCGCCCGATCGCGCTCGCCGATGCCGGTGAGCGTGAGCTGCTGGTTGAGATGGTCGCGCAGCGTCGGCAAGTCGGGCGCGGCGATCGTCCGGTCGCCTTCCTCGTCGTCGTCGCCGCGCCACGCCGGCGCCGCGATCTCCGCCGGCCAGTCGTCGCGCCGCTCGGCGGGCTGGTCGGCGGCCTGTGTCGCGGCCTCGGCGGCGCTCTGCGTCGAATCGCGCGGCGGCGTGAACGCGGCCTGGGCGTCGCCTTCGACGTCCTCGCGCTCGAGGATCGGGTTCTCCATGAGCATCCGCTCTATTTCCTGGTTCAGCTCGATCGTGGAGAGCTGCAGCAGGCGGATGGACTGCTGCAGCTGCGGCGTCAGCGTGAGGTGCTGCGCAAGCCGGAACTGCAGGGTGGGTTTCATGGCGGCGGGGAACTGCGGGCTACATGCGGAAATGCTCGCCGAGATACACCCGGCGCACGCTGTCATTATAGACGATCTCCTCCGGGTGGCCGGAGGCGAGCACCGCGCCTTCGTTGATGATGTAGGCCCGGTCGCAGATGCCGAGCGTCTCGCGCACGTTATGGTCCGTGATGAGCACGCCGATCTGGCGCTCCTTGAGGAAGCGGATGATGCGCTGGATGTCGAGCACGGCGATCGGATCGACGCCGGCGAAGGGCTCGTCGAGCAGGATGAAGGCGGGCCGCGTGGCGAGGGCGCGCGCGATCTCGAGGCGCCGGCGCTCGCCGCCCGAAAGCGACAGCGCCGCGTGCTTGCGCAGGTGCGCGATGTTGAGGTCCTTGAGCAGCTCCTGCAGCCGCGGCTCGATGTCCGCGCGCACCAGCCCCTGCAGCTCGAGCACCGCCTGCACGTTCTCCTCGACGGACAGCTTGCGGAACACGGAGTTCTCCTGCGGCAGGTAGGAGATGCCCAGGCGCGCGCGGGCGTGGATCGGCAGGTGCGTGAGCTCGCGGGCGTCGAGGTGGATGCGTCCGGAATCGGCCGCGATCAGGCCGACGATCATGTAGAAGCAGGTGGTCTTGCCCGCGCCGTTGGGGCCGAGCAGCCCCACCACCTCGCCGCTGCGCACCTCGAGCGACACGTCCTGCACCACGGCGCGCGACTTGTAGCGCTTGCGCAGCCGCTCGCAGCGCAGCAGGCTCACTGCTTCGCCTCGGGCTTCTTCGGCTCCGGCGCCTCGGCTTTCGGCTTGCTCGGCTGGATCACCGCGGTGACGCGCGAGCCCGGAGCGCCCTTGGCGCTCGACACGGAGAAGAACTCGGAACGCTGGTCGTACAGGATGTAGCCGCCGCGCACCTCGTCCTTGTCGCGCGTCACGTGCGCGTTCTGGTGCAGCTCGACGCGCTCGTTCTTCTCGTCGATCTCGATGCGCCCCGCCTCGCCCTCGATCCACACCCCTTCCGCGCCGCCGCGCGCGTCGCTCTTCTGGCGAAAGCGCACCGGGCTGCCGCTGGCGGTGGCGTACTGGAAGCCGTCGGCGTCCTGGCGCACGACGATGCGCTCGGCCTGCAGCTGCATGGTGCCCTTGGTGAGCACCACGTTGCCCTCGAAGATGCTGATGCGCCGCGCCTCGTCCGAGGTCATGCGGCCCGCTTCCACCTGCGTGGGTTTTTCACGATCGGCCTTTTCCGCCTTGGCGGAAAAGGCCGAAACTGCGGCGAGCGCTGCAGCGAGAACGATGGCAAATCGACGGCGCATTACTCTTTCTCCGCCTCGAACAGCCCGCGCACCTGCGCGTGCAGCGACAGCTGGCGCGACTCGTTGTCGTACTCCATGCCCAGCCCGACGAGCGTGCGCCCGTGCTCGCTGACGCTCACTTCGCGGTCCGTGCGCACCAGCGAGCGCGCGCGCACCACGTGCAGGAAGCTCGACTGCATGCGGCTCTCGCCGGACTCGGCGAGAGCCTCGCGCCGCAGCAGCACGTTGTCGTGCAGGAACAGCTCCGCGCCGTCGCGCGAGAGCGTGCCGCGGTCGGCGCTGAGGGTGAGGCGCGGCTGCTCGGGCTTGGACTGCACCAGGCGCGGCGCCACCAGCGCCGTGGAGTCGTCGTCGGGGTAGTGCACCATCTTCGCCGCCGACAGCGTCGACTCGGCTGCGCCGGCACGGCTGAAGTCGGTGATGGTGAACTGCTCGATGCTGTAGTCGGGGTCGTGGCGCAGCTGCGCCGGAGGCGCCGGCGCCTCGCGTGCCGTGCGCTCCAGCCAGAAGCTGAGCAGCGCGAGGGTGAGCACCAGCACGAGCGGGAACAGCCGCGTCGCGGACACTTTCATGCCAGGTACCTCGCCAGCGCATCCTCGAGCCTGCCCTGGGCGCCGAGCACGTACTCGCACACCTCGCGCGCGGCGCCGGCGCCGGCCGGCGCATCGGGGACGTAGTGCGCGCGGCGCAGCGCGAGCGCATGCGCGCCGGGCGGCGCGCAGGCGAACCCGCAATGCGCGAGCACCGGCAAATCCGGCAGGTCGTCGCCCATGTAGCCGGCCTCGCCCGGCTCGATGCCGAGCTGCGCGAGCAGCCGCTCGAACGCGGGGCGCTTGTCCTCCACGCCCTGCAGCACGTGGCGCAGGCCGAGCTCCGCGGCGCGCGCGGTGAGCGCCGGCGAGCGCCGCCCGGTGAGCAGCGCCGCCGCGACGCCGCATTCGGCGAGCAGCTTCAGTCCGTGCCCGTCGCGCACGTGGAACGCCTTCAGCGCCTCGCCGCCCGGCCCGAACCAGAGGCGCCCGTCGGTGAGAACGCCATCCACGTCGAACACCATGAGCCGGAGGCGCCGCGCCCGCTCGAGCGCGTCGGCGGAAACCTGCGCCATCGCTTCAGACCACCTTGGCGCGCAACAGGTCGTTCATGTTGAGCGCGCCGACCAGTTCTCCCGCCGCATTCACCACCAGCAGCTGGCTGATGCGGTGACGTTCCATCAGCGCCACCGCCTCGGTCGCCAGGGCATCCGGGGCGACCGTGCGCGGGCCGCGGGTCATGACCCGCGAAATGCGCGCCGACTTCAGGCTCGCGACTTTCTTCAGCGCGCGGCGCAGGTCGCCGTCGGTGAAGATCCCCTGCACGCGCCGCGCCGCGTCCACCACCGCGGTCATGCCCAGCCCGCCGCGCGTCATTTCGTCCAGGGCCTGCTTGAGCGTGGCGGTTTCCCGCACGCAGGGCACGTTCGCGCCGCGGTGCATGACGTCGGCGACGTGCTTCAGCGCCTCCCGGTGCAGCGACCCGCCCGGATGCGAGCGCGCGAAATCCGCGGCCGAGAAGCCGCGCGCGTCGAGCAGCGCGATGGCGAGCGCGTCGCCCAGCGCGAGCGCGGCCGTGGTGCTGGCGGTCGGCGACAGGTTCAGCGGGCAGGCTTCCTTCGCCACCCCCGCATCGAGATGCACGTCGGCCTCCCGCGCGAGCGACGAGTCCGCGCTGCCGGTGAGCGCCACCAGCTTCGCGCCCTCGCGCTTGATGGCCGGCACGATGCGCAGCAGCTCCGCGCTCTCGCCCGAGTTGGAGATGGCGATGAACACGTCCTCGGCGCGGATCATGCCGAGATCGCCGTGGCTCGCCTCCGCGGGGTGCACGAAGTACGCCGGCGTGCCGGTGCTCGCCATGGTGGAGGCGATCTTGCGCGCGATGTGCCCGGACTTGCCGATGCCGCTGACGATCACGCGGCCGCGCTGTCCGTCCAGGCACTCCTGGATCAGGCGCAGCGCGGCGAGAAAGCGCGCGTCCAGGCGCTCGATCAGCGCGTGCACCGCCTCGGCTTCGACCGCGAGCACGCGGCGCGCGAGCTCCAGCGCGCCCGCGCCCGTCCGCGTCGCGCTCTGCCGCTCGGAGCGCACTGCGCTTATCATAGCCGCGAAGTATAACTCTCCCCCTTCGCCAGCCTTCCCGGCGGGAATGGGCGCCGCAGGCGCTCGCCGCGGCCGAGCTGCACCTGCTGCAGGGTCGGTGAAAAGAAAAGGGCCGGCGCGCGGCCGGCCCTGCGGAAGTGAATCCTGCCGCGCTTACAGCAGCCGGCAGAGCGCGTAGGTGTTGGTGCCGGTCTCCGCGTAGTTGTTCGTGCCGCCCACGGCTGCCGCCTGGGCATCCACGACGATAGTCGGATTGTTGGACGTCTGCAGCTGGCCGCGCACGGTGCCCGTGAGACGCTGGCCATCGTCCATTTGCGTATCGGTGGCGATCGCGACCTTGTCCGGGTGGTTGGCCGAGCACATCATCAGCCCGAAGAAGCCACCGGTGCCGGACGCGCCGGTGCCCAGCACGGGGCCGATGGTGGCTCCGTTGTCGCCGGTCTGTACGCCGACAATTCCGGACACCGCGTTCAGCGGCTGATTGAAGCCCGCCCCGGCGACGAAACCTGAGCGGCGCAGATGGTCCCACCAGAGGCAGCTTTCCACCGTGTTGGTGCATGTGGCGCCGCCGTTGTTGTACGTGCCCGTGACCACGCCGTTGCCGGCCGTTGCCGAGGTTGTAGCGCCAGCCCAGCGCGTCGCTGCCTGGGAATCGTCCCCTGGAATCGCGCGGTACCGGTCCTGATAGCCGTGAAAGGCCGCGGAGATACCGGAGAAGTCCGAGATGATGTTCTTGATCTTGGCCTGGGTGATCATTTCCTGACCCTTCAGAATGCCGCCGAGCAGCAATCCGATGATCACCAGCACGATCGCGATCTCCACGAGCGTGAAGCCTTTCTGGTTCGTTTTCATGCCATTACTCCTTTGCCGGAAGACGAGACGATAAATTAAGACCGCAATAACCGTGCCCGGTGAATCCTGGCATTTCCGCCGGTTGGAGGTCAAAAATCACGAAAAAACCGTCGAAATTTCGTCATTACCGTTGTCGTTCCGACGCAAGACGGCGCTCAAGCTCGTCGAGGCGCTCCTTGAGGAAGCGCCGCTCGCCCGGATCCCGTAAGTGGCCACTTGCCAGCATGCCCCCAAGCATGATCCTGGCGGCCTCGAGCTCGTTCATGTCTTCGAGGATGAAGATCTCCATCTGCTTCGCCCACAGCGGCACGTCCGGATCGGCCGTCAGGCGCTGCAGGTCGGCCGCGTAGCGGCGCGCGAGCGGCAGGTCCCGCAGGCGGTGCTTGGCGAGCAGCGCGGCGTGCGCGAGCGCGGGCCAGCGCCGGTTCGGGGCCTCGAGGTAGGCCTCATGGATGAATTCGAGCATCACGCGGGCGCGCGCCGGGTCGTCGACCTCGGCGTACACACGCGCGGCGGCAAAGAGCGGATAGCTGCTGCGCGGGTCGGTATCGAGGATCGCGCGCAGCCAAGCGCGCAGGCGGCCGTAGTCGAGGCGCCGGTAGGGCAGGGCGTTGCCCGCGCCGAGGTCGAACGCCTGCACGTAGAGCATCGCGAGGCGGGCGGCCGAGGCGGGCTCGCCGAGGCTCGCCGCGCGCAGGGCCGCGGCGCGCGGCGCGGGCGGCAGATCGGCCGCCGCGGCCGCCGGCGGCGCGGAGAGCGAGCGCAGCGCCACCTGCGCGGCGAGGCTCGCGGCGAGCGCCGCCCACAGCCAGCCGGGGACCGCCGCCAGCGGCCGCTCGCCCGCCCTCACAGGTTGCGCCGGTTGAAGTCGAACAGCCCCGCCGCGGCGAGCAGCGCCGTGTACACGAGAAGCGAGCCGACGGCGGCGCCGAACTCGGCCGCCGCCGGTGAGCCATAGAGCAGCCAGTCGCTGCGCGTCGCCTGGTCCAGGCGGGGCAGCAGCAGCGCGACGGCATCCACCGCGCCGCGCGCGACGACCTGGGTCCAGGTCTCCTCGGCGAGCGGGCCGCGCGCGAGGAGCTGGATCGCGGCGATGGAGCGCGCCAGCAGGTAAAAGCCCGCGGTGGCCGCGATCGCCGAGACCACGCTGGCGAGCGTCACGGCGAAGAACAGGGTCGCGGCGCCCAGCAGCAGCAGCTCGAAGGCGAGCGACGCGCCCCACAGCGCGACGCTGCCCGGCGCCGCCCAGAGCAGCATGGGCAGCGCGCAGGCAGCGGCGAGCGCGAGGCCGACGGCCGCGTAGCCGCAGAGCTTGCCGAGCCAGTACTGGCTGCGCGACAAGGGCAGCGCCAGCGCGAGCTCGAGCACCTTGTCGTTTGCTTCGCGCACCACGCTCGCGGCGACGTGCGCGGCGAGCAGGAACGCGGCGCCCGCGCGCAGCAGCGCGGCGGCGAACGCGGCCTGGAACTCGCGGCTCTCGGTGACTGCCACCTGGGAGAGGAACGCCGCGAGCCCAAGCGCCGCCGCGAGCAGGCCGAGCGCGAGCCAGGGCAGGCCGCTGCGGCGTGCCTCGAGCAGCGTGCTGCGGGCGAGAAGAAGGACTGGGAGCATCTATCGCGGGCCGGAGAATCTGCGTATCTTTGCCTGCGCCGCACCGATCATGCAAGCCGACACACAGAGCGCCGCCGCCGCACGCCTGCCGCGGGCGGCCTGGGCCATCAGCCGGCGCCACTGGCGCTTCGTGGTCATCGCCATGCTGGCGCTGCTGCACGTGGTGGCGCTGCGCGGGGTCGCCGACGACGGCGCCCGCGTGCTGCTGTTCGCGCACCTGGGATTGCTGCTGCTGTGGCAGCCGCTGCTGCGCAGCGAGCGCCGCATCACTCTGGCGCAGACGCTGTTCATCGCCGCTTTCGCGGCGGCGCTGGTCGTGTTCCTCAACTGGTGGCTGCTGGCGGTGTGGAGCGTGGTGCTCGCGGGGCTGGTCGGCGGCAAGGTGTTCCTGCACCAGGCGCGCTGGCAGCGGCGCTTCTACCTGATGGTGTTTGCCTATCTCGTCGCGCTGCTGGTGGTGGTCGTGCTGCCGCAGGTCGCGCCGCGCAACGAGATCGACCCGGCGGTGCGCGCGCTCGCCGCCTGGGGACTGCCGTCGCTGTTCGTGCTCATGGCGCTGACGCCGGCCGAGAGCGACCCGCCCGAGGCGGCGCAGGTGATCGACTACTTCTACAGCATCTTCCTGATGCTGATGCTCGGCGTGGTGATCCTCGGCAGCTTCGCCTTCATGACGCTGGGGCAGATCGGGTACCTGCAATCGTTGACTTACATCGTGTTCGTCATCGCCGGGGTGCTGCTCGCGATCGGGCTGGCGTGGAGCCCGCGCACCGGCTACGCCGGCCTCAACGTGTTCGTTTCGCGCTACCTGTTCTCGATCGGCCAGCCGATCGAGCAGTGGCTGCAATTGCTGGCCGAGCTGTCGCACGCCGAAGCGCGGCCCGAGCGCTTCCTCGCCGACGCGGTGGCCGCGCTCGCCCGGCTGCCCTCGGTCGAGGGCGTGGCCTGGCGCGCGCGCGGCGCGCACGGCGAGGCGGGCGGGCGCACGGCCTATGCCGTCGAGTTCGCCAATCGGGAAGTGTCGCTCACCATCCACTCGCGCTACCGCACCAGCCCCGCGCTGCACGGCCACTTGCGGCTGCTCGGGCAGTTGCTGGGCGAGTTCTACCTCGCCAAGCTGCGCGAGCAGGCGCTGCAGGAGGCGAGCTACATGCAGGCCGTGCACGAGACCGGCGCGCGCGTCACCCACGACGTGAAGAACCTGCTGCAGTCGCTGAACGTGCTGTGCTCGGTCGCGGCCGCCGAGGGCGGCGAGTCGCCGGAGGCGCTCGCCCTGGTGCGCCGCCAGCTGCCCGCCATCACGCAGCGCCTCGCGGCGACGCTCGACAAGCTGCAGCGCCCCGTGCCGGGGCAGGATACCCGCGTGCCGATTGGCGAGTGGTGGCAGGCGCTCGCGCGCCAGTACCGCGATCGCGGCGTGGAGTTCAGCGCGGCCGCCCTGGACGGTGCCGAGGTGCCACGGGCCCTGTTCGACAGCGTCGCCGACAATCTGCTGCAGAACGCCCTCGCCAAGCGCGCCGCCCAGCCCGGGGTGCGGGTGCGCGCAGCGCTCGCCGGCGGCGAGTTCAGCGTGTGCGACAGCGGCCGCGCGGTGCCCGAGGCCATCGCCGCGTCGCTGCTGCGCGCGCCCGTGCATTCGCAGAGCGGCCTTGGGATCGGCCTGTACCAGGCTGCGCGCCAGGCGGCGGCGGCGGGCTACGCGCTGCGGCTGGAAGCGAACCGCGACGGCGAGGTGTGCTTCGCGCTGCGGCGCGCGCGGGCCTAGGGCAGGACCCCGGCGGCGATTAGCTTGCCGTAGAGCTCGCCCACGGCGATCCAGGTCATCTGGTCGTCGAACTCGCCGTTCGCGGCGCCGGCAGGCGCGGGGGTGTGCCAGACGAATACGCCATCGCCGTTCACATTGGCGGCCTCGTCGATGCCGCCGGACCCCGTCGCCCCATTCTTGCCGATCGAGTAAACGACGGCGACCACGACCTTCTTATTCGTGAGCACGTTCCCCCCAGCGCCGCAGGATGTGGCGCCTGGGGTGCCGTTCACGCCAGCCGCCGACTTGCACAAGAGCAAGTCGCGCGGCAGGCAGGTGATACCGTTGGTCCTCATGTTGGGCGCGTACGTGAAATGTGGAATAGATGAGGGACCTGCGCAGTCGATAACAAATTTTTCCACGGCATATCGAATGCGATTGCCGTAGCCGTCAAGCGCAAATCCGTTCGCATCCACGATCTGAAACCCGATCGACCGCGCTGGTAACAATCCGCCAGTCACCCCACCCGCGACGCCCCCATAGTAGTCTTCAACGGGAACCGAATCCTGGCATTTGCCGCTGTTCGCTGTCAGCGGGGTGTCAGGGATTCTTACCTCATCTCCCGCGCTGTTGTCGCGAGCGGGACAGGGCAGCCGACCGTTCACGATGGCGAAGCCGAGGAGCAACTCGCGCGCCGCTTCCAGGCGGCGCCGCGTTTCCTCGAAGTTGCGCTGCTCGGTCTGCGCCGAGAGCGTGTACATCCCCGCCGCGAGCAGCAAGCTGATGATCGTGAAGACCACCGCGAGCTCGGTGAGCGTGAAGCCGCGGAACCGGCGGATGTGGAATTCCTGCATCAAGGACGAAGGGTGAAGACCCGCACTGGTGTCAGGCTGACCACTTGAGGACCGTTAATCGGATCGGGGACAGGCGGGCTTGCTGAATCCCAGTCCACGAGGATTACCCGGTCATTCCACGGCGCATAATACGGATCGGCCGCAGGCGACATGGATATCTTGCTCACGCGTATCGGACGCTGCTCGTACTTGGTGCCGCCGTCGCCGTTCTGAAACTCGACGTAGTCCAGGACGTTGCTGCTGTGGCGAGTCTGGGTGTCCAGCCTGCGTCCCGCGAGGACCAACAGCGCGCGGATGTTGTAGGTGTCGTCGTTGAACCGCAGGCACCTGCTGGCTGCTGGATCCGAGGGGTTTGTGCTGCAGTCGGGCGCCGCTGTCCCCAACAAGTCTGCGGTGTATCGTTTGTGCACGGCGTAATAAGAGTTGCGGTACCACTGGTTCCGGACAATCCAGCTGGTGGTCGCGCCTTGAGGATTTGTTGCTGGGTTCGGATCTGCGTTTAGTAGGAAATGATCGCTGAACACACTACGCTGGATCTCGATGCGGAAATCCGCAACATTGTTCCAGCCTTGGTCGTCGATGTTGGGAAGGATTGTTCTGAAGCGGATGGTCGCGGATCCCCTCGGTGGCGTCGCTCCGTCTGGCAATGGAGTTACGCCATCATTCATTCTGACTTCCGAAAGAGTCGTCGGAGGAGTTAGCCATGACCCCGTGCTGCCGTCGTCCCTCGCCTCAGCAAGCGTGAGTGAGATGGGATTCGAAGCAAGTTCGCGAAACCCCATGGCGACATCGCGAAACGTCGTGGCCATCTCAATTCGTACATCCTTGGAGGGGTCCGCGGAGTCCTCGCGGTACCTGCCCGTGCACAGCAGCTTAGTCGCGGAGCTCGAACAACTCCAGAAGTCCAGGGAGCCGCCATAGCCTGCTCCTCCCGCTACGCGGACACTGAGGTCCGCCGGAAGCACGGGAAGTAGATAGCATGGTTGCGGGGCGGAGCATGTGCTGTTGATCTGGTTGAACGGCAGCAGGCCCTGGGGATTGCTGGCGCCGCTGGCGCTCACATAACCAGACGTCGTGGGATTTGCGAACGGGACCGGATAGGGATAGAGCGGAACGCCCGCAGGAATGCCCGAATACCGCGTAGAGGTGTACATGGTGGACACGGCGGTTTTCAACGCCGGCGCGAACTCGCGTTGCATGCGGTTGGCGATCGCCGCCTCGAGCGCGGGCATCAGATCGGCTACAGTAATCACGACTACTTGGTCATTGAAGGAACTCGACAGTCCGTTGGTCTTGAAGCTGCCAACGCTCGTCACGTCCACATAGTCGAGGTAATTGCAGTACCCGTCGGCCGGGGGCGGAGCGTCACGAGTTTGTGTGCGCGCGGTACAGCTCGGCGAAGCCGGGATAACAGTCGGCGCACCAGGCGCGACGACTATGGCCACTGCCGCGTCAGGCCGCGCGTCTACGACAAGTCGGCCAGGGGTATCGGAGTTGATGACCAAGTTCGAACTCGTATAGGCCCATCCTGGTGAAACCGCATACCAGAGGGGTTCGCCTGCTGCGTCGACGAGCTTGTCGATGCCAAGCGTACGCCAAGGAAGGCGTCCGATCTTTGGCAGCGTGCAGCTAGGTGCGGTTCGACCCTCGTTCGAGGGATTGCCGAAATCGCCGAAGGCTTCAGGACAAGGTAGGCGACCCGGGTCGACTTCGGAGGCTATTGCCGCGTTCATCGCGACCCACCCAATCAGCACCCGCTTCGCCTGGCTGAGCACTTTCGCGTTGTGCTCGCGATCGATCCCCACAAACCGGCTCGCCGCATTGAGCCGGCTGGTAAGCACGTACGCGAACACCATGACCGCGACCGCCAGCAGGCCGAGCAGCGCCATCCCGCGCTGCGCGCGGCGGCTAGCGGGGCGCTGCGCCACGGCGTCGGATCCTGACCTCGCCATCGCCGATCACGTCCTTCACCTCGCCGCTGGCGCGATCCAGGGTCTCGCCGACGCGCATCTCGATGCGCCGGCCGCCCTCGCCCACGATCACGCCGACGCGGCTGGGATCGCCGCCGCGGCGAACGCGCAGGCCCTCGGGCTGGGTGCCGTCCGGCACGGCGGCGCCGTCGATCCAGATGGTCGATCTGCCGCTCGAGCGCTGCACGCTGCCGTCGACGCGCGTCGTCGGCGAGGGGGCGAGAGCGGCCGGCTTGTCCGGCAGGCGCGCCTTGCGGCGCGCATCGAGCGCGGCGCGCTGCTCCGGGGTGAAGAACAGCCGCCCGAGCTCCTGCGCGATCACCGCGCGCGGCGCAAGCAGGGCGCAAGCGAGCAGGAGCGCCGCGGCTTGCCTCATGCCTTCGCCGCCCGGTCGACGATGGTGATGAGGTCGATGTCGCACTCGGCGCGCAGGCGCGGCGACAGCCCGGATATCGCCGCGGGCTGGCCGGTGCGCGCCAGGGAGCAGTTGCGCACGGCATAGTAGGCATTGCCGGAGGCGCGCAAGTCGCCGAGGAAATTCAGCAGGTCGCCCTCGTGCAGCAGGGCGAGCGAGACGTGCATGGTGCTGGCATAGAACTCGACGTCGGCCGGCTTGCCGGGCACCGTCTTCAGCGGCTGCTGGCGCTCGACGCGGTAGCGCAGATCGGGGAGCTCGCGCTCGGTGCGGATGCGGGTCATGGCGTCGGCCCATTCCAGCCGCCGCTCCTCGCCCAGGATGCCGATGTCCTTGAGCCGCCGATAGATCTCGAGCTTCTCCTTGACTTCGCGTTCCTCCTCGGCGATGCGCATCAGGCGTTCCTTGGCTTGCGTGCGCTCGGTGCGTGCCGCGGTGAGCGCGCCCTGCGCGGCGGCATGGCTGCCCTCGGTCCAGGTGATGAGGGCCGACCCGGCGCCGAGCAGCGCCAGGCACGCCAGCAGGGGCAGGGCGAGCTGGCGCAGCTCCCGGGCCGAGAAGCTCATCGGATGCTCCGCGCCAGCTCGATGGTGAAACGCGGCGCTTCGCCGGAGTCGGTGGCGGTGCCGATATCCCCGGACAGCGTGCCCTCGGAAGTCACGTCGAAGGGCAGTTGCGTGCGCTGCACCCGGAAAGCGGGGTCGGCGCGCAGCGCGTCGGCGAAGCGCTGCACCTCGGCGGTGATGGCGCGGTAGTCCGAACGCCGCGCGGTGCCGACGCGGCCCGAAATTTCCAGGATCTCGTTCGGCGCGCGCGCGGCATCGGCCGCCGCCGGGCCCGCGGGCGCCGCGCCCGTCGCGGGCGCGCGCGCGCTGCGCCCGCCCTGCGCCTCGACGCGCCACTGCAAGGCATCGATCTCGATCAGCGGAAAATCCTCGAGCACGCGCGACAGGTACGCGAGCGTGCGTTCCGGCGCGGCCGTCTGCCGCGCGATATTGCTGAATTCCACCACCGTGGCGCGCAGGTTGTCGGTGGTGGTTTGCGTGACCGGAAAGGCCGAGGTGATGCGCTGGTACTCGTCCTGCGCGGCGCGCGTCTCGAGATGAACCTGATCGGCCGCGGCGCGCGTGCGGGCGACGTCGAGCCAACTCGCGCCCGCGTAGAGTGCGCAGCCGGCGAAACCCAGGGCGCCGGCGGCCAATACCGCGCGCCGCAGCTGCCACAGGACGTAGCTGCGCCGGTCTTCGCGCCGCGCGAACTGCTCGCGCGGCGGCCGGCGTACCGCGAGGTGCAGGTAGAGCTGCTCCGCGCCCATGCCCGGCGGCGCGGCCTTCACGCCGACGCGGCGCACCGCCTCGTTCTGATCGATCGTCAGGAAAGACAGGCGCGCGTCGGAAACCAGCGTGCGCTCGAAAGCGCCGCGCTGGCCCGGCGGCGCGACCACGATCACCTGGATCGGCGGGCCCTCGCGCGGCAGCACGCGCAGCGTCGACAGGTACTGGGCGAGGCGACCGGTTTCCGAGCGCACGAAGGCGGCCAGCGCTTCCGGCACCATGTCGACCGTGCGCTCCAGGCGCGCGAAGCGCAGCCTGCCCTCATCGACGTAGCACTGGCGCAGGCCGGCGCTGTTGGC
>Ga0326597_10008457_pt1 | contig 13882 bp, 11 predicted proteins | sample RVTome_12_FD_203789 | JGI IMG/M metagenome (GOLD analysis project Ga0326597, IMG submission 203789) | Soil microbial communities from uranium-contaminated site in the Upper Colorado River Basin, Wyoming, United States - RVT100D185 | ecosystem: Environmental > Terrestrial > Soil > Contaminated >... | reverse complement strand
ACACACACCTGCCACCGGGCAGCACAAACCCTGTCATGCTGGGGTGGGGGGTCCGACGGGGCGCTGGGGTTCGGCGACCTGACGTCAACGGATCTGCCCCGCCCTGTTGCCCTCCAACTCCCTGTGTCCGGGGGTTAAGTTGGGACTGAGGCATCCCAGGACATGACCGATATCCAGATCACCAAGGCGGAGGCCGAGCCCGGCGCCGCAAGTTTTCGCGTCGAAATCGCGACCGAACGCGTCACGCAGGCCCGCAAGAAGGCTACGCGGGCCGTGGCACAGAAGGTGCGCCTGCCCGGGTTCCGGGCCGGGAAGGCCCCACTCGAAGTGGTCGAGCGGCGCTACGCAGACGCCATTCGCGACCAGGTCATTCAGGATCTGATCCACGAGAGTTGGCGCTCCACGCTCGAGCGGGAGCAACTCGAACCCATTGCGGACCCGCACATTCACGACCTCAAGTTCGAGGCGGGCAGCCCGCTCACGTTCGAACTGCACGTCGAGGTTCGTCCCGAGCTCACGCTGACCCGGACCGGCGGCTTCACGCTACAGCGGGAGGTTCGCCCGGTCTCCGACGACCTGGTGCAGGACCAACTCGACGATCTGCGTAAACAGCGGGCCCCGTGGAGCCCCATCACGGAGCACCCGGCACCCGGTGACATGGTGCGCGTGACCCTGGCGACGCTGACGGATGGCGAGGCCGCCGAACCGCACGACTACCAGATCGTGATCGGCCAGCAGCAGGCCATCCCGGACGTGGAGGAGCGCCTGATGCGCATGGCGCCCGGCGAGACCGCCGACCACACGGTGCGGTTCCCCGACGATTTCCCCGATGAGTTCAAGCGCGGCCAGTCACGTCAAGTGCGGCTCACGCTGCATGAGGCCAAGCGCCAGGATTTACCAGTGCTCGATGATGCGTTCGCTGGGGAGGTCGGTGATTTCCCGTCGCTCGACGCCTTGAAGACCGCCGTGCGCCAGGATCTGGAAGTCGAGACCCGCCGCGAAGCCGATGCCACCCTTCGCCGCCAAGTCGTTGAGCGCATCGCCGAAGCCAACAGCGTGCCAGCCCCGCGGTCCCTGGTCGAGCGCCTGTTGCGGGCGTTCGCCCAGACGTACGAGGTGCCTGAAGAGTCGTTCCCCAACTTTGCGCAGGAGTTCCGGCCGGTCGCCGAGACGCAAGTCCGGCGGGACCTGATCCTGGACCACGTTGCCCAGACCGAGAACCTCAAGGCGAGCGAGGACGAGCTGGATGAACGCGTTGCCGACCTTGCCGCCCGACGGAACATGGAGCCCGGCCAGCTGTACGCGTCGTTACAGAAGGCGGGCCGGCTCAAGGACCTGCAGTTCTCGATCACCGAAGAAAAAGTGTTCGCCCATTTGCTTGGCCAGTCCACCATCGAGGAGCGCTGAGGCCCCATGTCGATGATTTATCCTCCGTACATTATCGAGCGGTCCAGCCGCGGCGAGCGCACCTACGACATTTTCTCGCGCCTGCTGATGGACCGTATCGTCTTCCTTGGCACGACAATCAACGACGACGTGGCCAACATCGTGATCGCGCAGCTGCTGTTCCTGCAGGCGGACAATCCCGAGCGCGACATCTACCTGTACATCAATTCGCCGGGCGGCATCGTGTCGTCGGGGATGGCCATCTATGACACGATGCAGTTCATGACGGCGCCCGTGAACACGATCTGCATGGGCATGGCCGCCTCGATGGGGTCGTTCCTGCTGGCGGCGGGTACCAAAGGCAAGCGCTCGGCCCTGCCGCACGCCCGGATCATGATTCACCAGCCCTCAGGGGGTGCGTCGGGCAGCGCGGCCGATATCGAGATTCAGGCGCGCGAGATTCTGTACCTGCGGCAGCAGCTGAACGAGATCCTGGCCAAGCATTCCGGCCAGACCGTGGAGCGCATTGAGCAGGATGCCGACCGTGACCGGTTCATGTCAGCGGAAGATGCCGTGACCTACGGAATCATTGACAAAGTGGTCCAAAGCCGGGCCCAGATGGACGCCCCCGTGAAGCCCACGCCTTGACGGTTTCCCGGGGGGCACCCATACTAGCCGTCATGGAGGCCCAAGATGGCCAGTGACAAGCACCTACGGTGCTCGTTTTGCGGAAAGTCCAAGGACTCGGTCCGGAAGTTCATTTCGGGCCCGTCCGTGTACATCTGCAACGAGTGCATCGCCCTCTGTAATGAGATTCTCGCGGAGGACGAGGAGCGGGAGGTCGCTGAGGCCATCACCCAGGTCCCCACACCGTCCGAGATCAAGGATGTGCTGGATCAGTATGTCGTAGGGCAGGAACGGGCCAAACGGGTACTCGCGGTCGCCGTGTACAGCCATTACAAGCGCATCAATTCGCAGAACCTGCGCGACGACGACGTCGAGCTGGAAAAGTCCAATATCATGCTGCTCGGCCCCACTGGGGTCGGTAAGACGCTGCTGGCCCAGACGCTGGCCCGCATGCTGGACGTACCCTTCACGATCGCCGACGCGACGACCCTCACCGAGGCCGGGTACGTCGGCGAGGACGTCGAAAACATCCTCGTCCGCTTGCTGCAGGCCGGTGACTTCAACGTCACCGAGTGTGAGCACGGCATCGTCTACATTGATGAAATTGACAAGATCGCCCGGAAGAGCGAGAACCCGAGCATCACGCGGGACGTCTCGGGCGAGGGCGTGCAGCAAGCCCTGCTGAAGATTCTCGAGGGCACGGTGGCCTCAGTTCCGCCGCAGGGTGGCCGCAAGCACCCGCAGCAGGAATACATCCAGATCAACACCAAGGACATCCTGTTCATCTGCGGCGGCGCGTTCGACGGGCTCGAGAAGATCATCGAGGCCCGCACGGGACGTCGCCAGATCGGTTTCTCGAAGGAAGACATCGAGACCGGCCGGGCCAATCAGCTCGCGCACAATCCGTATCTCGACGTGGAGCCGGACGACCTCCTGCGCTACGGCCTGATTCCCGAACTGGTGGGCCGTTTGCCGGTGACGGTGGCCTTGGAGAGCTTGGACGAGGATTCGCTGGTCAAGATCCTGGTGGATCCCAAGAACGCGCTCACCAAGCAGTACAAGAAGCTTTTCGAACTGGAGAACGTCGGCCTGACGTTCGAGCCGGATGCCCTGCGTGCGATCGCCGAGAAAGCCCTCAAGCGCGGCACGGGTGCACGCGGCCTCCGGGCGATTCTCGAAGAGTCCATGACCGACCTCATGTTCGACCTGCCGTCGCGCGAGGATGTGCGCGAAGTCGTTATTACGCGCGAGTCCATCATTGAGGGCCGGCCGCCCCTGTTGGTGACCGAGCGGGCGCGCACCAAGAAGGAAGCCTGACCGCGGAGTTTCTGGGCGGGTGGCCGACGCCCGACTTTTCCCTCCCGACCGCCCTGCCAGAGATCGCCCTGCTTGGGCGGTCGAATGTCGGCAAATCCTCGCTCCTCAATGCCATCACGGGCCGCCGAGCGCTGGCGCGCACCAGTGGCGCCCCCGGCAAGACCCGCGAGTGTAACGCCTACCGCGTGGATGACACGTTTCACCTGCTCGACCTGCCCGGCTACGGTTACGCCCGTGTTTCCAAGACCCAGCGTCAGGAGTTTGCGGCGCTGATTCAGGGCGTGTTGGCGCGGCCTCGGCTCAAAGGTGCGGTCTGGCTGTTTGACCTGCGGCGCGATCCGAGTCCGGACGATCTGGGCCTGGCCGATTTGCTTGCCGAGCGCGGGACGCCTGTGCTGGTGGCGTTCACGAAGGCGGATAAGGTGACGCGGCGGGCGCGCGAGGCGCGCTCGGCCGCGGTGCTCGAAGCGATGGGGTTGCCGGGTGATCAGGCCGTGATCACGAGCGCGCACACTCGTGAAGGGGTGGATGACCTGCGGGAGGCCATCGCGGAGGCCGTGGCCTGATCAGGGATCGAGATTGGCGCTGCGGAATCGCGCACGCAGGCGGAACGACAACGCGTCAAGAGCCAATACGGTCACAAATACCACGAGTACCAACGCGAGCACCCCGTCGTACTGCAGAGCGGCCAGGTAGCGCGCGATGTAGAACCCGATGCCACCCGCTCCCACAAAACCCACGATCGCCGACGCCCGCACGTTGTAGTCAAACATGTAGAGCGCCTGGCTGACCAGCAGGTTGGCGGCATCGGGCAGGACGGCATGGCGCACGATGGCCAGGCGGCCCATGCCGGTCGCGCGGAGCGCCTCCAGTGGTTCGGCCGGCAGACCTTCGAACCCTTCCGCCTGCAGCTTTGCGAAATGGCCAGTGGAATACAGCGTCATCGCGAGCACGCCCGCCGTCGGGTGCACACCGACCAGGATCACAAACACCACCGCCCAAAGCAGCGACGGGAACGACCGAATCGCGGCGCTGACCGTGCGCGCGACCAGGAAGACCCGCCGCGGCGCCAGGTTGCGCGCTCCCGCCACACCGAGCGGAAGCGCCAGCAGGAACCCGAACACGGTGCCGAGCAGTGCGATGCTGAGCGTTTCGACCAGCGCGACCCCCGCCACACGCATGAGGCTCCATTGCGGGGGTAAGGCGTCGCGCAGCAGCGGTACGAGATTGCCGATCCCCTGCGCGATGCGGCCGGGCGCCAGCTTGAGGTACCAAGCGGCGAGGCCCGCGAGGACCGCGGTGACAGCGACCCACCGACGAATCACGCGGCGGTCTCGCGTTGGAACAGGGTGCGCAGGTTCTCCGGTGTGACCACGCCCGGCGGCACCACGTCCACCACCCTCCCACCCACCATGACAGCGACGCGGTCGGCGAGCGGGGCGGTTTGCGTGACGTCGTGATCCACGACGAGAAGGGTCATCCCGGTGTCGCGTCGGAGGCGGTCGAGCAGGCGGACCAGGTCTTCGGCGGTCACGTGGTCTACCTCGGCCAGGAACTCATCGGCCAGGAGGACGCGCGGCCGCTGCAGCAGGGCGCGGGCCAGGACCACCCGGCGGCGTTCGCCGCCTGACAGGGCCTCGACCGGCACGTCTCCACGACCCGCGAGACCGACAGCTGCCAGGGCCTGGTCCGCCGCGTCGCGCTCCGCCGCCGGAAACGAGCCGAACAGCCGACGCCACCCCGTTAACCGGGCGACCGCCCCGAGCAGGACATTGGCGCGCGCCGTCGCGTGGCGCACGAGCCCCAGCCGTTGGGGGATGTAACCGAGCGAGCCGGGAGCGCGACGTACGGCACCGGCCCGCGGCTCCAGCAGGCCGGCCAGCACGCGCAGCAGTGTGGACTTGCCGCTGCCGCTTGGACCCACGATCAGGACACACTCGCCTTCAGCCACCTCGAGCGACACGTCGCGCACCGTAGCGGGGGCCTTGCCATAACCCGCCGTGAGGTGGGTAGCGCTCAGCACTCAGGGGGTCCGCGAGAGCAAGGTCTGCTCCATGCCGGGCAAGGCACTGATGGCGCGTCCAAAGTCCCCGAGGTGGTCCATCGTGGTCGTGACGCGCAATCCGGACACGCCGTAGATGGACTGGAGCAGGGGCAGGTTGGCCGAGTCGTTCAACGCCAACATCGCATCGCGGAATCGGGCCGTGGCCTCCGGAGCGAGTCCCGCGCCGACCACCACGGCGTGGGAGGGGATGCGGCCGAAGCGATGGAAACTGCGAATCTGGGCTCGCTGCGCGTCATTGAGGAATCGCGCTGGGGCATCGTCGGCGCCGAACGCCACATCCACCCGCCCGGCCAGCAACGCCTCGAGTGCCTGCTGGTAACCACCCGCGTCGAGCGTGGCGGCAAACCCGGCGCGCAGCGCCGCCTCAAGGTCGGCCAACGTCCCACCGGTGGGACGCAGCAAGCTGTCCGCGATCATGGAGCCGATCGGCATGAGGAAGCCGCTCGACCCAGTACGCGACGTGAAGGCCACGCGACGACCCACGATATCGGCGGGCGTACGAATAGGCAGGTCGGCGCGCGTGAACGCCTCGGCGTAATAGAACGTGTTGCCCTGCGTGTTGACCTCGGCCAGCACGGCCTCCGCCCCGAACCGCTCATGGGCAATCCACGCTGGGCCCCCATCGAGGAACGCGGCATGTACGTGTCCGAATCGCAGGCCCTCGATCAGCGGTTCATAGGCGGTCGGCACGACGACGCTGACCTCACGGCCCATCCGTTCCGACAGGAAGGCGGCCAGCGCCTCGGCCCGGGGCACGAGTTCGGTGGCTCGCTGTGACGGCAGGAATCCGAGCACGAACGGATCGGGATCGGCCGCGACGTCGCCACTACAGGCCGCGGCGAGAACGGCGAGCGCGACGACCGTGCGCTTCAGAACTGCCATGCCACCCCCAGCTGGATGTGACGCGGCAGACCGGGTTTGATGCCTTCGGGCCGGCGGGAACTGATGTACGTGTTATCGGTGAGGTTCTTGACGCTGGCCACGAGGGTCATAGGCGAGCGGGGAAGGTCCCAGGTCGCGCTCGCGTTCCAGATCGCGTAAGCGGGGATGACGCCGTTACGACCGTTCGGCGTGCCCTCGCGGGTCTCGAAGTTGTCGGCGAACTGCTCGCTCACGCGGAGTCCGTCCACGCGGACCTGAAGGCCGTTCGGCAGTCCCACGGTTCCGGCCACGGTCATCAAGTGCTGAGGGGCGTACGGCAGGCTGTTGCCCTGGATGTCCACGGTGTCGCCGCCCCGCGCGAGTCGCCGCTCACGCGAGAAGCGCGCGTCGACAAACGTGTAACCGACGTCCGTGCGCAGGGTCATGCCGTTGTTGGCAAGGGCACCCCAGTCCACACCGACGCTGGCTTCGACACCGCGATGGCGCGTAGCACCCTGGTTGGCAAGTGCCGCCTGCGCCACCGACCCGGCCGAGAGGGACGGCTCGATGATCTGGTTGCTGAACTCGAGCCAGAAGACCGTGGCGTCCACGTTGATGCCATACACGGGTTGGGTACGCGCACCCAGCTCCATGTTCCAACTGCGCTCGGCGTCGAGTTCGAGGGAGACGGGGACGCCCGGTTGCTGCTCGGGTGGCAGGGCCGTTCCATCGAGTACGTACGCGTCCTTCACCCGCGGGGGCGCAAAGCCCCGATGGACACCCGCAAACACGGTAGCGCTGGACGACACCAACCACGACGTGCCGACACCCGGGATCACCTCGATCATGTCGTCGGTGTTGCGGAGGTCCACATCTTCGGGCAGGTTGGTCGTGCCCGTCACGTTGCCGTCGCCATCCACCACCTCGCGACGGATGCGCGTGCGGAGGATGTGCCGCTCGTGCGTGAAGTATTCGAGCCGCAGGCCGGGAGTAATGCGCCACCGGGCCATGGGTTGAAATCGGTGTTGCACAAACGCGGCCAGCGCGTGGCCCGTGCGGATCTCGTCGTCGCGGATCACGCCGGTCCGTGCCGTCGCCGTGGTACCGTTGATGTGCTGGTCGCGCGCCTGCTCGTAGTGGGCCCGTACGCCGCCTTCGAGTTCACCGAACCCGTGGGTCAGGCGCAGGCGTGACTCGACGCCGGTCACTTCGAACGCGCGGTCGCGGTTTCCCGTCGAGTTCAGAAACTCGTGTGCGTTGCCGTTGGCCGAGTAGCGATAGTCCTGCCGGCTCCAATCGCGACTCGTCTGGTACGCGTAGGCCGTGGTCCGGACCCCGACCGGGGTGCCGACGCCGGTCTCGTGCGACAGCGACGCCGTGTAGCGGCGAATAGCGAGTTGGTCATCCGCGCCGGGATACGCGTCGGGTGCCGCGCGGAACAGGGAGTCGGTCAGTCCGACGTAGGTGGAGTTGGAGATCTCGTCGTACACGCCCACCTTGAGCCCCAGGGCGCTGGCCGGTGTTACCTGCACGGACGTCTTCAAGGTGACGTCGGTTTGTCCAAACTCGAGGCCGCGCAGGTCGCGCGCCTGGCGCCGCATGGCCGTGAGCGCAAGCCCGGCGCCGTTCCATGTGCCGCCATACATGAGGCGGCCGCGCACAAACGTGCCGCTGCCGCCGGTCAGGTCCAGCCGGCCCTGCGGGATGGCCGGCGGGTCGGCGGTGACATAGTTCACGACGCCGCCCACGGTCTGCGGGCCGAACAGGATGGAGCCGCTCCCCTTGATGACCTCGACACGCTCCATGCGGTCAATCGGCGGCGTGTAGTACATCTCGGGCTCGCCGTAGGGATTGAGCGCCACCGGCACGCCGTCCTCGAGCATCAGCACGGTACGGGACCGGTCGGGATCGAGCCCACGAATGCCGATGTTGGCGCGGAACCCCATGCCCTCTTCCTGCTGGACGTGGACGCCGGGCACTTGCTGGAAGACCTCATTGCCGGAGAGCGGCTGCATCAGACGGAGTTGCGCGGCGTCAATGGAGTGCGCGGCGCCGCTCAGGCGCGACAGGGAGCCCCTGCCCTGCCCAATGACGGTAATGCCGGCCAGCTCCGTGGATCGCGGTTGCAGCACGATCATGATGGCCAATGCACCGGCCGTGGTCGGCTCCTCCCAGAAGGCGAACCCGGCGCGCGTGACCCGCAGGCGCTCGACCCCGCGGACCGAAGCCGGAAACCGGAACGTGCCGTCCACATCGGTGAGCACCCAGATGCCGGAAGGCAGCGCCGTAACCTGCGCGGCCACCACCGGTGTGCCACCCGCATCCGTCACGGTACCGTGGATGGCTTGGCCAACTGTGACTCGGGAAAGTGAAACGCAGACCAATGCCAGAACAGCGAGTCGTAGCGACATATCTATTCCTGTCAATGAGAATGAGACTCAATTTCAACTTGATCGACAGGGATTGAGTATACAAATCCATCTCTTCATACACAACGGGGGGCTTCTACTGAGTGTGGCCCTAGGTTCCCTCGACGGGCGCCAGTCCACAGATTAGCTGACGTCAGTATTGATTACACGGGCAGCGAGCCTGATGCCCCGTTGCGCGAGGAGATCGCATGGTACACCGGCCCCTGCGGACGATCGCACTGCCCGAACAGCCGATGGCCGTCTACGACCGTTGGCTCGCAGGCCTCGCGGAGCAGCTCGCGGATCCGGCGTGTGACCGGGACGCGCTTTGTCGCGACACGCTCATGGACCTGCTCTACCCCCAGGCCGGCACCTGGGCGGACCTCGTGGCGGACCCAGACGTGCCCCTGACCAGCCGCGCGGCCTTGCTGGCCCTGGACCCTCGTCATGTGACGCTCGAGCCCGAGTACTATCACGAAGTGGACGCCGCGCGCTACGCCCGTGTAAAGCCCCTGCTCTGGCTCTGGCAGTCGTTCGACCGTTCACCGCTCGGCGGCGGCAACGTAGATATCGCCGTGCGGTTTCGGCGCATGCTGGCGGAGCACGTCTTCGCGCGTTGCGGCGCCAACTTCAAGTGCTTTCAGTTTGTCGAATTCTCGTTCGGGTACAACATGCACGTCAGCGACAACGTGGTGGTGCATCGGCACGTGCTGCTCGATGACCGGGCGCCCATCACTCTCCGTGACAAGGCCTCCATTGCCGATTACGTCAACCTGTACACGCACAGCCACAGTATCGTGGACCAGCAGGATGTGACGAGCATCCCGGTCGAGATCGGACCGGGCGCCCGGATCACCTATCACGCGACGGTGCTGGCCGGGGCGTCCATCGGCGAGCAGGGGATGCTCGGTGCCATGGCGTTGGCGACCAAGCCAGTCAGGGCGTGGCACCTGCATTTTGGCATTCCAGCGAAACCCAAGGTCGTGAAACCCAACGCGCCACCCGAGGCCCGGAACACCGAGTGACCGTGCTCTGGATCGTCGGTGTCGTGGTGGTCGGCCTGCTCGGCTGGCGCTTGGGGCACCGCTTTGGCGCCGTGCGGACGTCCCGCCGGTCAGCCGGTGAGATCGAGACGGCGCGTGCCGAGGTCGGGCGCCGGCTGAATGAGCTGTTTGCCCTCCAGGAACTGTCGTACGTGCTGGCGGAGTCCTTGCGGCCGGATCGGATTGCGGAACAGATCACGCGCTTCGCCGGACGGTTCCTCGAGGCCGAGGGGGCGCTGGTTGCTCTCACCACGGATGGTGACCGTACCGTGCGGATCGCGGCGGCTTCAGGCGTGCTCGCCGGCCTGGTGCAGCGTGCGTATCCCGAATCGGGCGCGGGTTTGCTTGCGGAGGCGATGGGGCGCGAGCAGTTGGAATTGGCCGAGACCGTAAACGGGGAAGCCCCGACCCTGCTTCCGGGGACACCCGTTGGTCGCGCCGCGGTCGTGGCGCGCCGCGCGCACGGCGTGACGGTGGGCGCCATCGCGTTGGCCGGCCGCGCGGATCGGCCGTTCACGACCTCTGAGCTTCGGTTGCTTTCCACGGTGGCCACCCACGCGGCGATTGTGCTGTCGAACGCACGATTCTTTGAACTGGTGCGCGCGGGTCGTGATCGGTGGGAGACGACCTTCAACGCGTTGCGCGACGGCCTGGCCATTCTGGATGCGGAGGATCGCGTCATCCAGGCCAACCGGGCGTTGGCGACGTTGCGCGATCAACGAGGGATCACGGGGTCCCCACTCGACCAGATTCTCTTCGACAGCTCCACCGAAGCGCGGGCCCTGTTCCACGCGGCTCGCGCAGGTCGCGCACCGGGGGCGTTGGTGCTGCACAGCGCTCCGCTCGGGCGCACGTTCCGGCTCGGCGCTGCGCCGTTCACGGAGGGGGAGGACACGCGTCTCGTGGTGCTGGTGGAGGATGTGACCACGGAACACCAACTGGAACAGCAGGTGCTGCAACAGGAAAGGTTGGCGGCGGTGGGCCAATTGGTCTCGGGGATCGCGCACGAGCTGAATAACCCGCTGACCTCCATCGCGGGCTTGTCAGAGTTCCTGATGGCCCAGCCTGCGCCGAGTGAGCGGGACCGCGAGCACCTCAAGGTGATCCGCGACCAGTCCGACCGTGCCGGTCGGATTGTACGGAACCTGCTCACGTTTGCACGGAAAGGCCCAGCGGACACCGGGCCGGTGGACCTGAACGACGTGGTCCAGCGTACACTGTCGCTCATGAGCTACGAACTGCGGATGCGGGAGATCAAGGTCGAGGCGGCGCTCGCCACGACGCTGCCCGAGATCCAGGGCGATCGGTACCAGTTGCAGCAGGTGGTCCTCAACCTGATCGGCAACGCGGCGCAGGCCGTCGAGGACAACGCGCCCGACCGACCGCGCCTGGTGCAGGTGACTACGGCCCCGGACGGCGACCATGTGATGCTGCGGGTCGCGGACACGGGTCCGGGCATCCCACGCGAGCATTTGGCCAGCATCTTCACGCCGTTCTTCACGACCAAGGCGCCCGGTCACGGTACCGGACTCGGACTCTCGATTTCGTATCGCATCATTGAGGGACACAGCGGCAAGCTCACGGCGGAATCGCCGGCAGGCGGTGGGGCGGTGTTTGTGGCAAGGATCCCTGTGACGGCAGACTAACCCTTCCGCGTCCGCCGCAGCACCGCGTCCAGCCGTGCCGACAAGGCCCGGGCCCGGAACGGCTTGGAAAGAAAATCGTCGGCGCCGAACTCGAACACCCGCACTTCATTCTCTTCGTCCCCGCGCGCTGTCAGCACCACCACCGGGATGTTCTCGGTGGATCGGCGTGACCGCAGGTGCGACAGCACGCCGTAGCCATCGAGCCCCGGCAGATTCAGGTCCAGCACGATGATGTCGGGCGCCGTACGGTCCACCTGGTCCAACGCCTCGATCCCGTCCCGCGCTTCCGTCACCGTGTAGCCGTCCCGCTCGAGCAGGTCCCGCATCACGCGACGCAACTGGTCCTCATCGTCCACGAGCAGGACCCGGCCATGCCGCTGGTCGCGCGTGGGCGTCGTCTCGACGTCATCCTCGACGACCGCCGCCTCGAGCAGCTCGAACGTGTCCGAGATCGCTGGTGCCGCGCGTGGCGGCGGCGCAGGGGTGGCAGGAACCGGTGTGGCAGTCTCGTGCGGCGGCGAAGTCGTCGGCGCTGCCGCGGCTTTGCGGAACTCATCTTCCTGCGGCACGTCCACCACACGTAACAACTCATCAATGGTGGACTCGCCCTTCAGCACGTGCGCCAACCCGCTTTGCCACAGGTCGCGCATACCGCTTGCCTTGGCCGCTTCCGCAATTTCCCCGGCCGAGGCGCTCTGGCCGATACGACGTTCCACCTCGGGCGTAATCTTCATCACTTCGACGATCGAAAACCGGCCGTAATAACCGGTTTGTGAACACTCCGAACAGCCGGCCGCCCGATACAGCGGCGTCTCGGGGGGCACCCACTTGTGCAGCTTGGGCGGAATGGTCTCGACCCACACTTCCTTGCACGACTTGCACAGGCGCCGCATCAGCCGCTGGGCCACCACGCCGCGCAGCGCGGTCGCGATCTTGAACCCTTCAATGCCAATGTCGATCAACCGCGTCACCGCATTGGGAGCGTCGTTGGTGTGCAGGGTCGAAAGCACCAGGTGGCCGGTGAGTGCCGCCTGAATGGCGATCTGTGCCGTTTCCTTGTCGCGGATCTCGCCGACCAGCACGACGTCCGGGTCCTGACGCAGAATGGACCGCAGGGCCGCCGAGAACGTGAGGCCCGCCCGCTCGTGCACCTGCACCTGCACGATGCCCGCCAGGCGGTACTCCACCGGGTCTTCGACGGTCACGATGTTCACGCCCTCACTCTGCACATGGCGCAGGGCCGAGTAGAGCGTGGTGGTCTTGCCGGACCCCGTGGGGCCCGTCACCAGAATCACGCCGTCCCTGTTTTCGAGCAGTTCCTGGATCGGCGTGATCTCGTCGGCCGACAACCCCAGCGACTCGAGCGACAGCACCGTCCGGCGCGAATCGAGGATGCGTACCACGACCTTCTCGCCCAGCGAGGCCGGCAGGGTCGAGACGCGGAGGTCCACCGGGACACCGTTCACCGCCACGCGCGCGCGGCCGTCCTGCGGACGCAGACGGTCGGCAATATCGAGCGAGGAGATGATCTTGATCCGGGAAATCAGCGGAATACCGGCTGCCCGGGGCACCTTCATGACCTGCCGCAACACGCCGTCAATACGATAGCGCACCGCGACCCCACCCTCTTCGGGCTCAATGTGGATGTCGCTGGCCCGTGAAAGTATGCCTTCGGAAAGAATCAGGTCCACCAATCGGACGACGGGACGCTGCGACGCCTCCTCAGCCGAGATCTGCAGTTCCTCGGCTTCGTCCTTCTCTTCAACCTGCGTGACCTGCGTATCGGTCTCCATGCTGTCGAGCAGCTTGGACATGACGTTCTCAGGCCGATAATGCTCGTCAATCTTGTCCCGAATGGCGGCGGGGCTCGCGAGCAGCATGCGCACTTCGCGTCCCGTAGCAAACGCGAGCGTCTTCTCACAGTCGTAGTCAAACGGGGTCGCGGTCGCGATTTCCAGATAGGAGTCGGTTGAACGGAGCGGCAGAATGTGATAGCGCCGGGCCACCTGTTCCGGGACGACTTCGCGCGCCTGGCGCTCGCTGGACGCCAGCTCCGCCACCTTGAGGCGGAACCGGTTGGACAGCGCCTCGAGGATCGCCGCGTCCGTGGTCGCCTTGGCGGCCGTGAGCGCTTCCCACAGGGAGTCAACGGTGGCCTTGTCGCGCACCGTCGCCACCTGCTCGACGCCCACCAATTCCTCAACGGTCTTGGCGAGCCATTCGTCCTTGAAGTTCTTGGCCATTCCGCTCGAAGATAACGGTCGTCAGAGAATGGGCCAGAGGGACTGGCGAAGGTCGAGGGTGACGCCCACGTCTCGTGTCCGCGTGGCGTACCCCACATCCACCCGAAGCAGCCGGTGGAAGAACTCGGCGCTCATGCCCAGGACGGGACGCCAGCCGTCGGAATCCGCCCAGGGCGCGCCCGCGACCGGGTCCTGCGCCCGGCCGACCGCCACAAACGGACTCACGGTAACCTGGCTCCCGGTGGACGCATACGGCCCGAGCGGCACCGCCGGGAACGGGACGGGC
>Ga0326597_10008455_pt1 | contig 13885 bp, 12 predicted proteins | sample RVTome_12_FD_203789 | JGI IMG/M metagenome (GOLD analysis project Ga0326597, IMG submission 203789) | Soil microbial communities from uranium-contaminated site in the Upper Colorado River Basin, Wyoming, United States - RVT100D185 | ecosystem: Environmental > Terrestrial > Soil > Contaminated >... | reverse complement strand
ACGCCCGCCGATGTGGAAATGCCGTTCACGCCGTGGCAGCCCGCGCACGAGGCTTGCGCCACGCGCCTGCCTTCCGCGACGTCCTGGGGCGTCGCGTACGCCGGCCTGAGATCAGCGTCGCCGCCGGAAGGCAATGCGACCGTGGGGGCGGAACGGGCCTGGCCATAGCCTGCGATCGGCAGGCTCGCGGCAAGCACGGCCAGGAGAAGAGCCGGCGCACTTCGTTTCATCGACGCTCCATTGGGCGATTGTTGGCGTTTGTCACAGGGCAGGACGCGCAACCGGAAAAGTCGGCTGACCGACGGCCCCGGGTCCGGGCCGAGCGCGACGCATTGTCACCTCGCCGTTCGGTCAATTCTAGCATCTCACTCCCCGGAAAAAGCGGGCCGCGGCCCGCTGTTTCATTCCCTGAAATCCTGGCACCGCGCGCCCGCCGGCTCCGGCGGGCACGGCCTCGCCATGCGGCGGTTCCGGCCTCCGATAGCGTGCGTTCCTTCTCGCGGAGCCGAATTGTTGATGCCTGGCGAGGCAGCGCCGCGCTTACCTTGACATAGATCAAGCCGTTCAGGGACGCACGTTGCTACCGTGAGTCAACGCGCAGGAGCGCAATCCCCAATCCCGGTGCGAATTGCTCTGACGACAGAAACCTGACCAACCTTCATCAAAGCGCAGGCCCGCGCGTGCCCAAGCATATCGTCCGATTGATCTCCCTGATGGTCGCCGGGCTTGTGGTGGCGCTGATCGCGAAATGGTACTTCACCGACGATTCGTTCTATCGATTCGGCCACTTCCGCGCTGATTCGGTCGCGGAAATCGCCGCCCGGGAACCGGCTTTCCAGACGCCGCGTTATTGCCAGAGCTGCCACGCCGAGCGGTACGCGCAATGGTCGGCCAACAACCACAAGACCGTCATCTGCGAGACCTGTCACGGGGCCGCCAAGGGGCATCCGCAAGAAAAAGCGAAGCTGGCGATTCCCGCCGACACGAGAAAGCTGTGCACGCTGTGCCATGAGGCGATGCCCGGCAGGCCGCGCACGCAGCCCCAGGTCGCGCTCGACTGGCACTCGGGCGGCCAGCAATGCATCGTCTGTCACAACCCCCATGCGCCCAAGCTGGCGGGCGTGGTGGCCGCGGTAGCCGGCGATGCCGCGGCTGGCGGCAAGAAGCACGCGGCCAGTTGCGCGAGCTGTCACGGCGCGGCCGGCATCAGCCCGAACGACACCTGGCCGAGCCTGGCCGGGCAGAGCGCCGCCTACCTCGTGCGGATACTGGGCGCGTACAAATCCGGCGACCAGTCGGACGTGATGATGTCCCCGGTGGCGAAAACGCTCGGCGACTCGGACATACAGAATCTCGCGGCCTATTACGCCGGCCTGAGCTGCAAAGCGGCGCCGGGCGAGGCGCCCACGGACGATGCCGCCGCCGGCAAGATCCTGGCGGCGAAAAATTGCGCGGCCTGCCACGGCGAAACCGGCATCGGGAGCAATCCCGCCTGGCCGAGGCTTGCCGGCCAAAAGTCCGGTTACCTCGTGAATGCGTTGAAGGCCTTCAGGGCCGGCCTGCGCAAGGACCCGATGATGGCGGGCATTACCCGGGGCTTGAGCGACGCGGACATCGACAACCTTGCCGCGTACTACGCGGCGCAAAGCTGCGAGCCGGTTGCCCAGGCGGGGAAAACACCATGAAGAAAGAAGCCATCACTTCGCTGGTCGCGCGCCGCTCATTCCTGCGCAGGATCGGCGCCGCCGCCGCCTGTGCGGGCGCCGTCGCGACCACCGGCGCCCTCGGCGTCGCAAAGAAAGTCGCCGCCAAGAGCAAAGCCGCCTCCAGCGGCGGCTCGTTTCCCACTCCGGACTACGACTGGAGCAAGCGCCGCTGGGCGTTCGGCGTCGACGCCACGAAATGCATCGGCTGCCTGCGCTGCGTGGAAGCGTGCAAGACCGAAAACGGCGTTCCCCTGGACGCCAGCCACTTTCGCACCTGGGTGGAGCGTTACGTCTACCTGGAGGGCGAGAGGAACGCGAGGATCGACAGCCAGTCCGATCCGCGCAATATCGCCGCCACCGGATCGGGAAAGGAGTACCGCTTCGACAACCGTTACAAGGACGCGAAAGTCGAAAAGGCGTTTTTCGTGCCGAAGCTGTGCAACCAGTGCGAGCACCCGCCGTGCGTTCAGGTCTGCCCGACGGGCGCCACGTACCGGACGAAGGACGGCGTGGTGCTGATCGATCACAAGTACTGCATCGGCTGCCAGTACTGCGTTCAGGCCTGCCCCTACGGGGCCCGCTACTTCATCCACGAGAAGGGGGTCACCGACAAGTGCAACTGGTGCTACCACCGCATCACCAGGGGGATGCAGCCCGCCTGCGTGGAGGTCTGCCCGGTCAATGCGCGCATTTTCGGTGACCGGAACGACCCGGCCAGTCCGATCAGCCAGTTCATCCGCAACAACCGCGTGCAGGTGCTCAGGCCCGAGACGGGGAACGCGCCGAACTGCTTCTACGTCGGCATCGACAAGGAGGTCTCGTGATGGAAGGCCTGTTCGCTCACGTCGCCCCCTACGTCGGCTACGTCTACCCCAACGAGACCGACATCCCGTGGACGGTGCTCATCGTGGTCTACCCCTATCTCACCGGCCTGGTCGCCGGCGCCTTCACCGTGTCGAGCCTGTATCAGGTGTTCGGCATGCAGCGTTTCAAGCCCGTGGCGCACTTCGCGCTGCTCACCTCCCTGTGCCTGATGCTCTTCGTGCCGATGCCCTTGCTCCTGCACCTCGGCCATCCGGAGCGCGCCTTCAACTCCGTGATCACGCCGCACGTGACGTCGGCCTTTGCCGTGTTCGGCTATGCGGCCGGTTTCTACGTCGTTCTGCTGATGCTGGAGAACTGGTTCGTGTTCCGGCCCCACATCGTGCAGCAGGCGCAGCAGGCAAGCGGGCCGCTGGGGTGGTTCTACCGCGTGCTGTCGCTCGGTTCGTACGATCTGTCCGACAAGGCGATGCAGTACGACCGGAAATGGATCTTCGCGCTGGCCGTCATCGGCATACCCGCCGCGCACGGCCTGCACGGCTACGTGGGATTCGTGTTCGGGTCCCTCAAGTCCCGGGAATGGTGGTCCTCCGATCTCATGCCGGCCATTTTCCTGTTTTCCGCCGTCATCTCCGGCACGGCATTGCTGATCGTGCTCTATGTCCTTTCCTGCAAGCTGCGGAAGATTCCCGTTGACCTCGCGTGCGTGAAAGGCCTTGCGTACACGCTGTGGGGCTTCTTTCTGTTCACCCTCGTGCTGGAGGGCGTGGAGTTTACGAGCCTGGTCTATCGCGGCCGGGAGGGTATCGACATCATCCTGCAATACGTGACTGGCCCGCTCCTCGTTCCGTTCTTCATCCTGCAATTCGGCATCGGGTCGCTGGTCCCCCTCGCCCTGCTAACGTTCATGATCTGGCGGGGCACCACGGGCCGCGCGCTGATCGCGGGAGTCACCGCGAGCGCGGTGCTGGTGCTGCTTGCCGTATTGATGATGCGCTATAACGTGGTCATCGGCGGACAGGAAATTTCGAAGACCGGCAAGGGCCTGCTGACCTATCACCCGCTCCTGTTCCACCGGGAGGGTCTCGTCGCCGCCGCCGCGGTGCTGGTCGCGCCCCTGCTCTTCCTGCTGGTCATGGTTCGCTTGTTTCCGCCCTGGGCGGAGGCGCCGGCCGTGTCGGCCCCGCCCTCGCGTCACGCCGGTGCGCCGATTTGAGTTGAGCCATGTCCATTCTCACGCCCGCCATGAGCGACGCCGGATGATTCGGCGTTCGTGACGTCATCCTGCCCGACCGGAGCGGATCAATGAAATTTTCACTTCTATCACTGGGCGGCATTGCCCTGCTTCCCGCTATCGCGTCGGCTTTCCAGCCGTTGGTGACCGACGACACCGGCACGCAAGGCGCCGGCGGCAACCAGATCGAAGTCGCTTACAACCGCACGCGGGACAAGACGCCCGATGCCCGGGTCATCGCCCACGAGGCGCCCCTGGTGTTCGCGCGCGGCATCACCGATACGCTGGATCTCTATGCCGGGATCGCTTACCAGAGAATCGTGCCGCCCGCGCCGGAAACGGTCGAGCGCGGCTGGGGCAATCCCGCCGTCGGCGCCAAGTGGCGCTTCTACGAAAATGACGCGAGCAAGCTGAGCTTCGCCCTCAAGCCGGAGTTCCAGTTTCCGGTCTCGAAGAGCAAGGAGTCGCGCGGCCTGGGCACGGCGCGCACCTCGTACAGCGTCAACCTGGTGATGACGCAGGAAACCGGCTTCGGCGCGGTGCACGCCAATGCCGTGGTCGAACGGGTGAATTACTCAGACGACGCGCTCAACCAGGCGGAGCGGCGCACGCTCTACCGGCTGTCGGCGGCGCCGGTCTGGGACGTGTCCGAGCGCTGGAAGCTCGCGCTCGACGCGGGGCTCATGACCAATCCCGACCGGACAGCCCGGACACAAATGGGCTACGTGGAGCTGGGTGCCGTCTACGCACCCGGCAAGGACCTCGACCTCGCCCTCGGCATCATCCGCAACGTCAGGGACGGCGCCGTCAGCACGACCCAGGCAACCGCCGGCGTCACCTGGCGGTTCCGATAGGCAACGTGACTGCGGCGCTCCCCGCCGCAGCGCGATGCTTTGCCGCCGCGGCAATCCGCCCTGGGCGATCCATCCCTTCTTGATTGGCGGACGACAATCGCGACACCCGGCCGTTAACCGCTTGTTGCACGCCGCCTGAAGTCGAGCGCGCACTCGATCGCGCGCGACTCGCGGCGGCGTGCCTCCCGGCCTATTTCAACCGTGCAGCCTCGATCGCCGCCTTGGCGCCGAATCCGACAGTGACCGGGAACGACACGTGGTGGCCGCGCGAGGTCATGTTGTCGTCGTGGACCGCGAACGCGAAGTTGTAAACCTGGCCGTCCTTCAGCATCTTGTCGTCCGGGTTCTTCAGATTGCGCGCGCGCGCCCAGACCACGGTCCAGGTGCCGTCTTTCCACACCCCCTTTGCCTGCTTGTTGTCCGCGGCCGATCCTTGCGCAAGCTTCCGGTCGACGACGTACTGGGACACCAGGTCGCCGGCCTTCCAGCCCGCCTTGGGATCGAAGGGCACGGCGTTCTGCCCCGGCAGCATGACGGTAGACGATTTGCGTATGTCGTCGATCGCGAACGCCTTCTTCCCGGTCTTCTTCGCGTCGTACATGTACTTCGGCTGCTTCTTCTTCGGGTCCATGTTCGAGGTGAACATGTTCTTGCCCGCGTCGAAATTGCGGTATTCGAGCACGAAGCCGTCGTCCGCCATGCCGACCGGGTTGGAGCGGTGGGCGCGCCACTGCATCAGCTCGAGGAAGCCGCCCGCCGCCTTGAGCTTCTTGATCTCGTCCAGGCTCTTGCCCTTGTCCCACGACGCCAGCGCGTCGGTGCGCGTGGACGGCAGGTATTTGCGGACGTCGTTCTTCTTCAGCGCCTTCAGCAGCGGATTGGCCTTCACGGCGTCCGTTTTCGGCTGGCCCGGGGCATCACGCATGCCGTTATGACAGGTCTGCCAGCAGCCCTGGTTCGCGAACGCCGGCACGCCGCCGTCGTCGAGCATGATGGACAGGCGGTCCTCGTACACCGCCGGCATATCCCCCTTGCGGACCGCTCCATTGAGCCGCTGGTTGCCGTACGGCTTCCACGCCTTGCCGTCGAAGCGCAGGAACGGATAGGCCTCGCCCGGATAGGGATTGCGCGTCTTCCACTGGAAGCGGAAGTAGGCGTTTTCGTTGTCGTAGGCGACCTGCACGGTCAACGGGATGGTGCCGTTCTTGCCTTCCACCGGGGCCGGCTCCAGCTTGTTCGCCTTGACCAGCTTGTCGCCGAGCTTCTGTTCGGCGCCGGTATGGCAGGTCAGGCACGCCCCGCCGGTATTGACTACCTGTGCCCCCGGGTGCGCGGGGCTGCGCAGAAATTGATACGTCGACTGTCCGGGATAGAACAGCGTCAAGGTTTTCGCTGGGACCCCGTCCCATTTCACGGTGGCGGGATCTACCGCGAGAACGGGTCCTGCAAACAGCGTGGCGACAGCAAGTGCGATCGGCTGCAATCTGGGAACGTTCATGATCTTCCTCTTGTGACGGCGCCGGCCCCGGCCGGTCCGAAGTGGCATGCAATTGACGAAAATGACTCGCGTAAAGGGTAGCAACCCGCGGCTGCCCTCGGCTTGATCCAAATCAATCGACCGCCGTAAATGCCCTGCTCCCGCCAGGGGATCCGGGCACCGTCTGAATCGGAAACCAGGAACACTCCCCTGCTCCGCGATAGCGGGCCCGGCATGCCCCCCGTCGCGACACGCCCCTGTCCTGGGCAAGGCCGGTCCGAATACCCCGGGCCGGTCCCCGCCCGGCAGGAGGCGTCGCTTAAAATGCAGTTTTGCAACCCCTGCATGAATCTTTTTCGCCTGCTCCAGCAACGCGCCGCGGACGGCAAGCCCCTGCGCGTCCTGCTCATCGGCGCCGGCAAGTTCGGCTCGATGTTTCTCGCGCAGGCGCGGCGCACGCCGGGCATCCACGTCGTCGCCGTTGCCGATCTCGCGCCGCAGCGCGCACTCGAAAGCCTTGAGCGCACCGGGTGGAACGCGGCGCATTACCACGCCCGTTCTCTCGACGAGGCATACAGAAATGGTGCGACTTGCGTGACGGATGACGCGGTGACGGCGATCGCCTCGGGCGCGGTCGAGATCGTGATCGACGCCACCGGCAGCCCTGCGGCCGGCATCCGCCACGCCCTCGCCTGCTGCCGCCACGGCAAGCACGTCGTCATGGTGAACGTGGAGGCGGACTGCCTCGCCGGCCCCCTGCTTGCGCAGCGGGCGCGGCAGGCCGGCGTCGTCTACTCGCTCGCCTACGGGGACCAGCCGGCGCTGATCTGCGAGCTGGTGGACTGGGCGCGCGCGGCCGGCTTTGAGGTCATCGCCGCGGGCAAGGGCACGAAATATCTCCCCGCGTACCACGACGCCACGCCCGATACGGTATGGCACCACTACGGATTCTCGCGGGAGCAAGTGGCGCGGGGAGATTACAACGCGCAGATGTTCAATTCCTTTCTCGACGGCACCAAGTCGGCGATCGAGATGGCCGCAGTCGCCAACGCGACCGGACTCACGCCGGCGCCTGACGGGCTCGCGTTTCCACCCTGCGGCACGGACGATCTGCCGTCCGTGCTGAAGCCGCGCGCGGACGGCGGGCAGCTGCACCACCGAGGCCAGGTCGAGGTCGTCTCCAGCCTGAACCGGGACGGCACCCCGGTCGCGCGCGACTTGCGCTGGGGCGTCTACGTGACATTCGCCGCGGACAGCGACTACGTGCGGCGGTGCTTCAGCGAATACGGGCTCGTGACCGACTCCTCCGGAAATTTTTCGGCCATGTACAAGCCCTACCACTTGATCGGTCTGGAGCTCGGCATCTCGGTGGCAAGCGTCGGTCTGCGCGGGGAGCCCACCGGCGCGCCCACGGGCTTCCGCGGCGACGTCGTGGCGGTCGCGAAACGCGACCTGAAGGAAGGCGAGACGCTCGACGGCGAAGGCGGCTACACGGTATGGGGCAGACTGATGCCCGCGCGCGATTCGCTCGCCCTGGGCGCGCTGCCGATCGGGCTCGCCCACGGAATCCGTCTTTCGCGCCGGATTCCGAAGGGAAAACTCATCACCTGGCAGGATACCGCCGCGGCGGAGACAGAGGCTGCGCGGGTGCGCCGGGAAATGGAGGCCCTGTTCGAGGGCGAAGCAGAAAAGCACCGGGACCATCCACGATGACAGACCATGGGGCAGCCCCGGGACCGGAATCCATGATCCCATTCTCGTTTGACTCGGTCACGGACCGGAATCGAGGAGCCCCCCGGAATAGTTGACACTCGCCCTTCGATGTAATGAGAATGGGATACATGCAACGTCGCGCCTTCATCAAGGCCTGCGCGGCGACCTGCGCGCTGGGCGCGCACGAGGCGCTCGCGGCAGCCGGCCTCAAGCCACGCCTCTACTCCCGCGTGCAGCTCACCGACAATCGCGGCCGCCCGCTCAATGCCGCCAGCCTCGTCGCCGGCCGCAACTACATCTTCCATTACCCGTTCGAGAGCACGCCGTGCTTCCTGCTGAACCTGGGCAAGCCGACCGTGCGCGACGTCGCGCTGAAAACGGAAAGCGGCGCCGCCTACCGGTGGCGCGGCGGCGTCGGCGCCCACCGCGCGATCGTCGGCTATTCCGCGATCTGCGCGCACCGCATGAGCTACCCGACGCCGCAGATCAGCTTTATCAGCTATCGGGAAAAATCCACCGCCTCCGGAACGATGCGGCCCAACACCATCCACTGCTGCTCCGAGCACAGCGAGTACGACCCCGCGGCGGGCGGCAAGGTGCTGGGCGGGCCCGCGCCGCAGCCGCTGGCGGCGATCCTGCTCGAGCACGACGCCGGGAGCGACGCCTTGTACGCCGTCGGCACGCTCGGCGGCGAGATGTTCAATGCCTTCTTCTCCAAGTACGAGTTCAAGCTGGCGATTGACTACGGCGCGAACCGGACGCGCCAGCAGGCGGCGGACCGCACCGCCGTGCAGGAGCTCGCGCAGTTCTGCCGGCAGCGGGTCCGCTGCTAGCCTCGAATGGCGCCGCTCGTTTCTCGTTACTCGTTACTCGTCGACACCGCCTACCGGCTAATCCGCGTCATGCGGGAGCATCTCGGCGCGTCGGGGGAACGGAACCCAGTCCCTACCTCGTGCGTTTCTGGATTGAAAAAGTAGAACTCCAGTGGGGATGCGCCTGCCCCTTGGGGTCCGACGGTGCATTCTGCAAGCACCTTGTCGCGACCGGGCTGGCTTGGCTGTCCGGAACAGTCCGGACCAGCGCAACAACGGATAGTCTTCTGCCGGCGGAAGTGATTCGGGAAGTACTGGACGCCGCCAGTGAAAGCGTCCTCGCGCAGGTCACGAAGGACCGCATTGCATGGGACGAGAGCCTGCTCGCCGAGACCGTCCTTGCCGCCCGGGCGTCACGGCACGAAACCCCCGTGGCGACGAACCGGAACGCCGCGCCCCGCAAGCGTCACGCCAGCAGGCGCAAGCCGAGTTCTTCCGCCGATTGATTGAGGCGCGTGTCGAAGCACGCGAAACGCAGGCTGTTCTCGCCCTGCCCTACCCGCAGCGATTCCGCGGCGGCGAGATGCACGCTGTCGTATCCGCGCAGGCCGAACCGTTCGGCCAGTTCTCCGGCCCGCCGCAGGATGCGCTCATCCGGGAGGACGGGTGAAAGCAAGCCCCAGTCCCTTTCGAAGTCGCGCTTGCACTGATCGAAAGTCTGGGCATCCTGCCGCCCCATTCGATACAGGCGGGCGAGCGCCGAGCGCATTTCCGGATACGCGATCCAGTGAGCGTGCACCTGACCCGCCTCAGCCACTGCTACCCGGATCCTGTCTGCGCCCGGCTCGCCCACGTAGAGCTTGATGAATGCAGACGTGTCGAGATAGAGAATCAAATCCGGTCCTCGAGCACCATGTCCGAGGCCAGCTTATCGCCGGGTTTCCATTTGATCGGGTGCTTCGCCCCTTTTAGCTTCCCGCCCTTCCCCGGCTGGACCCAGGGCAACGCGTTGATGCGCCGGATGTAATCCGCCTCGGTCTCCTTCGCCGTCGGCTGAACCAGCGTCAGCCGCGCCACCGGCCGCCCGCGGTCGGTGATCACCACGTCCTTGCCCGCCTGCACCAGCTTCAAATACTTCGACAGCCGGTTCTTCATCTCCCGGATCGAGACTTCCATCAGGAAACCTCCATGTAGCTACGTTACGAACATTGTAGCCACATCGGATGCGAACGTCCACCCCCGGCTCGATAGGCCGCCCGGTGAAGCACCCGCGCCAGTATCACCAATCCACGGCGACTCGTCGTACGGATTTTCTCCGTGATCTCCGTGTTCTCTGTGGCTAAATCGGGGTCCTAGCGGGTGTTGAAGAAGAAGGCGGAGAGGCCGGGGACGTTGAGGCACCACTGCCCGGCCTCGGCGATCGCGGCGGGATGCGCCGCTTTCACGATGCCCAGGATGCCGACGCCGGCAATCAGCGCGGCGCAGGCGAGACGCGCCCTCCTTCCCCGCGCGAACTTCACGACATAGCCGAACCAGGCGCCGATCGCGAGCAGATTCGGCAGCGTGCCGAGCCCGAACGCGGCCATCACCAGAGCGCCGTGCAGGGGATCCGAGGTGGCGAGCGCCGCGATCAGCGCGGCGTAGACCATCCCGCACGGCAGCCAGCCCCACAGCAGGCCGAGCCCGAATGCGCGCGGCGCGGAATTCGCGGGGAGAAAACGCGCCGAGTGCGGCTGGATGCGCCGCCACAGCACGCCGCCCGCCGTCTCCATGGCCCTCACGAGCGGCGTGAATCCGGCGAGATAGAGCGCGAACAGGATGAGCGCCAGGCTCATCGCGGTCAGGAGCACCTGTTGCGTGAGCGGCGTGCCGCGCAGCGCAAGCCCCGCCGCGCCCAGCGCGCCGGCCAGGGCGCCCGCGACAGCGTAGCTCGAGATGCGGCCCGCATTGTAGGCGAGCGCCCGCCCCCACCACCCCCGGTGGCTGCCCGCCTCCGGCCGCCGGCCGCAGGCAACGCCCGCGATGCCGCCGCACATCGCCGCACAATGCGCGCCGCCCGCCAGCCCCGCGGCGAATGCCGACAGCAGAATCGCGTTAAGCCAGCCGCTCATTTTTGCGATGAGGCGTGACTCGTGACTGGTGACTGGTGCCCGCCTTTCGACGGCTTTGCTTCACCTTCCGCCCCTCACACCTCACTCCTCTCCCCTCTCTCTCGCGGGTCAGATGACCCGCGAGTAGCGCCGCACCTCCCGGTCGTGCCGCAGGTAGCGGTCGAACACCATGCAGATACTGCGCACCAGCAGCCGACCCTTCGGCGTCACCGTGATCCAGTCGCGGTCGATCGTGAGGAGCCCCATGCGCTCGTGCTCCCGCAGCGCGTCGAGCTCGACCGCGAAGTAGCGGTCGAAATCCACGAGGTAGGAGACGGCGATCGACTCTTTCGACAGCGCGAACTGGCACATCAGCGCCTGGATAACCGCGCGGCGCACGAGGTCGTCCGCGTTGAGCTCGATGCCGCGCATGATCGGCAGCTGCCCGCGATCGAGGACGTCGCAGTAATCGTCCATCGTCCGGACGTTCTGGCTATAGGTCGGCCCGATCGCGCCGATCGCCGAGACGCCGAGCCCGATGAGGTCGGCGTCCGCGCTGGCGGAGTAGCCCTGGAAGTTGCGGTGCAGCCGTCCCTGGCGCTGCGCCACCGCCAGCGCGTCCTCCGGCAGCGCGAAATGGTCCATGCCGATGTAGACGTAGCCCGCCGCGGTGAGCCGCTTGATCGCCAGCTCGAGCAGCTTCAGCTTCGCCTCCGGCGACGGCAGGTCCGCCTCGTTGATGCGGCGCTGCGACTTGAAGAGGTGCGGCAGGTGCGCGTAGTTGTAGAGCGCGATTCGGTCCGGCCGCGCGGAAACCACCCGCGCGATCGTCGTGTTGAAGCTGATCGGGGTCTGCTTCGGCAGCCCGTAGATCAGGTCGATGTTGATCGAGTCGAATCCGGCGTCGCGCGCGGCGGCGAGGACCGCCAGCGTTTGCGCCTCGCTCTGAACGCGGTGGATGGCCGCCTGCACCACCGGGTCGAAGTCCTGCACGCCGAAGCTCACGCGGTTGAACCCCAGTTCCCGCAGCGCCCGGATGGCCGGCTCGTCCGTGGTGCGCGGATCGACCTCGATCGAGTACTCGCCGCGAGGCGCGAAATCGAAGTGGTCCGCGAGAAGCGCGAACAGCGCCTTCAACTGCCCCGTGTCGTAGTAGGTCGGGGTGCCGCCGCCCCAGTGCATCTGCGCGACCCGGGAATCGTCCCGGAACAACCCCGCCTGCAGCCCGATCTCCTTCTCCAGGTAGTCCAGGTAGCGCGCCGCCTTGCCGGCATCGCGCGTCACGATCTTGTTGCAGCCGCAGTAGAAGCAGATGTCCCGGCAGAACGGCAGGTGCACGTAGAGCGCCAGCGGACGCTGCACACCCCCGATGTTGCGCCGCGCCGCCCAGACGCGGTAAGCGTCCTCGCCATAGGCTTCGACGAAGCGGTCGGCCGTCGGGTACGAGGTATAGCGCGGACCGTGCTGGTCGAAGCGCCGGATCAGGTCGGCATCGAATTCGATCGTCGGAAAGTTCATGTTTGGCATCGCGAAACAGGCGCGTGCGCGGTTCGGGGCAGTATTGCATGGCGGGGCCGGGGGCCATTGATCTAGGTCAATCCGGAGGGCCGGCGGACCGGCAGACTGTCTTTCATGACCGAGCTTCCCGACCCCGCGCCCATGGATCTCGGCCGCCTGCGCGCCGCCTGCTCCACGTGCAGCCTGCGCGAGTTGTGCCTGCCGGCGGGCCTCGACCCGCGGGAGATGGAGCGGGTCGACCGCCTGGTCACCCAGCGGCGCCGCGTCCGCAAAGGCGACCATCTCTATCGCGCCGGCGCGCCGCTTGCCGCGCTCTACGCGATCCGGTCGGGCTTCCTGAAGAGCTGCGTCCTGCACGAGGACGGCCGCGAGCAGGTGGCGGGCTTTCACATGATGGGGGACCTGCTCGGGCTCGACGCGATCGGCGGCGGCCGCCACATGAGCGATACGGTCGCGCTCGAGGACAGCGAGCTGTGCGAGCTGCCGTTCGACCTCCTCGAGCAGTACTCGCGGGAGCTGCCGTCTCTCCAGCAGCAGCTGCACCGGGTCATGAGCCGGGAGATCGTCCGCGACCACGGCGTCATGCTGCTGCTCGGCAGCATGAAGGCAGAGGAGCGGCTGGCGGCGTTCCTGCTCAACCTCTCGCAGCGATTCGCCGCGCGCGGCTACTCGGCGACTGAGTTCAACCTGCGGATGACCCGGAGCGAGATCGGGAGCTACCTGGGACTCAAGCTCGAGACAGTCAGCCGCGCGCTGTCCAGCTTCCAGGACCAGGGGCTGGTCGCGGTGCGGCAGCGGCAAGTTCGCATACTCGACGCCGCGCGCCTGCGGGCGATGCTCGACCCGCGCCGCTAAAAGCGGACGAATTGGACGGGATTAACAAGATTTACAGGATTAGAACAAGAAGCCATTCGGTGTTGATTGAATCTTGTTAATCTTGTCAATCCTGTCTATTTGTTCGGGTTCTTGACCTCGGCGGGCGCCGGGGCCACCTGCGCGACGGCGGACGGCCGGCCACGGCGGTAGATCACCCAGTAGACCAGCGCGACGAGCACGCTGCCGCCGACGATGTTGCCGGCGATCACCGGCACGAGGTTGCCCGCCATGCCGGCGAGCGTGATCGCGTCGCCGCCGGGCGGCAACGCGAGCCCGTGCCACTTGAGGAGCCACGCCAGCGGGAAGAAATACATGTTGGCGATCGAGTGCTCGAACCCGGCGGCGACGAAAGCGGATATCGGGAACACGATCGCGATGAGCTTGTCCATCACGCTGCGGCCGGCGAGCGCCATCCACACCGCCATGCACACCAGGATGTTGCACAGCATGCCGAGGAAGAATGCCCGGCCGGGGGACAGCGCGACCTTCGCCGCGGCGATCTTGAGGTAGGCCGCTCCCACCGCCCCGCCGTTCATCTCCCAGTGGCCGGAAAGATAGACGATCACGGCGAGCCCCGTCGCGCCCACGAGATTGGCGGCGCAGACGATCACCCAGTTGCGCAGCACCTCCCCGAATCCCAGGCAGCCGTCCGCCCAGCTCATCGCGAGCAGGTTGTTGCCGGTGAAGAGCTCCGCGCCCGCCACCACGACGAGCAGCAGGCCGAGCGAAAAGCAGACGCCGCCCGCGACCCGCGCCGCCGCGAACCCGAGCGAGGCATCGCTC
>Ga0326597_10008454_pt1 | contig 13885 bp, 7 predicted proteins | sample RVTome_12_FD_203789 | JGI IMG/M metagenome (GOLD analysis project Ga0326597, IMG submission 203789) | Soil microbial communities from uranium-contaminated site in the Upper Colorado River Basin, Wyoming, United States - RVT100D185 | ecosystem: Environmental > Terrestrial > Soil > Contaminated >... | reverse complement strand
CGCGAGAAGACGCTCCAAGCGGGCTGCGACGACTACGACACCAAGCCCATCGAGCTCTCACGGCTCATCTCGAAGATCGAAGCGTTGCTGAACGCGAAGAAAGTGTCTTAACAGCGATCAGCTGTTTTAAGCCACTTCGTTCGCCAACGTGCTTCGCAAGAAGCTTTTGATCTCCTCGGGCACCGAGGTGAACCGCAGCACGTAGCGGGACTCCTCGCAGGCGGTCACCTTGGCGTAGAGATCGCCGGGGATGATGACCCCGTTCAATCCGGTGAACCTCAAGCGGAGGTTCGCCAGCCGCTCCAGGGCCTTCGCGCTGGAGATAGCTGCCTCACCCATGGAGAGCGCGACGAGCTTCCCTTCGATCGAATCTCCCGACACGTGCTTTCCCTCGATGACGTCGATGGTGATCGGGATTTCGCGAACCAGGGATCGAAGCTCCTCGCTCGGCGCAGGGAGCACGAGGTTGTGCTTTCCCCCGATTCCCAGAAGCTCGCACACCGTGACCGGCTCCCGAAAGCCCTTGGCTCCGAGCTGGAGCTCGTCGCCCAGCTTCAGCTCCGCTCCCACCGCCTCGGCGGTCGCCTTCGAGATCAGGATCTGCCCCCCGACGGTATAGGACTCGATGCGACCGGTCAGGTTCACGTGGCTTCCCACGACGCCGTACTTCGCGCGCTTCTGGGAGCCGATGTTCCCCACGACGCACTCTCCGGTGTTGAGGGCGATTCCCATCTCGAGCTCGGGAAAACCGTTCTTGCGGTTCTCCTCGTTCACCTCGCGCATCGCGAGCTGCATCTGCAGGGCGCAGACTACCGCGCGCTCGGCGTCGTCCTCGCGGTGGATGGGAGCGCCGAAGAGGGCGAGGATCGCGTCCCCGATGAACTCGTCGATGGTCCCGTTGTATGCGGTGACGATCTCCGCCATCTTCCCAAGATAGTTGTTGAGCATCGCCACCACTTGCTCGGGGTCGAGCTTCTCCGAGAGCGCGGTGAACCCGCGAAGGTCGGACATCATGATGGTGACGCTCCGCTTCTCTCCGCCGAGCCTCAACCCCTCGGGACTCGCAAGCAGGCTCTCCACGACCTCTTTGCTCAGATACCGGCCGAAGGTCTTCCGGATGAACTGATTGTGCCGCTCGAGCTCCGCCGTGAGCCGGCGTGACTCCTCCATCGCCCGCTTTCTCGAGAGCTGGGTCTCGATCCGGGCGAGGGCCACGGGAAAGTCGATGGGCTTGGTGATGTAGTCGTTGGCGCCGAGCTTGAAGGCGCTCACGATGTCCTCGCCCTGGTCCTTGGCGGTCGCCATGATAATGGGAAGCTCGAGGGGCGAGAGGGTCTTGCGGACTTCCCGCAGCACGTCGTAGCCGCTGACCTCGGGCATCATGATGTCCAGGAGGATGAGATCGTAGGTCGTGGTTCGGATCTTCTCGATCGCCTCCTGGCCGCCCTCCGCCGTCTCCACCTGAAACGCCTTCCGCTCGAGTCTGCGGGAAAGCATTGAACGGTTGAGCTCCAGGTCGTCGACGACGAGGATTCGCGTCGCGCCTCCGGCCGCGGCGGCATCGGCTTTTCCGGCGGGAGCGACGTACTCGCCGCTCTTGATTTCGGGAGCCTCGCTTTTCGCGCGGGCGGGCGCCGCGGAGGCCGCGAGCCCGTCGAGGGGGAGAGAATCGATGGTCGCAAGAAGGTTGCGGGCGGCGATTCCGATCTTCTCGAGGTCGGCGACGTAGTGTTGATGTCCCTCGGAGGTCGCCTCCTCGCCCAGCAGCTCGCTGTAGCCGATGATCTGGTTGATCGGCGTACGCAGGTCGTGGCGGAGGCTCTTTGCCGGCGTGGGAGACTTCGTCTCTTCTTCCGGTTGTTCTTCGACGGCTCGTTCGGTAGTCATCTGGTCACGAGCGCACTTCCCGGATTGGAAGAACGCCCCGGTTGCCTCGGTTCGGTTGTTGGGAGCTTTAGTTAATTTATAGCAAAAAAACGGGGCTTCGTCATCGAGGACGGTGCACCATGCGAAATCCGACGTAGTTCACGACGAAGGTGGGAGAGAGCCAGAAGCGGTTGGCGGCGCGAGTGGTTACCGCGGGAAGGTTGTAGGCGCCTCCGCGGACCACCCTCATGTCCTTTCCGCCTTCGCGGTTCGATCCGAGCTCGGTCGCGGTCCAGTCGCGGGTGTTTCCCGCGAGCCCCCGGACCCCGTAGACCGATTCATCGGAGGGGAAGGAGTCGATGGGCTGAGCGGACGCTTCTCCCGGAAGGGCGCCGCTCACGTTGCAGAGGCTCGGGTCGAAGCGATTGCCCCAGGGGTACCACCGTCCGTCAGCGCCGCGGGCGGCCTTCTCCCATTCGAGCTCCGTGGGGAGCTCGTACTCGCGTCCGTCGACCTTCGACCGATACGCGCAGTAGGCGACGGCGTCGTGCCAGGAGATGGATACCACCGGGAACTCCGAGCGCCAGCGAAGGCGCCCCGTGCCTTGAGGGAGCGCGAGGCGGCCGTCCGTTCCCTGGCGGAAGTAGAAACCTCCGTCGGGGCTGCGGCGAGGCGAGCGGCGAAGCGCCTCCTCCGGATCGGTTCGCGCCAGCTCCTCGAGAAAGTCGAGATACTCCTGCACGGTCACCGGGGTGCGAGCGATAACGAAGTCGTCGAGCTCGACCTCGGCGCCGGGAAGCGACCATCCACGAACCTCCTCGTCGCCTCCGGCCTCGAAGCTCCCCGCGGGTACGTGCACGAATCCTTCTCCGATCTGCCGTTCAGAGAAAAGGCGCACCGTTCCGCGCCACTGTCGAGTTCGCGAGATGAAGACCGGATACCGGGTATCGCGATGGCCGTCCTTCTTAAGGACCGCGAGATAGCTGCCCATGGAGAGTGCTACCGGGCCTACCGGCGCCGCCCCGAGATTCCGCGCGTCCGTCGTTTGCTGCACCAGTCGCTTCTCCTCGAAACGGTAGAGCGTCACGACTGCACCCGCGGGCGAGGAGTCGAGGAGGAGCGTGCCGTCGCCGCGGAGCTCCCGCGCGTACCGTCCGTCGTGGAAGGAGCCGACGAGCTTTCCAAAGAAGTCCCGGCTCGCGAAATCGCGGCGCTGTTCGGCTTCGCGAAACCGATCCCAGTAGAACTCAGCTATAAGCCTTCGGGCATCGGGGTGCGCCGGATCGTGGCCGAGGGCGGCGGAGAGCGTCATCACCACTTCGGACGCTGCCTCGGAGAGAGCGGTCTTCAAACTCGCGACCTCGTCCTCGGATTCGAAGAGCGGCGATTTCTCTTCGACGCTCTGCCAGTCGTGGAAGCGGTGCCTAAGGTCCTCGACCTGGGCCTGAGCTTCCTCGACCTTCTCCTTCAACGCGTAGTACTGGTCGAGAAGAAGTTTCCCCTGCGCGGCGAGCTCTCCCGCGCGCTCGCGCCTCTTGGCGCGGTCGGAAGCGGATTCGAGCCACGCCTGAACCTCGTCGTGGAGCTCCCTCGCCGTCTGCTGGCGGGAGTCGGGCGCCTTCGCGAGCGCCTTGAGGCAGGTCTGCTCGAGCTCGAGCGGGATCTCGCGCTCCCGCGCTCTCGCCCGCGGAGAAGGCGGATCCAGCTCGAGGTGGGCGGTCATCACCTCCATCAGCTTTCCCGTGAACGGAGGCTCGAGGGTCAGGATCTCGTACAGCAGGATTCCGAGCGCGTAGACGTCGGTGCGCGCGTCGACGTCTTCTCCCGTGACCTGTTCCGGCGACATATAGGTGGGCGTCCCCACGGCAAAGCCCGTCTGGGTGATGTCAGCCTTGGCCTCGGTCGAGACATCAGTCTCGCCCAGAAGCTTGGCCACTCCCCAGTCGAGAAGAATGACCTCTCCGTGCTCACCCACCATGATGTTCGCGGGCTTGATGTCCCGGTGCACCACTCCTTTGACGTGGGCGTACTCCACTGCCAGCGCCGCCTGAAGGAAGATCTGCACGAGTCGGGTCAAGGAGAACACCCGCAGGTAGGCGGGATCCTCGAGCTCGAGGGACGTAAGGATCTGATGCATCGTCTCCCCGCGGACCACGGGCATCGTGTAGTAGGGCTTGTTGCCCTCGGTCAGTCCCATTTCGTAGACCGGGACGATGTTCGGATGGTCGAGCTGACCGAGGACTTGCGCCTCTTTCAGGAAACGCCAGATCTGAGGCTTGTCGGATTCCGCTCTCACCGTCTTGATCGCGAGCTGCCGCCTCAGGTCTCGATCGAAGGCGAGGTAGACCTCGCCCATGCCGCCTTCACCGAGCGGGGCCACCATCTGATAGCGCTGCCGCTCGCCGAGCGGCTTCGGAAGCCCGGGCTGGTCTTCGCCAAGCGCGAGATCGGCCGGAGGAGGCTCGCCCACCAGAGCCCCGATGGTCGCGAACATCGAGAGCGCGGCCGGGGTCGCCGCGGGCGCCGGAGGCCCTGTTGGGATTGCATCGTGCTTTCCCGCCGCCCAGCGGGCGAGGAACTTCTGCAGGCTGTCGTCCAAGGGACGGGTCTTGGGCGGATCGGCCGGGAGGGCCGTCTCGGAGTCGGCCTTCCTTTCGTCGTTCTTCGACATGAAGGGCTTGGAAAAATCGTAGCACCCCCCCGCGGGGCTGTCGAGACGTGACCGCGCGAGCTGCGAACCACGCGCCATGTCGTCCGTGGAGTTTGTGAGAGCGCGGAATCAGTCGGTGACGCTCGCGACCTACGACCGGAGAATGCGCGAGGCGGCTGAGGGCATCGGAATCCCGCTCTGGGATTCGCTCTGACAGCGTGACGTGCCGATCGGATGCCTGCGCTTTCTCAGGCCGATTTGGGAAGCCCGTTCTTGCTCACGCCCTCGAAGACCTCGCAGAAATAGTCGAGCTCGTCGCGCGTGGTGTAGATGTTGGGCGTCACCCGGATCCCTTGATACTCCTCGTGCTCGATGGGAGCGACGATGATGTGGTGCTTGTTCCAGAGGTGGTCGGCGAGCGCTCGGGGCGAGATTCCGACGATCTCGATGTTACCGATGGCGCAGCTCATCTTGGGGTCGAGCGAGGTATGAAGGCGCACGTTCGGAAGCTCCATGAGCTTCTTGGCCCAGTAATCCTTGAGGTACCTCAGGCGCGCCTCCTTGCGCTTACCCCCGATGGAGTTGTGGAAGACGATGGCCTCTCCGATAGCGAGGTACGGCGCGAGAGAGTGGGTCCCGATCTCCTCGAACTTCCGGATGTCGGCGTTCATCGACTCCGGGGCCGCCATCATCGGCCACAGGCCCTCGATCTTCTCGCGCCGGACGTATAGCATCCCCGTTCCCTTCGGCGCCAGGAGCCACTTGTGGAGGCTGGTTCCGAAGTAGTCGCAGCCGAGGTCGTCGCGCTTGAAATCGAACTGGGCGAAGGAGTGCGCCCCGTCGACCATGACCGGAATCCCGTGCTCGCGGGCGATCTCGCAGACCGCCTTCACCGGCACGATTTGACCCGTGAGGTTGATCTGATGGGACATCAGGATCATCCTGGTCTTCGCGTTGATGGCGCGGCGGAACCCTTCGATCATCTCCTCGTCGGTCTTGGCGGGAACGGGTATGGTGATGTACTTGATATCGATTCCCTCGCGCCGCCGCCTCTGATCGAGGGTGGTGCGCATCCGCCCGTAGTCCTGGGTAGTGGTCACCACTTCGTCGCCGGACTTCAAGTCGACGCCCAGTAGAAGAATCTCCATCGCTTCCGAGGTGTTGCGCACGATCGCGATCTCCTCGGGATCGCAGCCGAAGAGCCGGGCGAGCGCCTGGCGGACCGTCTCGACCCGCGGCGGAAGCAGCCGCGCCACGACGTAGGACGGCGACTCCTCCTGCTGCCAGATGTAGTCGATGAGCGAATCGGTCACGACGCGGGGCGAGGGACAGGTGAAGCCGTTGTTGAGATCGATGAGGCTTCGGGAGACGCTGAACGCCTGCTGGACGTCGCGCCAGTAGGACTCATCGGCGGCCACCTCCTCGGGTGGGAGGGAAGCGATGCGTGCGGTAGCACGCTCCACCGCACGAGTCGTCGCGGGGTCGAACAGGCTCGTAACCGACGCCGCGCCCAGGGTCTTGAGGAAACTCCGTCTCTTCATGCGCGAAAGCCTATCACAAGGTCAGAGCCAGAACTCGGTCCGAATGAACCGCACCAGATCGCGGGTGAGGATGTTGCCGACGAAGCTCATCCCGCAGTAGATCTTCGCGACCCCCGTCATCCCCGGCTTCAGGAGCTTTTCGGTGTTGTCCACGTAGGCGCGGACCAGGACGGTGGACGACTTTCCCCTCGGAGTCGCGATGGGCGCGATCTCGTCCACCTGAGCGTGGAAGCTCCGGAAGGGGTAGCCCCGGACCTTGAACTTCACCGGTTTCGCCAAGTCCACCACGTCCATGTCTTTCTCCGAGACCGGCATCTCGAGAACCACCCGGTCGTAGTTCGCGATCTCGCAGACCTCCGCCCCCTCCTCGAGGTAGTCCCCGACTTTCTCCTCGAACCGATAGGTGGTGAGGGTGCCGGATACGGAGGCGTAGATCTTGGCGCGCGCGAGTTGATCGTCGAGCCGCGCCAGCTCCGCCTCCAGCATCTCGATCCGGGCCTGCTGCGCCTTCTCGTTCGTGAGGTGGAGCCTTTCGATCTCCTCCGCCCGGCTCGTCGGACTAAGCTTTCGCGCGAGCTCCAACTGGGCCTCGGCCTCGCGGCGCCGGGAGCGCGCCTCCTCGAGCGCGTTCCCCGCGTGATCGAACGCCTGCCTGGAGATGATCGCGCTGGTCCATGCCTGCTGGTCGCGCTCGAAGTCCTTCTGGGCCTTCCCCTCGACCTGTCGCGCGGTCTCGAGGGCGCGCTCTTTCACCCGGAGCTCTTCGCGGACCGCGGGGCTGCCTTTTCCCAGGATGGGAAGCTGCTCTCTCGCCTCTTCGAGCTCCGCCGCCTTGTTGCGCCTCGTGAGCTCGAGCTCGGTCGCGTCGTACTCCAGGATCAATCCGCCCTTTTCCACTCGATCGCCCTCGTTCACATGGATGATGCCGATGCGGCCGCTCGAGGGCGCGCGCACGGTCTCCCGTTTCAGGGGCAGCACGCTGAGGTCGGATCGAATGCGGAGCTCCCAGGGAAAGAAGGCGGCGACGAGAGCGATTCCGGCCCACAGGAACACGAAGCGAGATCGTTTCTTCTTCTCGCCGAGCTTCTGCCACTTCTCCTTCCCCGCTTCCTTGGCCGCGGAGGCGGCGGTGAGCGCGGGCTTGTGGAGAAGTCCGACGAGGGTTACGGCATAGAGCGCGAGCGCATCGGCCCCGAGGTTCTCGAAGACGTAGCCTCCGGAATAGACCGCGAGCGTGCCCACGAGGAGCGCCGAGTAGACGAGCGCCGCCGCTCCGAAGACCGTGAGGAAGCGATCTCCTCTCAATCCAAAGATGCGCCGCTCGAGAAGCTCCGGGGTCGCGGGCTCGATTTCGAGGCCGCTCGCGCGCCTTAGAACTCTTCCCAGGCCGGAGAGCGCCTGCCGGCGCAGGTTCTTGATACCGAGGTGCTCGGAGAGCATGAAGTACCCATCCATCTGAATCAGCGGGTTGAAGTTGAAGAGGCTCCTGACGCCGCTCACCGCGGCGACCACGAAAAGCGCCCTCGAAGCGAGCGTGCCGGGTGCGACCAACCGCCACCCGAGGACCGCGAGCGCCCAGACGAAGAGCTCGAAGAAACCGCCGGAGAAGAAAACCCAGAGACGTTCGCGCTTTCCTCGAAAGAGATACGTGTCGCCCACGTTGCAGTAGAAGCAGGGGAGAAAGTAGAGGAGAAGGAAACCCATGTCCGTGACCCGCCCTCCAAAATGGCGGCAAGTGAGGGCGTGGGCCATTTCGTGCAGAACGCTGACGAGCGACACCGTGACCAGGACGAAGAGGAGCCCCTCGAGGCTCACGACGCTCTCGAGACCGAGAACGAGCTCTTCCGCGTTCAGGAGGAAGACCGCCGAGGCGACGAGGAGCGACAGACACGCGAGCCCGACGAACGCCGAGGAAAAGCACCATCGGAACTTCGGGTAGAGGAAGTCCAGAAGCCTTTCGGGATTGGCGAGGGGGAGCTTCCAGTGGAAGAGGCTCTTCGAAGGAGCGCCCTGCACGGAAACGTCATCCTCCTCGTCGCGGAGCAGGAGACCGAGCTCCCGGAACTTCTCGGCGAATCGCGAAAGAACCTCTTCCGAGACCAGGACGTTTTTCTCCTCCGACGCGCGGCGGCGAATGGTCTTGAGCGAGGTCTTCCCGTCGAACTGGGTGATGAGGAAGTGCTCGAGCGGCTTTACCCGGAAATAGCGATTCGAGCTCGGGTCCTTGATGACGAAACAGGACGCGCCCTCCTCCTCGACGGGAGCGATGACGAGGTCGGAGCGAAGCTCGAGCTCGCCACCTCTGGCCGTCGACTCCGCACGGAACGTATACCCACAAGCGCGGCAGCGGACGAACGGGCGACGCGAAGAGACCCCCGATTCGATGGGGCGATGACAACGCTTGCAGCGTATGCCTTTCGCGGCTGGCACCTCTCCCTCCGTGCGTTTGGGGTTCCGACGGCGGAAACGGGCTTGGCTTAAGAGGCCGCTATTCTATCTAAAACAAGTAGCGAACGGAAAGCTGGAATTGCCGCGGCGGCGCCGCCTGGACCACCTGCAAAAAGGCCGAAAGGGGAGTTTCCGATCCGCCGTAGGTCTCGAGGACCTGGAGCGGGTTGAGGCGGTTCGTCAGATTGAAGACATCGAGGGCCAGGGCGAGCCTTCTCGACTCGCCGAGCTCAAAGGTCTTTCCCACGGAGACGTCGACCGAGGCGGCCGAGCCCGCACGGAAGCTGTTCCGCTCGAGAATCCGGCCGTCCACGAAGCCCCGCTCCCGAAGCTTCAAGTCCCCATCGAGATCTGCCTCCACCCGCGGGTCGAGAGGGCGGCCCGAGCGGGCGCGGGCGACCGCCGAGAGTCGCAGCCCGAGGGGAGCATCCCAAACTCCGCTCGCGACGAAAGAGTGGGGGATGTCGAAGGCGCTCCGTCCCCATTCGAGGTCGGGTCTTCCCGGATCCAGGGGAAGGGACTCCTCGATGCGGAAGTCGTCGCCGTCGTTCGTCGTCCGCGACCACTGGTAGGCGGCCTGGAACGTGAAGGACGTCTGGTAGCGTTTCGCCGCCTGGACCTTGACGCCCCAGAACCGGCTCGAGCCTCGCGATCCGATGAGATAGAGGTCGCGGTAGCCGGCAGCGCCGAAGGGCCGGGTGAGGTCGGCGGCGGCGGAAGAGCGCGAACCGCCCGCGGTGTAGTCGTAGAACGACGGGGCGTTGCTGTCGAGGGGGAGGAGGAGATCGGATCCCCGGATATAGTTGACGTCGAGCGCGACCGAGAGTGTGGGCGCCCACTCCCGCTCGACCCCGGCGCTCCATTGCTGTGCTGCGGGCGAGCGGCGTTCCTCTGGAGCGTAGAAGTTCGGTTCCGTTCCGCCGCCGCCATTGGCGCGGGCGACGACCCCGACTCCGGAGGGGCCATAGAGCCGCTCGAGCGTATCCACCATGGAGATGACGGAGCTATAGAAGATGCCGTAGCCGCCGCGCACCGAGGTGCGCCCGTCCGCGGTCGCGTCCCAATGGACTCCGACCCGCGGCGCGAAGTTGTCGTTGTCTCTGACCGAGGTCTCCTTCTCCCACCGGAGGCCGAGATTGAGCGTGACGTAAGGGGAGATCGGCCAGTCGTCCTGGACGAAAGCCTGAATGTGGCTCTCGCCGCGTTCGACAGAGCCTCTCGTTCCCACGGATTCCCAGGTGACGGTCGGAGCTCGTGCGACCGACGGAACGAAGACCAGACCGTCGCCGAAGCGTTCGAGCTCGCTCGTGCTCTCGATGCGAAGGAAGCTGAAGCCGCTCTTCAGGCTGTGCGTCCCCGCGGGAAGGGAGAGGACCTCGGAGATCTCGAAATGATCTTCGTCGGCGCGCTCGAAGCCTGTGGGAGAACCGATATTGCCGAGGAGCGGGTCCCGGATTGCGGCTCCCAAGGGAGGCGGACCGGCCGTCGCCCGGAATCTTTCGGAAGCGAAGCCCACTCGAAGCTCCGCGTGGGCGGATCCGATCGAAGAAGCCAGGGTCCCCGAGACCGCGACGACGTCGGTTTCCGTATCGAGGCCGTTCTCGAAGACGTCGTAGCCGCCCACACCCTCGAGAGCCGACGCCCGGGCAAAGAGACCTTTGACGGTGAGCTGGTGCTCGGAGTCGAAGATATGGGAAACCTTCAGGAGCGTCCGGAGCCTCTCGCTCGGAAGCTCGTAGAGCCCGCGGAAGCGACCGTGGTCATAGGGCGCGGTCACCACCACGTCTTCGTCCTGGTTGCGGTACTCGACTCCCGCGAAGAAGTGCGTCTTCTCGCGAGCCAGAGGTCCGGAGAGGGTGAATCCAAGTTCTTGCCGTTCGAGCGAAGTGTTCTCGGAGGTAAGAGGATCGCGGGCGTCCCAGCCACCCGGCCGAAAGAACGTAAACACACTCCCGTGCCAGTCGTTGCCCCCGGCCTTCGTGGCCGCGCTTACGATCCCGGAGAGACTCCCGCCACGCTCGGCCTCGAACGGACCGCTCACCACCCGGAACTCCTGGATGGCGTCGATGCCGACGTCGACGAGAACCACCCCGTCGTGATCGCGGGTGTTCTGGAATCCGTCGAGCTGGTAGGCGGTATAGTGCGCGTTGGCTCCGTGGATCGAAAGGCCCGGGCCTTCCCCGAGCTCGCGCGCCGAGCCTTCGAGGGTCGCGAGCTCGAGATAATCGCGCCGCGAGAGCGGAAGCTCCTCGAGCTGACGTTCCTCGACCGAGAGTCCGACCTGGGACTGGCTCACGTTCAGAAGCGGCGCCTCGCCGGTGAAGGTCATCGATTCCTGAACCTCGCGCGGACGGAGGGTGATGTTGAAGATCGGCTTGGTGTCGGCGAAGTACTTGAGCCCGGCGTAGCGCGGGGTGGCGTACCCGGAAAGGCGGGCTTCGAGCGAGTAGACCCCGGGAGAAAGACCGGGAAAGGTGTAACGGCCGGTATCGCTGGTCGTGGCGGAGCGGGTGAAGCCCGTCGACTGATGGACGAGCGTGAGAACGGCGCCCGAAAGACCGAGGCCGGACTCGTCGAGAACTGTGCCCGAGAGCTCGAACGTCGACGCGGCTCTCGCCGTCGATTGGGGGCACGCCGTCCAGAGGAGGAGCGCGACCAGCGAAAGCCGCATGATTCGGTGGAGTCTATGCCCGGGCTCCGTGGGGAATCAATACTGCTAATATAGAATCGTTCATGGCCGCCTTCATCATCGAGCAGCGAGTCGCCTGGTCCGACGTCGATCTCGCCGGCATCGTTTACTTCCCCCGGTACTTCAGCTACTTCGAGAACGCGGAGCTCGAGTGGATCCGGAGGCAAGGCTTGAGCTACGAAGGCTTCCTCGACGAAATCGGGGTCTGGATGCCGCGGGTCGCCTGCCACAGCAACTTCCACGCGCCGGCGAAGCTGGCGGAGCTGCTCTCGATCGAGATGCGCCTCGACCGGCTGGGAACGACGAGCTTCACCCTCGGCTTCGACGCCTTTCGCCTCCCGGAGAGGACCCACATCGCGGACGGCCACATCGTCGTGGCCACCGTGGAACGCGAGAGCTTCCGTCCGACTCCGGTGCCCGAGGGGCTGGTCCGGCTTCTGTCCGAGCTCGAAACTCGCGAAACCGCAAAGACTGGAGCAGGAGTATGACCCCGGAGGGTTTCCGGGAGCGCTTTCCCATCTTCGAGAGAAAAACTTTCCTGAATTCCTGCTCGAAGGGCGCTCTCTCGCGCGAAGTGGAGGAGGCCTACGGGCTCTACCTCGATTCCTGGAGGGGCGGGGGCTCGCCCTGGGAAGAATGGGTCTCGATCCTCGAGAAGACGAGGTCGCGCTTCGCGGCATTCTGCGGCGCGTCCGAGGACGAGATCGCCGTGACCTTTTGCGCGTCTACCGCTGTCTCCAGCCTGGCCTCCGCGCTCTCGTTCGACGGCCCGCGGAAGCGCGTTCTCCTTGGCGACTTCGAGTTTCCCACGGTGGCCCACAACTGGCTGGTCCAGCAGAAACGCGGCGCCGAGATCGCGCGCGTCCGCGCCAGGGACGGCCGGCTTCCGGTTTCCGGCTACCGGGAAGCGCTCGACGAGCGCGCGCTCATCGTTCCCGTGGCCCGGGTGTGCTTCCGAAACGGATACCTCCAGGACGTCGAGGAGGTGGTCTCGGCCGCGCGCGAGGCAGGCGCCCTCACGCTCGTCGACGACTATCAGTCGACGGGGACCCGGCCGCTCGACGTGAAAAAGCTCGACTGCGACTTCCTCGTCACCGGCACCCTCAAGTACCTCATGGGCTCCTCGGGGCTCGCGTTTCTCTACGTCCGGCGCGAGCTCATCGAAACCCTCGAGCCTCTTCTGACCGGCTGGTTCGGCCAGGAGCGGCCGTTCGATTTCGACATCGAGCGCGCGACCTACCACCACACCGCGCGGAGGTTCGAGACCGGGACTCCGCCGATCCCGAACCTTTACGCCGGCCTCGCCGGGCTTTCGCTTTTCGAGCACGTGCGGCTCGAGGACATCCGGGATCACGTGGAGGGCCTGGCGACGATGCTGATCGCGGAGGCGCGAGAGCGCGGATTCGAGGTGCTCACGCCGACGGAGCCCGAGCTTCGGGGACCGCTGGTCGTTCTCGGCACCAGAGACGGCGCAAAGCTGGTCGAGACCCTCGCCCGCGAGGGGGTCATCGTTTCCTCGAGGGGCGCTGGACTTCGAGTCAGCTTTCACTATTACAATGTTCCCGAGGACGTGGAAGCGGTCCTGCGGGTTCTCGACCGGCATCCGGAGCTCGTGGCGGGGAGGTGAACGTTGCCTTTCGTTCTGGGATCCAAGTCTCTCGAGAAAGTGGGCATCGTGGGGTCCGGTCAGATCGGTCCCGACATCGCCCTTCACATGACCAAGGTGCTCGCGCCCGAGGGGGTGGGTGTCGTCGTGGTCGACATCGCCCCGAAAGCCCTCGATGCCGGGCGGGCGAAGCTGGCGAAGAAGATCGACCGGGGAGTCGAGACCGGCGCCTTCACTGCGGAGCAAGGGGCTTCGATGAAGGCGAACGTCACCTTCACCGAGGATTACGGGGCGCTGCAGGATGCCGATTTCGTGATCGAGGCCGCGACCGAGAACCTCGAGGTGAAGCGCCGCATTTTCTCGCAGCTCGAGAACCTGGCGGCTCGGGGAGCCATCCTGGCGTCCAACTCCTCGCATCTCGAGCCCGAGAGCATCTTCGAGGAGCTCCGCGATCCGAGCCGGGCCTCTGTGGTCCACTACTTCTTCCCCGCGGAGAGGAACCCCCTGGTCGAGATCGTCCCTGCTGAGGGAACCACCGAAGGCGTCGTCTCCTGGCTTCTGGACTTCTACGAGGCGATCGGGAAGGTTCCGATTCGAGTGGAGAGCCGCTATGGCTACGCCGTCGATCCCATTTTCGAGGGCTTGTTCCAGGCCGCCGCGCTTGCGGTGGAGGAAGGCCTGGGGACGACGCGCGAGGTCGACGAAGTGGCGCGCGAAGCCCTCGGTCTCGGAGTCGGCCCGTTCACTGCGATGAACCTGACCGGGGGCAACCCCATCACCGCCCACGGGCTCGACGAGATGAGCCAGCGGGTGAATCCGTGGTTCCGCACGCCGGAGCTCCTGAAGAAGGCGATGGCGATGGGAACACCCTGGGACGTTCCCGCGCGGGAGGAGACGGTCGAGGTGGCGCCCGAGCGGGCCGCCGCCATCCGTGAGCGAATGACCGGCGCCTACTTCGGTCTCGCCAACGAGGTGCTCTCGAGCGGAATCGTAAGCCTTTCGGACCTCGAGCTCGGCTGCGAGCTCGGGCTCGTCATCCGGCCGCCGTTCGCCTTCATGAATCAGATCGGTCTCCCCGCGGCGCT
>Ga0326597_10008453_pt1 | contig 13885 bp, 10 predicted proteins | sample RVTome_12_FD_203789 | JGI IMG/M metagenome (GOLD analysis project Ga0326597, IMG submission 203789) | Soil microbial communities from uranium-contaminated site in the Upper Colorado River Basin, Wyoming, United States - RVT100D185 | ecosystem: Environmental > Terrestrial > Soil > Contaminated >... | reverse complement strand
TGCGCATGAGCGCCTCGCCGATGACGGCGGCCAGCGCGATCACGATGCCGATGGCGCCCGCCGTCGACGCGAAGGCGTCCACGACCCGGGCGACCGGGTCCACGAGGGCAGCGTCGGCCCCCGAGCCCCCGCCGGCCATGAAGCTGACGACGAGGGCGGCGGCCAGAAGGGACAAGAAGGCGTTGACCCTGAGGGCGACGATCCCCCCCAGCACGATGGCCATGCCCACGGCGAGGACGAGGAACGGGTACCAGGTGCCGGTGCTGTCCAGGGGGACCTCCTTCCCATGGCGTCCAGCGACGGGAACCCGGGCATTCTACGTTCAGGCCACTCCCCCGACCGCTTCGCGCCCGCCCCGATCACCTGCGCCACCTGACGCCCAGGTCCAGCGTGGCCCGGCAGTAGTCGGGGCGGCGATCCATGTGCTCGAGCGGCTGCACCTTTGAGAGCGTCCATCTAACGGTCGCGCAGCTCCGGCACGTCCGCCGTCAGATGCGATCCGCGACGAGCTCGATCGCCTGCGCCTCCCCAAGCGGCCAGCGCGACTTGGAGGTGACCAGCCCCGGCGAGGTGCGGATCACACCTCGCCGAGCGCGGCCTCCATCACGTCGAAGCCCTCCTCGAGCTCGTCGTCGGCGATCACGAGCGGCATGAGCATCCGCATCACGTTGCCGAAGGTGCCGGCGGTGATCGTCACGAGGCCTCTCTCGTAGCATCCGCGCGCGAGGGCGGCCGTCTTCTCCTTCGCCGGAGCGCGGCTCTCCCGGTCCGCGACGAGCTCGATCGCCCGCATCGCGCCCTTCCCGCGCACGTCTCCGATGGCGGCGAAGCGCTCTCGCCACCGGGACGCACGCGCGGAGAACCTCCGGCCGATCTCCTCGGCGCGGCGCATCGGCTCCCCCGTCGCCATCTCGTCGAGCACGGCGAGGGCGGCCGCGACCGAGACCGGGTTGCCGCCGAAGGTGCCGCCGAGACCGCCCGGCCCGGGGGCATCCATGATCTCGGCGCGGCCGGTGATCGAAGCGAGCGGGAGCCCTCCCGCCAGCGACTTCGCCGCGATCAGGATGTCGGGCACGACCCCCGTGTGCTCGATCGCCCACTGGCGGCCGGTGCGCCCGAACCCCGTCTGCACCTCGTCGGCGACGAGGAGGATGCCGTGGCGCTCGGTCAGCGCGCGCAGGCGGGGCAGGTAGTCGGGAGGCGGGACCACGAAGCCCCCTTCGCCGAGCACGGGCTCGACGATGACGGCCGCCACCTGGTCGGCCTCGACGTAGCGCTTGAAGAAATCCTCGAGAGCGTCGACGCAGTGGAGCCGGCAGGACGGGTACTCGAGCCGGTACGCACAGCGGTAGCAGTAGCCGTACGGCGCGCGGTAGATCTCGGGGGCGAAGGGCCCGAAGCCGGCCTTGTAGGGGTGGACCTTGGAGGTGAGGCTCAACGCGAGCAGGGTGCGGCCGTGAAAGCCGTCCTCGAAGGCGAGCACCGCCGGGCGACCGGTGGCGGCCCGGGCGATCTTGACCGCGTTCTCCACCGCCTCCGCCCCGGAGCTCACGAGAAGCGTCTTCTTGGGAAAGGTCCCGGGGGTGAGCGCGTTGAGGCGCTCGGCCAGTGTGACGTAGCTCTCGTAGGGAGTGACGTGGAAGCAGGCGTGCGTGATCTCGCCGAGCTGGCGGGTGGACGCGGCGACGACCGCGGGGTTGGCGTGGCCGACGTTCACGCAGCCGATGCCGCCCGCGAAGTCGAGCAGCCGGTTCCCGTCGACGTCGACGAGCCGGGCGCCGCGCGCTTCCTTGACGAAGATCGGGGTCGCGTTGTACGGTCCGCGCGGCACCGCGGCCTCGCGGCGAGCCATCAGCTCGCGGGAGCGGGGTCCGGGGATCGCGGTCTTCAGGTCAATCACGCTCATGGTCACCTCGACGCGAAGAGAATCGGCAGCGGTCCTCGGCGGCGCGGGCGCCATGGGCCGGGCCACCGTCCACGATCTCACGGCTTCGGGCCTCGCCGTGCGCCTGCTCGAGAGCGACACCCGGGCGGCGGAGCGGGTCGTCCGGCGCTACGGGCACGGTCGGGCCCGGGTCGTCGAGGCCGACGCCCGTGACCCCTCGAGCCTGGCCCGCGCGCTGAAGGGCGTCCGCATCCTCGTCAACTGCGCCCCCTACGTCTTCAACCTGGGGGCGATGCGGGCGGCCCTCGAGACGGGCTCCCACTACCTCGACCTGGGCGGCCTGTTCCACACCACGCGCCGCCAGCTCGCCCTCCACGCCGAGTTCCGTCGCGCGCGGCGGCTCGCCGTGCTCGGGATGGGCAGCGCGCCGGGGATCGTCAACGTCCTCGCCCGGGCCGGGTCCGAACAGCTGCGGCGGGTGGAGGCGGTGCGCATCTACAACGGAGGGGCGGATTTCACGGAGCACCGCGCGCCGCTCGTCTTCGGCTTCTCGCCGGCGACGGTCCTCGACGAGTTCACCAAGCGCCCGATGGTCTACGACAAGGGGCGCTTCCGCTCGCTGAGTCCGGGATCGGGAGGCGAGGACTTCGTGTTCGACGTCGGGGTCCAGCGGGTCCACCCGAGCCTGCATTCCGAGGTCGCCACCCTGCCCCTGAGCTTGAAGAGCAAGGGGCTGCGCCACTGCAGCTTCCAGATCGCCTATGACCCCGCTCTCGTCGACCGGCTCCGCCTGCTGATCGACCTCGGCCTCGCCGAGGCGAAGCCCGGGCCCCGCGGGGTGGCGCCACGCGACGTGCTTCTCGACTGCCTCCGCGATCAGCCGGCGCCTCCGGACTTCGTGGACGACCGCGACTCCCTCGCCGTCGTCCTGGAGGGCCGCGACGCCGGGGGTCCCGTGCGCCTGCGCTACGACCTCACCGCCACCCCGCAGCGCCGGCCGCCGCTGTCGGCGGTTGCCCGGGACACCGGATTCCCCCCCGCGATCGTCGCGCGGATGATACTCGAGGGGCGCATCCGCGAGCGCGGCGTCCTGCCCCCCGAGCGGTGCGTCCCGGTCGAGCCCTTCCTGGCCGCCCTCTCCGCCCGCGGACTGCGAACGCGCCTCACCCAGACTCGCGAGGCCTAGCCGTCCTTCGGCCGGTCGTACCGGTACGGGTACCAGTAGGGCTTGGCCGAGATCACGTAGTCCATGTGGACGTGCTTGCTGTCCCGGAAGTCCTCGAGCCCTTCCCCGCCGAGCTCGCGACCGAGGCCGCTGCGCCGCATGCCCCCGAACGGGCCGGCGTCGTTGTCGGTCAGGGGATCGTTGATCCAGAACGTCCCCGCGCGGATGCCTTCGGCCGCGCGCATCGCGTGCTCGAGGTTGTTCGTATAGATGGACGCGCCGAGCCCGAACTCGCTGCGGTCGGCGAGCGCGATGGCATCGTCGAGGCTCTCGCAGCGCACGATGGGCGCCACCGGCCCGAACGTCTCCTCGCGGAGAAACGCCATCTCGGGGGTGACGTCGACGACGACGGCCGGCTCGTAGAAGAACCCCCGGGCGAAGCCCTCCGGCCGCCTGCCTCCGTGCAGCAGCCTCGCCCCGGCCGAGACCGACGCCGCCATCTTCGCCTCCACCTTCGCCCGCTGCTCGGCGCTGATCATCGGCCCGAGGTCCACGTCGGGTCCGAGCGGGTCGCCCAGCCGCAGGCTCTTCGCGTACGCCACGAAGCGGTCCACGAACTCGTCGAACACCGGGCGCACGACGAACAGTCGCTCGGCCGAGGTGCAAACCTGGCCCATGTTCAGGTAGCACGCCCACGCCGCTCCCTTCGCCGCGACGTCGAGATCGACGCCCTCGTCGACGATCAACGGGTCGTTGCCGCCCAGCTCGAGATGGCACTTCTTGAGCTGCTCGGCACACGTGAGCGCCACCTTCCGCCCCGTGGCCTGGCTGCCGGTGAACGCCACGACCTCCACGTCGCGGTGGGCGACGAGCGGGGCTCCCGCCTCCTCTCCGTAGCCGGTGACGGCGTTGACGACTCCCGCCGGGAAATCCCCGAAGGCGTCCATCAGCCGCAGTGTCGACAGCGGCGTGTGCTCGCTGGGCTTGAGCACCACCGTGTTGCCGGCGGCGAGAGCGGGGGCGAGCTTCCACGACAGGAGCAGCAACGGGTAGTTCCACGGGACGACGAGACCGGCGACACCGTAGGGCTCCTTCACCACGAAGTTGAACTGGTTGCGGGCGACGGGGCTGATCACGCGGCCGATCGCGTCGCGCCCGATCTCGGCGTAGTAGTCGAGGCAGGCCGCCACCCACTCGACCTCGTCGCGGTTCTCGGGCAGGGGCTTCCCTCCCTCCTTCGTCAGGAGGATCGCGAGGGGCTCGGCGTCCTCGCGGACGAGCCGAGCCGCCCGGTGCAGCTTCTCCGCGCGCTCGATTCCCGGCATGCGCCGCCACTCCGGGAAGGCCCGCCTCGCCGCCGCGACGGCGAGATCCACGTCGCCGCTCGAGGCACGGGGCGCGGCGTCGATCATCTCTTCGGTGGCGGGGTTGACGACCTCCAGGACCCGGCCCTCCGCGGCATCCACGCGGCGATTGTCGATCCACATCCGAGCCATCGGGTCTCCTCCGGACGGGGAGCGTAGCACGCGATCCCCGGGCGGACTCACCCGCGGCCGCCCGTGGCGGCGCGGCCTGCGCCTGTCCTCGTGGCGCCCCCGCACCGCGCTCGCCCGTCCGGGAACGATGGCCGCTCCTGCCGACGCGACCCGCACCGAGGGGACGGCGACTCCCCAGCCCTCCTCAGGGCTTGATCGTGAGGACGTCGCCGGCGAACTGGACCACAGCTTCGGGTAGGATTCCCCATGCGTCATCTGCTCCCATCCCTGGCTCTTCTCGCCGCCGTCGCGTGCGGCACCGGCTCCGAGTCCCCCTTCGGGGCGTCGGGTCGCGATGACGAGCGTTCGAGCCGACCTCAGGCGGTCGCCAAGGACGCGCAGCCCGCGGGGCCGCCGACCGAGGCCGAGACCGGACCGGGATCGAAGAAGGGGGCTCGACGGCTCGCGAGCGCCAGCAACGCCTTCGGTTTCGACCTCCTCGGCCAGATTCGGCACGCGCCGGGCAACCTGGTCTTCTCGCCAGCGAGCCTCACGCTGGGCCTGGTGCTGCCGGGAGCCGGGGCCCGGGGCGAGACGGACGCGGCGTTTCGCAAGGTGCTGCACCTGGACGAGTCCCAGGGCTCTCCCGACAAGATGCTTCCCGCCTGGGGGCGCCTCCTGACGGCGCTCGAGGACCCGGCGCAATCAGCGCGGGTCCGCATCGCCAACCGCCTCTTCGGCGAGAAGAGCGAAACGTTCGACCCCGCGTACCTCGAGGCGACCCGCGCCGCTTTCGGCGCGACCCTCGAGCCCGCCGACTTCGAGGAGGCCCCCGAGGAGGCTCGCTCGAGCATCAACGCGTGGGTCGAAGAGCGCACCGAGCAGCGCATCCGCGACCTGGTGCCGAAGGGCGGCATCTCGACCCAGACGCGCCTCGTCCTCGTGAACGCCCTGTACTTCCTCGGCCAGTGGCAGAAGCCATTCGAGGCCTCGGCCACGCGCCCGGATCCCTTTCACGCAAGACCGGGCGAGTCGCGCGATGTCCCCACGATGCACCAGACCTCGTCTCTTCCCTACATCGCCAAGGACGGCCTCCAGGCTCTCGAGCTGCCCTACGATGGCCGGGGCTACTCCCTGCTGCTCCTGCTGCCCGACGTGCCCGACGGCCTGACCGCCCTGGAGGAGTCGCTCGACGCCGCGCGTCTCGAGGGGATCGTCGCCGCCCTCGCCCCGACGCGAGTGGCGGTGGCCCTGCCGAAGTTCGAGGTGAATCCGAGCTCCTCGCTGCCGCTCGGGGCCGCGCTCCGAACCATGGGCCTCGCGGTGGCCTTCGATCCCACGAAGGCCGACCTCACCGGGATCGCCAGCTCGCCCGATCCGTCCCGCCGGCTGGCGCTCGAGGAGGTGTTCCACAAGGCCTTCATCCGGGTGGACGAGGCGGGCACCGAGGCGGCGGCGGCGACCGCGACCGCCGTCACCGCCGGATCCGTCGCGACGCCGCCGGCGCCCCCCGAGGCCAAGTTCGAGGCCGACCACCCGTTCCTCTTCCTCCTTCGCGACACCACGACCGGCCTCGTTCTCTTCGCGGGCCGGGTCGCCGACCCGGTGCCACCAGCGTGAGTTGACCGATGGATCGAACAGTGGCGCAGGCGTCGTTACGAAGAGCCGAGACGGATCAGGAAGGCCCGACCTTCATCGTGTAGCAGACGGCCGTGCCCTCGAGGACGACGACACCGTCTTGCCGCGTGACGGTCGTGGCCAGCTTCGTGATCGGCTTGTCCTCGCGCGCCTCGAGGACCTCGACCGCCCCGGTGATCGTGTCGCCGGGACGGACGGGCGCCTTGAAGTCCCAGCCCACGCTGAGGAACACCGTCCCCGGCCCCGGGAGGTCCTCCGCCACCACCGCGTTGAGGATCGCGCTCGTGACCCCGCCCTGCACCACGATCTCGCCGAAGCGCGACGCCTTCGCCGCCGCCTCGTCGTAGTGGAGCGGGTTGCGGTCCCCGCTGATCTCGGTGAACAGCCCAATGTCTTCGGGCCTGACGAGACGGGATCGCGCGGCCTTCTGTCCCACCTTCGGCACGCCGCGCTCCCAGACGACCGACCGGGCCTCCGGCATCGTCGTGCGCTCCCTTCCCCGCCCATCATCGTCCGGCAGAGCCTGGTGGCTCAAGCCATCCCCGGGGCCGGTTCGCCCCGAGGGCCTCGGCCGGCGCCAGTCGGTCTCAGGCAGTCCGCGCGGGGAGAGCGTCCAAGCTCCCCGGCGATCCCGCCCGCGGCGCGCCGAGCAGCTCGTCCATCTCGCGCACTTCCCTCTTCATCTCGCGGCTGAGAGCGAAGTGCATCTGCTGCACCGCCTCCAGGTCCCACTCGTACGACGCGATGTCGTCGGTCACCTCGAAGAGGGGAATGGCCAGGGCGTCTCTCGTCTCCTGGTATCCAGCCATCGCGTCCCCGGACCCCTCGGCCACCGCTCGCGCGAGCAGCTCGGCGTCGCGCAGGGCGTCCGTGATCCCGTGCGCGGTGATCGGGTCCTTGAAGTACGCGGCGTCGCCGACGAGGGCCCAGCCCGGGCCGACGCTCTGCCGCAGGAAGCCCGCTTCGCCGGCGAAGCCCCGCAGGTGACCCGATCGCTCGGCCGCGGCCACGCTCTCCTGCAGCATCGGGGAGCACTCGGCGAGGACGCGGTCGAAGCCGGCGGTGGGGTTCGTCCGGAGCTCGTCGTGGAAACGGCGAGCGGACACCGAGGCGAAGACGCAGGTGAGGTCTTCGTTCGTCGGGATCACTCCCACGCTCGAACCCGGCCGGTAGTGCCAGTGGTAGCGGTCCTCAGGGAGGCCCGCGAAGTAGCCGAAGACGACCCCGCTCGCGTGGCGGCCGGTCCGATAGGCCCGCGCCCCCACCCGACTGGCCACGGTCGAGCGCAGACCGTCGGCGCCGATGACGATGCCGGCGCCGATCCGGACGGTGCGGCCGTCGGCATCCTCCAGCTGAACCCCCCGCACCCGTCCCGATTCGGAGACGACCGGGTCGGCGAAGCGGACGCCGTAGAGCAGCTCGGCCCCCGATGCGGCGGCGGCGTCGGCGAGGATGGTGTCGAGCACTAACCGACGGGGGGCGAACAGGCCGGGCATCCCTCCCCGTGGCTTCAGGGGAATGCGGGTCACGTCCTCGGCGTAGTGAAAGGTGGTCGTGCGCACGACGGGAGTCCCCGCGTTCGCGACTTCAGAAAGGACACCCCACCGGTCGAGCTGCGCCACCGCCCCCCACATGAGGGCGTGGGTGGACAGGGTGTCGGTGCCGTGTCGTCCGCGGTCGACGACGAGGACCCGGAGGCCGCGGCGGGCGAGCAGCATCGCGGTGGCGGCCCCGGCACACCGTGCGCCGACGACGATCGCGTCGTAATGCGTGCTCCTGGTCTCGATCGCGGCCACGGGTCCCCTCCCCTGCCTCAGGCGACCACCATCGAGCGGAGGGCCGCGGTGCGAGCCACGAGGTGCTCGGCCAGGTCGCGGGCATCGTCCCCGACCCCGTCGATGAACGTGGACTTGCGGCGCCTCTGGAAGTTCAGGCCCAGCACGTAGAGACCGGGGGCGGGGGTGACGCCGCCCTCGTGACGGATCTCCCCCCGGGAGTCGAGGGCCGGCACCTCGAGCCACGGGTAACGGCGGCGGAACCCGGTCGCCCACACCACGGTCCGGATGCCCTCGGCGCGCAGGTCGATCCCGGTCGGCGCCTCCGCCGGCCAGAGGAACGGACAGAACGGCTCCGCCGCTTCCACCTCCCTCTCGAGGCCCGACCGCTCGACGTACTCGTCGATCCGGGCGAGCAGCGTCGCCAGCTTCACGTCGGCGCCGGCGGTGTGCTTGACGAGGTCGTCGTCGAGAACGACACGGTGGCCCTCGACTCCAACCACGCGGCCGGTCAGGCGCACCCCCCGGCTCTCGAGAAGCGGGAGGTCGAGGGTGCGGTGGTCCGGACGGCCCACCAGCTGCAGCGAGGGCTGCTCTCGCGCGATCTCGAGGTCGTAGACGTCCCCGGCGCCCTGGTCGAACAGGCCCATGGCGTCGAACCACCAGAGGATGTCCCGCCCGCGGTACCGGCGCGGCAGCCTCGTGTGACGCCCCACCGCCAGGGTGACGAGGCGGCCGGAGGCGTGGATCTCGTCGGCAAGCTGGATTCCCGACGCGGAAGCGCCGACCACCAGCACTCCCCCTTCCGGCAGCTCAGAGGGATTGCGATAGCGCGTGGGCACGACCTGCCGGATGGCCGAGGGCAGGCGGCCCGCCATCTCGGGGGTGAACGGCACGTCGCAGTGGCCGGTGGCGATCACGACGTTGGCGGCCCACCAGGTCCCGGAGTCCGTGGTGACCCGATAGCCTCCCGTCGCCGGCTCGACCCGGCGAACCGTCGTGCCCTCCTCGACCGGGGCCGCGAAGGACCGCGCGTATCCCTCGAGGTAGGAGACGACCTCCGGCATGGTCATGTAGCCGTCGGCGTCCGGGCCGGCGTAGCTGTACCCGGGAAGCCGGCTCTGCCGGTTCGGGGTGAGCAGGCGCAACGAGTCCCAGCGCTCCGAGCGCCAGCGTTCCGCGATGCGGCCCCGCTCGAGGACGACGTGGTCGAGGCCCCGCTGGCCGAGGCACCGGCTCATGGCCAGCCCCGCCTGTCCACCCCCGACGATCACCGTGTCCGTGTACCTCATGAGAGCTCTCCGCCGGGCTGCCGACCGGCCTCGCGACGGGCGGGCCGGTCGGCAGTCCGACCCCATCAGTCCGCCTCCACCTCGACGGCGACGGCGGTCCCGTTCGTGAGGACGTCGAACACCGCCGAGCGCGCCCGCGACTGCTCGACGATCTGGCGGAGCTTCTCCTCCGGGGCGTCGCCCTTGATCCGGAAGCTGATCCGGATGCCCTCGTAGCCGTTGCGCACCTCGTCGGAGAGCCCGAGAACTCCCCGCAGGTCGATGCGACCTTCGACGGTCGACTCGACCTCGGTGAGCTTCACGCCACGGGCGGCGGCCACGTTGGCGATCCCGGCGGTGAGGCAGCTGGCCAGGCCGTAGAGCAGGAACTCGACCGGCGTCGGGCCCTGGCCCCCACCGACCAGAGCCTTGGGGTGGTCGGCGTCGAGCTGGACGGGCACGTCGTGGGTGTGATCGCCGCCGGCGCCGGTGAACGTCTCGCCCCGGTTGCGGCTGTGCGTCCCCTCGAGCCAGCGGTTGCTGGCTCGGAACGTGAACTTCGCGAGCTCCGGCTGCTCCTTGACGGCGTTGATGGTGGCGAACAGCGTGGGGGTGTCCACCCCGTTCATCGGCACGGCCTCGCGTCTGGCTTCGGCGGTCTGGGTCGGCATGTTCCTCTCCTCCTTGTTCTCTCGGCGTGTTTCGCTTCTCACCCCCAATCACGCGAGCGGCCGGCAAATCCCGCCAGGCAGCGAAGGGCCACGTGGGCCCGTCGACTGCCAAGAGAGGCAATCAGCCTTCGAATGAGTGACTTGGAGGCACTGCCGAGGGAGGGCGGCTCTTGCGAGCCCGATGCCGACGACCGCGTTCGACTCACTCCGGGGCGAGCGCGGCGAACGGCGATCCGGGCCGGCTCGAGGTGCGGCCGCGCGGTGGGGGACGAGCCGAGGGCGGTGCTACTCGGCGGTCCGGGCGTACAGGCGCGGCACCCGGGTGTTGATGGCGGTCAGGATCTCCCAGGGAATCCCGTCGGAGCGCTCGGCGAGCTCCTCCGCCGAGATCCGCTCCCCCTCCTGCTCGCCCAGCAGCACCACCTCGTCGCCGTTGTACGCGCTGTCCTGATCGAGGCACACGACGACCTGGTCCATGCACACCTGGCCGATGACGGGATAGCGCCGGCCACGGATGAGGACCTCACCGCGGTTCGACAAGCGGCGCGGGTAGCCGTCGCCGTAGCCGACGGGCACGGTGACGACCCGCACGTCGTGATCGGACCGCCACGTCGAGTTGTAGCTCACGGGGTCTCCCGCGCGGACCACCTTGAAGTACACCACCCGGGAGGTCCACCGCAGCGCCGGCTTCACCGGGAGCAATGCCGCGACCTGCGCCGAGGGGTGAACCCCGTAGAGGAGTATCCCCGGCCGCACCATGTCGAGCCAGGCCTCGGGAAGCTGCAGGATGGCTCCCGAGTTGGCGATGTGCCGCAGGGGTGGCCGCAGTCCGCGCTCCTCGTAGAAGCGCAGCACGGATGCGAACCGCTCGAGCTGCAGCCGCGCGAACGAGAGGTCGGAGGCATCCGCGCTCGCGAGGTGGGAGAACACGCCCTCCACGTCGGTGTGCCGGCACCGTACGCTCTCCTCGAGGAACGGCAGGGCGTTATAGTGGTGGACGCCGATCCGCTCCATGCCGGTGTCGATCTTGAGGTGCACGCGGGCGCGGCGCCCGAGACCGGCGGCGGCCTCGTCGATCTGTCGGAGCTTCTCGACGGAGGACGCGGTGAGGGTGATGTCGTTCCGGACGAAGAGCGGGATCTGGTTCTCCATGATCCCGCCGAGGACCAGGATGGGGGTCCCGACACCGCGCTCGCGGAGGAGCAGCGCCTCCTCGAGATAGGCCACGCCCAGATAGGGGGCACCCTCCCGCGCCAGGCGCCCCGCGACCTCGACGAGCCCGTGCCCGTAGGCATTGGCCTTGAGCACGGGCATCACCGGGCGACCCACGTGGTCGGCGATCAGGCGGTAGTTGTCGGCGATCCGGTCGAGATCGACCTCGAGCTGGGTGGGCCGCACGACCCCCTGGTTGCTGATGAGCGGATGGTCCCCGACGCGAATGGGCTTTCCTCCCTCCGGGAGAAGGGTATCAGGCCGGCCGAACAGCGTCTTTGCCGGGCTTGCCGCGACCGTGTTCGTCATTCCGAGCCCTCCGGGTCGCCGGGGGGCGAGGAATCGACGTCCCTGGCCTCCTCCGGCGGATTCCTCGGGCGACGAGGGGAACTCGCCCTCGGAATGACGAAAGGGACCGTTTCCGGTCCCCTCGGGTCAGCTCGCCACCCCGTCGGCTACCGCTTCTTCTTCCCGCCCCTGGTGACCGGAGTGCGCGAGAGCTGGTCGTACAGGTAGATCGCCGACCTCATCGACTTGACGAAGTCGCCCAGGTGCAGGCTCTCGTTCTCCGAGTGGGCGTTGCACAGCGGGTCCTCGACGCCCATCAGCAGACAGGGTGCGCCGCCGAGGAGGTCGGCGAAGGGGCCGACGAAGCCGATCGTGCCCCCCGCCCCGATCATCGCCGTCTCCTTGCCGTACCCCATCTTGAGCGCACGGCGCGCGGCGTCGAACGCGGGCCCCTCGGGATCGGTGGCCCACCACGGGGTGGAGCCGGTGACCTTCGCCGTGACCTTGGCCCCGTAGGGGGGTTTCGCGGTCAGCTTCTTGACGACGGCCCTTCCCGCCGCCTTCGGGTCCATGTTGGGCACCGTACGGAGGGACAACCGCGCCCGGACGCTGTCCATGATCTGGTTCGAGGAGCCCCTGATCGGCTGCGCCTCGAACGCGATCACGGTGAGCGACGGGCGCGTCCAGAGCTTCTCGTAAACGGAATAGCCTCGCTCCCCCGCCAGCTTCATCCCCTTCATCATCCCCGCCTCGCGCTTGAACTTGGCCTCCCGGAATGGGAGCGTCCGGATGCGCTGCCGCTGGGCCTTCCCCGGCTTGGCGACCTTGCCGTAGAGGCCGGGCACGTCGATCTCGCCGTTCTTGCCCTGGAGAGAGGCGATGAGCTGGCACATGACCTGGACGGGATCGGGAACGGGTCCGCCCCACATGCCGCTGTGGACGGGCCGCTCCAGGCACTCCACCTCGACGTCGATCTGGCAGATGCCGCGCAGCTGGTAGGTGAGCGCGGGGACGCCGGTGTCGAAGTTCGCGGTGTCGGAGAGGACGATGAAGTCGGCGTCGAGCGTGTGCTTGTACTTCTGGAGAAAGCGGCCGAGGTTCTCCGAGCCGATCTCCTCCTCGCCCTCGATGACGAAGCGGACGTTCACCGGCAGCTCGCCGGTCGCTTTGAGATAGGACGCGACGGCGGCGATGTGGGTCATCACCCCGGCCTTGTCGTCGGCGGTGCCGCGCCCGAACAGCCGGCCATTTCGCTCGGTCGGCTCGAAGGGCGGCGAGATCCACTTCTCGTGGCGACCCTCGGGCTGCACGTCGTGGTGCCCGTAGAGGAGAACGGTGGGAGCACCGGCCTTACCCAGCCATTCGCCGTAGACGTAGGGGTGCACTCCCTCGACTTCGAGGATCCGGACGTTCTCGACTCCCGCCTGGCGCATGACATCGGCGGTGGCCTCGGCGGAACGCCGGACCTCCTCGGCAGGGTAGCCTTCGGCGGAGACGCCGGGGATGCGGCTCAGGGACACCAGCTGGTCCTGGAAGTCTCCGAGGTGGGCGTCGAGGTAGTCGAGGGCAGCCTTGACGCTGCCGTTGGGGGTGGCCATGAGTCCTCCTCTGGGATGAAGCCGGCTCGCGGGACGAGCGCGGCAGACGACCACTTCAGCTTAGTTCAGATCCGCGGCACCCGCGAATGCGCTCAGGAGTGCGAGCTGGTCCGCCGGTAGTCGACGCACATGAGCGTCATGTCGTCGTGGGGCCGGTTGTGGCCGCAGTAGCGCAGCACGTCGGCCACGACGCCGTCGATGAGCGCGCGGCCCGGATCCTGCGCACGCGGACGGAGGTAGGCCTCGAGCCGCACCTCGCCGTACTCCTCGTCGGCGGGGTTGGTGGCCTCGGTCACGCCGTCGGTGTAGAGCACCAGCCGCTCGCCCGGCTCGAGCGTGAGCGTCATCGTTTCGTACGCCGCATCGGGCGTCACGCCGAGGGCCATGCCGGTCGCCCCCAGCCTCGCTGTCGCCCCTTCGTCCCCGAAGAGGAGGGGCGGATTGTGGCCGCCGTTGACGTAGCGCAGCTCGCCCGTGGACGGCTCGACCTCGGAGTAGAAGAAGGTCACCAGGCGGTTGCTGGGGATGTTCGCACAGAGGTGGGCGTTCAACTTGCTCACCAGCTCCTCCCCCCGGAAGCCGGCGCTGAGCAGCGTGCGGAGGCTGCCCTGGAGCAGCGCCATCAGCAAGGCGGCGGGCATGCCCTTGCCTGCCACGTCGCCGACCGCGAGCGCCAGGCGCCCCTCGCCGATGTCGATGACGTCGAAGTAGTCGCCGCCGACGGTGTTGGCGGGCCGCATCGCGGTCACCACGGCCAGGCCGTCGCGCTCGAGGGGCTCAAATGGCAGCAGGCCGAACTGGATCTGCCGGGCGACCTCCAGGTCGCCCTTGAGGCCCAGCTTGTCGCGCAGCTCCAGGGTGAGCACGAAGAACAGCGCCGTCGACGAGAGGAGGAGCCACGTCCCCC